>Ga0068713_1002103_pt1 | contig 21830 bp, 21 predicted proteins | sample MTBAKSrepl2MetaG_FD_62223 | JGI IMG/M metagenome (GOLD analysis project Ga0068713, IMG submission 62223) | Enrichment culture microbial communities om Arthur Kill intertidal strait, New Jersey, USA, that are MTBE-degrading - MTBE-AKS2 (Arthur... | ecosystem: Environmental > Aquatic > Marine >...
GAAGGAACCAACGCCAAGAGGTCACGCTGACAGATAAGTGCACTGGTACTTCCTCTGGTCGCCCCAGTGGGCGGAAGTACCTGGCCTCTGCTCAATCCAAATGTGACAAAGTAGAACTAAGGGCTTGCCTCCAGTCGATGCGGGATCCTTTGACCGTGGGCGAAGCAACGGATCTGGGGGTTCAAGGAAAAAGGTTTTGTCATGAATAGGGTGACAAGATGGATTCGTACCCGTTCACGGGGTTGAAATGATCCATTTGTCGGAAAACACCGGCCTGTACGCGTTTGCAGGGTGCCGTAGATGCAAGGCGCCGGGCATGCAGGCGTACTATGCGTACTTCAAATGCCCGGGAACGAAGCAGATGCGGTGCCCTGTGAACGCGTACACGATTTTGTTTGTTAACGGACTCCTGGTCTCTGCATGGGATCAGGAGCCTATTTTGAATGGCGATCCGGATGCGTTTTCCTTCAAAGATCGGCCAGGGCCGTGATGCCCGGCAGCTCTTTTCCGCTGAGAAATTCGAGAAAAGCACCGCCGCCGGTGGATATGTGGGTGATCTTGTCGCTCACGCCGGCAGCGGCGATCGCCGCCGCTGAGTCTCCTCCACCCACGAAGGTCTGCGCATCCGTTTCGGCCAAGGTCCTCGCCACGGCGAGGGTTCCTCGGGCAAAAGGCTCCATTTCGCTGACACCGAGCGGACCGTTCCAGACGACCATCTTGGCCCAACGTAGTTTGTCCTGGAAAAGCTGGACGGTTTTCGGGCCCACGTCCATGATATGCCAGCCCTTTGGAACGGCATCCACATCCACGGTTCTGCTCTCCGAGTCCTCGTCGAATCGTTCTGCAACCGTGACGTCGACGGGCAGTATGAGCCCGCTGCCCGCCCGATCCAATATGGTTTGGACCGTTTGCAGATGGTCCTCCTCCCACAGGGAATCCCCGATGTCCAATCCTTTGGCCTCGAGCAAAGTGTTTGCCATACCCCCTCCCACCAAAAGGACATCCGCTTGCAGGGTGTGGAGGAAGGATTCCATCACCTCGATCTTGTCCGCGACCTTTGCCCCTCCGAACAGGGTGACCAAGGGCCTTTTAGGCTCATGCAGCACCTTGTCAAGGGTTTGGATTTCTCGGGTCATCAACAGACCGGCCACGGCCGGGAGCAGGGCCGCCACGCCTTTGGTGGAGGCGTGGGCCCGGTGCGCGGCTGCGAATGCGTCGTTCACATACACGTCGGCAAGGCTTGCCAGCTTGCGCGCCAGGACCTCTGCGTTTTCTGTTTCCCCGGGATGGAATCGCGTGTTTTCAAGCAAGAGAACGTCGCCGTCTTCAAGCGTTTCCACCACCTCTGTCGCCTCGCGCCCGACCACATGGTCCACTTTCCTCACCTGGGTTCCCAGGTGATGGGAAAGGCGTCGGGCCACCGGATCCAGGCGGAGTGCCTCCACGACCTTGCCCTCCGGTCGGCCCAGATGGGAACAGATGATCGTGCGCGCCCCTTGCTCCCGGAGGTACTCTATGGTCGGCAGGGTTTCCCGAATCCGGGTGTCGTCGGTCACCTTCCCCTCCTCGATCGGTACGTTGCAATCGGCCCGCAGCAGGACGCGTTTGCCGTTTACCTTTATGTCTTTTACCGTCTTTTTCATGCTCTGCTCCTTGAACCTCCGACACGGTTACTTCTTATCCGATACTCTTCCAACTCAACCCCAATACCCGTGGATGAATCCGTTTCCCTATATCACCGTCGCCGTTCCCCCCTTGAGGGCTGACCTTAGGACAGACTTGCGGTCGGGGTACCGGGTAGTCCCCCTTTCGCAAAGGGGGATTTAGGGGGATTTTGTAAAGGTATCAACCTGTTCGAGAAATCCCCCCTTGCCGCCTTTTTCAAAGGGGGGATACTTTGCCCGGCTTCGGATCCATGCGGTAAAGTTCCAACACCTTGTAAAATCAGGCTCTTGTCCAGCCAGCGGTGCCATGTGTGTCCAAAAGTCAGCCTTGAGGGAGGCAAAGGGGGGTGTAAAGGGTCGTCGAAGCCTGGGAGACACCCCCTGGTCAGCCCCTATCGTTCCTGAGAAAAAAGCGTTCGGCGGTCGCTGGGAGTCAGAAGCGGATTCCTTCCCGGATATTTGTCTCAACCCACGGGTGCCGGAACCCATTGCTGGAACAAGTTGCCGGTAACACTGGAGCAACCCCATGGGCATCTGATTGGGCGATCTTCCTTTGGCCGCCAGGGTTTTTATCGGCACAGTCGGTATCATCATCCCTTGTCCGTGAGTTCCTTGAGTTGGGACTTGACGAAACGGGCCGCCCCGGAAGGGCCTCTTGTTTCCTTGCGGATTGTCGACAAGGGGATCTCGGCTCTTCCCGTGGGCCCATGACCGCCTGCGGAAGCTTTCCAGGGGACCGAAGAGCTTCTGGGCCGCCTTTCTCCCATTGCCCCGCACTCCTTGCATTTCTGAGAATGAGGTGTCCGATGGAGCGACGACCCCTTGAAGCCTTTTCAGCTTCTGCGCGAAAGAGGTGGAAAGGGCGGCAGAGTGAACCATGGTTGCCTTTTCCTTTGGATTTTCGCTTCTCCGGGCCGCGAGTTCGCGAAGGGAACCGTCGTAGGTGGGGGGCAAGCGCGTCAGAAGGGGGGAGCGCCGCGCGGCCCCCCATGTCCGGGCCCCGCGCAGTGACCGGGATTGAATTTACGATTGTCAGGAAGCGTCGACGATCAGATCGTTGTCCACATACACCGCCCCGCCGTCATAGGCATTGTTGGCCGCTGCATTGTACTCGGACCATGAATCGACCGTGCCGGTCAGGGTCACCACACCCTCATTCACTGCCACGGTGACGTCATCGGCATCCACGTACGGGCTCCAGAAAAGCTCGTGCCTAATATCTTCCCTGATCTGCGCGTCGCTCTTTGCAGAAAAACGCGGTCTATAATTCCAGCGGTACTCGTAGGACCAATCGTCCAAGTAAGGATCGTAGGTATAAGGATCGAAATCTCTTCGCACGTTCAAGTTGTTGTCCACCATGATCACCCCGCTCACCCGGGAGGCCACATCATCGGCCTGGGACTTTTCGAAATAGGTGTCCACCGTTCCGTAAAGGTCGGCTACGCCGTTTCTCACATCCACGGTGATCTCATAGCTTTCCACGTAAGGATCTCGCAAGAAGGCCTGCCGCACCTTGTCTTCGATTTTTCGGTCGGTCAGCAGTTCGGTGGGACGAACGTGGATACGGTTGTCCACCGTCCTCACTCCCACGGTGTTGCGCGCGTCCTGGGCCGCGGCCCGCTTGGCCTTGAGATTGTCCACCGTCCCTCGCAGGGTCACCGTGTTCCCGGCAACTTCCGCAGTGACGTCGAAGGAGGATACGCGCGGATCGTAGACGAGGGCGTCCGTCACGGCGTTCTTTATCTCTTTTTCCGACTTTCGGGCGTACTTTTCCCCCTTCAAATCCTTATCCCGGGCCCATCTCTTGACCTCCAAGGCGGAGTCGTCCACGGATTTCACCCCGTGGACCAAGGCATCGGTGACAGCCCAGGTCTTCTCCGCGGCACTGCCCACGGTTCCACTGAGAATCACTTTTGCGTCGTGGACCTTGACGTCGATAAGGGCATGGTCCAGGAAGGCATCCCACTTCAGGGCCTGCCTCACTTCCGCCGCGATCTCAAGATCGGGTCTTTTTTCGGGCCAGACGACCGCTAACTTGTTGCGGACCTCCGTAACACCCTGGACACCCTTGGCAACCGTTGCGCAGAGGTCGTATTCCTGCCACGATTGGACGGTTCCGGATAGGGTGACCACGTTGTCTTGCACCGCCACCGCGACCTCATAGGAATCGGTGGCCGGGTCGTTGAGAAGGGCTTCCCTCACATCCTCCAGAATCTGTTGGTCCATGCGCAGTGCGGAAGGATGCACCTCGACCCGGTTCACCACCGCACGAACCCCTTTGACGATCCTGGCTACCCGCGCAGCACGCTCCTTGGCCAGCAGGTTGCCGACCGAGCCGCTGAGCGTGACGATCCCGTCGTTCGTGTACACATCGATGCGGTACGACGAAACCCCCGGGTCCAGGAGCAATTCGTCTTCCACCGCCCAGGATATGGACATATCGCTGACCGGGGGATCTGCCACCGCCACGGGAATCGCTGACAGACCGATCACCGCCGCGAGGACCAAAGTAAGACCGAACCTCTTTTTTCTCTGTCTCATTGATTACCTCCTTCCTTTGTGTTCGATTGTGAAGTGATCCGAGATTTGCTTCACAATAAAGTCGCTCCAGGAAACCTTCCATAGGTTCGATCCTGTATTTGGGCGGGGACTGGCTGCTAAGGTCGAGCGTTCGAAAGACCTGTGGCCTTCGCCTGAACCAACAATCCACCATTTGTGGGCGCATATTGAGCCACCTCTAACGTCAAAGGCTTTGACCATGCCCTCGAGATGAGAATTGGTTCGAAGGAAAATACATGTTTCATCCCATTTGAAGGAAAAGCCCGTAAATGTATTTATAGGTAGGCATGACAACACGGATGCAAAGCTTCTGAAAGGAGGCGCCATGAAAGTCAATGGCAGAGCCATATCCATCACCGTAGGAGCTCTTTGGGCCGTCGCCCTTTTTCTGACCGGAGCCGCGAACATGGCCTGGAAAGGATACGGGGGGGCCTTTCTGGAAATGGCCGCGTCTATTTACCCCGGCTATGACGCCTCCGGTACGCTGGGAGATCTGATCGTCGGGACCTTGTACGGCCTCGTGGACGGTACGGTATGTGGATGGGTAGGGGCCTGGCTCTACAACCGGCTTGCGGGAAGGGCAACGGATTCGCCGACACCCCCGCAACCCATAGAACCCTAGCCGGTCCCCGGTGAAAGCGTCGCTTTCAATGGGAAAGCAGACCACGGATAGGCGGCCCCTTTGGGCTCCAGTAAGGCAATGCCCCCACGGACTGCACCGCATCGTGCACCATACTGGGGGGAAAACCATGGAAAGGAGGGAAAACAAATCATGATCGATCAACAGCATATACGAACCCGCAACAGACTGGCGGCATACGGCGATGTCTTTCGAAGGCACCCGGGACGGATGGAAGCAATGACAAGGCGTCCCTATCGAAAACGAATGAGAGGACGGCCGAAAGACCCCTGCCCGGAAATCGAAGCCCTGAAAGCCAAAGCGGATGCACTGATTGCGGACCTGGAAGAGGTGAGGCGCAAGATCAGGGCCCTGGAAAAAGACGCTCTGGAGTAGCGGCGGCTACGGTCATGGGCCAAGTAAGGTGCCCTGGCAAGGAACAACAGGAGCAGGAAATGGCAAGAGTCGTGATCAATGGAATGGGAAGGATCGGAAGGGCCGTTCTCAAGATCGTGCTGGACACACCGGAGCTGGAGCTCGCGGCGGTCAACGATCTGCTGCCCGTGGACAACCTGGCCTACCTGCTCAAGTACGATACGGTATACGGCCGGTATGAAAAGCAGGTGCAGGCAAGCAGCGAGGAGCTTGTCATCGACGGGCGGCAGTACCGGGTGTTCCGTCAAGAAAATCCGGCGCCCCTTCCCTGGGCCGAGCTGGAGATCGACATGGTGTTCGAATGCACCGGTGTCTTTCGAACAAGGGAAGGCATGGAAAAGCACCTGGAAGCCGGTGCCAGGCACGTCATTCTGTCGGCTCCCGAAAAGACGGGGCAGGTGGAAATGGTGGTCCATGGGGTCAACCGGCCCGAGGGGTCCCCCTCCCTGATCTCCTGTGCGAATTGCACCACCAATTGCATCGCACCGGTGGTCGAGATTCTGGGCAGGAGAGTCGGTTTAAGGAAGGCCCTCATGACCACCATACACGCCTACACGTCCAGCCAGAGCGTCGTGGACGGTCCGAAGAAGAAGTGGCGCAGGGGAAGGGCGGCCGGGGTGAACTTCGTGCCCACATCCACCGGCGCGGCCAAAGCCACCACCCGGGTGCTTCCCCAATACGCCGACAGGTTCGACGGTATCGCCGTGCGCGGACCGGTGCCGGTGGGATCCGTAGCCGATATGGTCTTCTTGCTCGAACACCCCACCACAGTGCAAGAAGTCGAGTCCATTTTCCGGGAAGAGGCCGAAAGCACCCGCTACAAGGGTATTGTCGGGGTGGCGGAAGATCCCATCGTCTCCTCCGATATCATACAGGATCCCCGTGCGTGTGTGGTGGATGTGGCCATGACGCAGGTGGTGGACGGGGACCTGGTCAAAATAATGAGCTGGTACGACAACGAGTGGGGCTACAGCGCCCAGATGGTGCGGGAAGCGGTGCGGATGACCACGAGCCCTTAGAAGAGAGGATAATGGGTGCGGGTTCTTCCTCACCGCTCAGCCAAAGAGGAGGAACCCGCACGGCATCCGGCGGCCTCATTTGACCAGCAGATTGTTGTCCACATACACGGCGCCGCCTTCATAGGCATTATTGGCCGCGGCATCGTGTTCCCACCATGAATCGACGGTTCCCGTCAACGTTACCTCGCCTTCGTCCACATACACGGTGATATCTTCGGAATCCACAAAAGGGCTCCAGTACAGCTCGTCCTCGATGTCCTTCTTGATCCGAAAATCGGTCTTGGAGGGAAACCGGGGCCTGTAATCGTACCAATCGTAGTCGCGCATATCCCATTCGTCCACCTGGGGGGCGCTGGAAAGGTAAGATTCGAACTGCTTGCGAACCTTCAGGTTGTTGTCCACCATGATGACTCCGTTGATTCTCGATGTCACATCGTCTGCCTGCCCCTTTTCAAAATAGGTGTCCACCGTTCCGTAAAGGGTGGCCACACCCCCTGCCACATCGACCCTGATCTCACGAACTTGCAGATAGGGGTCCCGGGAGAGGGCCCTGCTTATCCTGTCCTCGATTCGTGCGTCGGTCAAAGGCATGCCGGGGCGGACCCTTATGCGGTTGTCAACCTCCCTGACCCCCACGGTGTTTCGTGTATCCTGGGCCGCAGCCCGCTTGGCCTTGAGGTTGTCCACCGTTCCCGTGAGAATCACCGTGCTGCCGTCAGGGGTCACCTCCAGACTCACGTTGAAGGAAAAGACACGGGGATCGTAAATCATGGCATCCCTTACCGCATCCTTTATTTGTATCCTTTATTTGTTTGGGGGACTTCCTCGTGTACTTGTCTGCTCTGAAGTTGCTGTCCCGCGCCCATCGCTTGACCTGGAGTCGGGAGTCATCCACCGATTGGACCCCGTGTACGTAGGCATCCATCCGCGCCGAACGCTTTTCCGCCGCGCTGCCCACCGTTCCGGTGAGCATCACTTGACCGTCCTTCACTTCCACATCGATAAGGCCGTGGTCGACAAAAGCGTCCCACTGCAGGGTCTTTTCCACCTCCGCCTCGATCTCCTCGTCGAGGCGCTTCTTGGGCCAGTCGATCAGGAGCGCGTTGTTCAGGTCGGTGACGCCCTCGACCCCTTTTGCCGCCGTTGCGCATAGTTGCTTTTCCTGCCAGGAGTCCACGGTGCCCGACAGCGTCACCACCCCATCGTTGACCTTCACATCCACTTCGAAAGAATCCGTGGCGGGATCGGTGAGCAGGGCATCCTTCACATCGTCCCGGATCGCACCATCGCTACGCAGCAGGGGAGGGACCACTTCGATCCGATTCACGACGGCCTGAACCCCCTTGACCAGTCGTGCGATCCCCGCGGCCCGCTCCTTGGAAAGGATGTTGTCGGCCTTTCCGCTGAGAGTGACGACCCCCTGCTTCGTGGTCACGTCCATATTGAAGGAGACCACCGCAGGGTCCAGGAGCAGCTCGTCTTCGACCGCATCGCTTATGGACCGGTCCGTGAGGGCGGGCTTTGCTCCCGCGACGGGCATGGCCGTGAAAACGTTAACCGCCACGCACATCAGAGCGGTGAGAAGGAGAGGCCTTTTCATGACCTTTACGCTGAAAAACCATTTTCCCATTTCTCTTACCTCCTTTGTTTTCTCCCTTTGTCAGCACTCGGACGCCCCTGTTCATGGGGCACCCGTCTACAGGTGTTGTAGGCCGGGCATCCAGGGTCCCGGAAAGGGCATGGGCCGCAAGGCATTGCAGCCTCTTGATGGGTACTGCCCGCGACCGTCTTCTGAAAGCCTGTATAAGAACCCAAAGGACATATTTCCATACAGGGAAGGGCCCATTAGCGGTCCCATGGACCCGTATCTGCCCGCACCCGCACGGGGCTGCCATCTTTCGGCGACGGCCGCCGGATCGTAGACGCCCTTTCTGGCGCGACCGGAGAGGGTACCAGGGGATACGGCCTCCGGGAGAGCCCTTTCAGGGGCGACTGTCAGGAGCTCCGGCTTGCCGTCAACGACGCTGGGGAGGGATCAGTGGTTCGATCACCGACAATACAGCGAGGAGCCCATTGCTGATCGGACCGGTCTCCGTTAGCCTCTTCGGCAAGTGTGAGGCGCTGGGTGGAAATGAAGTGTTGGGGGGGGGTGAACCGCCAAGAAGTGCCCATCGACAAAGGCATTTAACAGAGAGAGGAATCAAAGAAGAAAAGACAAGGGGGAGCACGGCCGCAGGCTGCTCTCCGCCAGTGGTCACCCGAACGTAAGAAATGGAAAGGAGGACAAAATGGCGCGACTGGACGAAGTCATCAAAAAGAACGCCGTCGAGGAGCTGGTCAGGGACAACCGCATCGACGCTTCGAAGGTGAGCGTCGAAGTGAACGACGGAACGGTCACCTTGACAGGGGAGGTACCCACCTATTTGGCCAGGTCCTCGGCCTATCAGGACGTTCAGGCCGTGTTGGGTGTCCAAGAGGTAAGGAATCAATTGCTGGTCAGATACCCCGCGTCCTTCCCCGTACCCAGGGATGTGGAGATCCAAGAGAGGATAAAAAACAGGCTTGCGGACAGTCCGGACATGGATTTGGTGGACATGGAAGTGGAGGTAAAGGCCGGTCACGTGACCTTGAGAGGCACGGTGGATGCCTACTGGAAAAAGCTGCACGCGGAGACGCTCGCGTCGAATGAACCGGGGGTGGTTCTGATCGAGAATCATCTGGCGGTGGTTCCCACGCTCGATATAGTGGACAGGGCCATCGCCGAGGATGTCATGGATTCGCTGGAAGCCAAGGCGGAGGTGGACGCCGAGCGCATCAACGTGACAGTGACAGACGGTCAGGTTACCCTTACGGGGTCCGTTTCGACCTTGAGCGGTCGTCGTGCGGCCGATGAGGCGGCTTTTTATACCGCCGGGGTAAGGAACGTTGTCAACAGCGTGGAAGTGACAGGACTTTCCGTCCCCTGACGAGCTTTAGAGCGTGTCTGTGAGATTTCCTTTCAGCGAGTCCGGGGCCATTCGGAGCCGGGGGGCAGGGGTGACCGATGCCTGGGGCACCGAATGGAATGCCCCCCGTTGCCAGCGGCGATGCGGATTTGAAACGCCCGGAAGCACTGGTTACGGGAAGAGAGGAGGACAAACATGGACCTGACAACCATTCAACCCTTGCTCCGATCCGCCTCGAGCAAGATCGTTTTGCTGGTCATGGACGGTCTGGGCGGTCTTCCAAGGACAGAGAATGGAAAGACAGAGCTTGAGACCGCCCACACGCCGCCGATCCTTGGACAGCCCTTCGCCGTGGTGGGGTGCCGGGGGGTGGCCATGAAAGGAAGAGGAAGATGCCGGTCCAAAATTCGGATGTGTCCCGGATATTCAACGAGGTGGCGGATCTGCTGGAAATCGAAGGCGCCAATACGTTCCGGGTCCATGCGTACCGCAACGCTGCGCGTTCCATCTCCGGCCTGCCCCGCAGTGTCTCGGACATGATTGCCTCGGAGAAAGACCTCACGCAGTTGCCGGGAATCGGCAGGGACCTGGCAGGAAAGATCGAGGAGATCGTCCAGACAGGTTCCCTCGCCCAGCTTCGAGAGCTCGAGGGCAGGATGGCCCCCGAGCTGAGCGAGCTCATGAAGGTGCCCGGACTGGGCCCCAAGCGCGTGAAAGCCCTTCACGAGAAGCTTGGCGTGACCAGTCTGCCGGACCTCAAGGACGCGGCCCGCCGGGGCGAAGTGCGGGAGCTTGAAGGGTTCGGGGAAAAGACCGAGCAAATGATTGTGGAGGAAATCGAGGAGGCCGAAGGCGAGGCAAAACGGATCAAACTGATCGAAGCCGAGCAAAGAGCCCGGCCTCTGGTCGCACATCTCAAGGGGGCCAAAGGGATCAAAAAGATCACCGTGGCCGGAAGTTACAGGCGGCGCAAAGAAACCGTGGGGGATCTGGACATCCTGGCGACCTGCAAAAAGGGGTCTGATGTGATGGACCGTTTCGTGGACTACGAGGATGTGAAAAAGGTGGTGTCCAAAGGCACCACCCGTGCCACCGTCGTGCTGCGCTCAGGACTGCACGTGGATCTCAGGGTTCTTCCCCAGGTCAGCTACGGGGCCGCTCTTCACTACTTCACGGGCTCGAAAAGCCATAACATCGCCGTGCGCAACCTGGGGGTCCAAAAGGGTTTCAAAATCAGCGAGTATGGCGTGTTCAAAGGCAACAAACGCATCGCCGGCAAGACCGAAAGGCAGGTCTACGAGGCCGTGGACCTTCCTTACATCGAACCGGAGCTGCGTGAGGACCGGGGCGAGGTGGAAGCCGCCGGGCAGGGGCGGCTGCCCCACCTGGTCGTCCTGGAGGACCTGAAGGGGGATCTGCATGCCCACACGAAGGAAACGGACGGACACGCCACCCTGGAACAGATGGCCCAGGCCGCAAAAAAACGGGGATATGCGTACCTGGCCGTCACAGACCACTCTAAAAAAGTCACCATGGCCAGAGGTCTGGATGCGAAACGTCTTGCACAGCAAATCGGACAAATCGACGAGTTGAACGGGAAACTGGATGGCATGGTCCTTCTCAAGGCAATAGAAGTGGATATCCTGGAGGACGGTTCCCTGGATCTGCCTGACCACATCTTGAAAGAACTGGACTTGGTGGTCTGCTCGGTTCATTACAATCGCAAGCTTTCGAGAAAAGCCATGACCGAACGCATCCTGCATGCGATGGACAACCCCCACTTCAACATTCTCGGGCATCCCACCGGACGCCTTATCAACGAGCGTGCACCGTACGGGGTCGACATGGAGCGCATCATGGAGGGAGCCAGGCAAAGGGGTTGTTTTCTCGAGATAAACGCCCACCCCGATCGGCTGGATCTTTCGGACCGGCACTGCAAAATGGCAAAGGATATGGGTGTGAAGCTGGCGGTGTCCAGCGATGCGCACAGCACGGTCGACCTGGACTTCATACGCTACGGCGTGGACCAGGCGCGTCGGGGCTGGCTGGAGCCCCGGGATGTGCTCAACACCAAGGGCCTGGACGACCTCAGAAAGGCCCTGAAAAGGAGTTAGGGGCTTGGAGCCGCCGAACAGGTCCTGGCTTCCACTTGCGCGCCGCCGAGGCACTCCGGCTGTATAGCGGGCTCCTAACGAGAATACTCGGGATGGAGACGCCCGCAGTAAGGGGAGGTCCGACTTGAGAGTAATCGGTGTAATGGGGCGCAACGGGTCGGGAAAGGACGAAGTCGTCGACTACCTGCATGAAAACTACAAGATTACAAGCATCTCCGTTGGGGATCTCGCGAGAGAAATTGTGCAACAAGAAGGGAAGAGACCGACAAGCGAGAATCTCCAGGAAATCGCCGACAGGTATCGGGCAGCGTACGGCGCCGATTATTTTAAGAAAAGAACTGTTCAGAAACTGGAAGGACTTGACTATGAGGTCGTGGGTGTCACCGGCATCAGGACCCCCGAGGATGTAAGCCTGCTAAGGAGCAGGTACGGAACGGGTCTGCTTTTGGTCCACGTGAAGGTTGACGATGCAAGGGTGCGTTTCCAGCGTGTCCGAAAGCGTGGTGAGCCCAGAGACCCCGGAGACTACGATCGATTTCTCGATCAAGACCGAAAGGAAGAAGAATTGTTTCGGCTCAAGGAGAGTCAGCAACAGGCGGACGTGATCCTTTCGAACGATGGGACCCTGGAAGACCTTCACGAACAAATAGAAAAGAAAGTAGTCGCAAAAGTTCGAGATCTGTTGGGGGGACGAGATTAGGTCCCATCTCACGATCCCCCTCCTTGCCGGTCTTTTCGAGAACTCATGCGAGAAATACCGGTACAAGAAGAACAGGCATTGAGGAGGACCTTGGTGGAGGCTGTCCCTTCAGAAGGGGGAGCCGGAACTGCTCGAGGGTCTGATAGGGGAGGCTTCCGTCGATGCCAGCTACGAAAGAGGAGCACGGGTGGATCCGGCCATGAAGGAAGACACTGTGGAGGAAAAATGAACCCGACACCCGAGCGAAGGATCGTGGAAGCCGAAACCTGCCGGGCGGCCCGGGAAAACATGGTGCAAAACCAGTTGATGGCCCGGGGGATACGCGATCCCCGAGTGCTGGAAGCCATGGGCACGGTGCCCAGGCACCGGTTCGTCCCCGAGGCGCTGGCCCCGGAGGCCTACTCGGACAGACCGCTGCCCATAGGTCACGGTCAAACCGTCTCACAACCTTACATGGTGGCGCTCATGACAGAAGCCCTTGCACTGAGGGGTGAGGAAAGGGTCCTCGAGATCGGCACCGGAAGCGGTTATCAGGCGGCTATCCTGGCCGCACTGTGCCGGGAGGTCTACACGGTGGAACGTGTGGAGCCCATCTTGGAAAGGGCGCAAATCGTTCTGGAGGAGCTCGGGTACGACAACATCCGGTTCAAGGCTTTCGACGGAACCTTGGGATGGGAGGAGCACAAGTACTACGATGCCGCTCTGGTCACCGCGGGCGCGCCCGATATCCCCCCGCCGCTGCTCGACCAACTCGCCGTGGGGGGACGCCTGGTGATCCCGGTGGGCACCCGGTTCAGCCAGCAACTTGTCAAAATCACCAAATCCGAGGACCGATACATCCGGGAGAGCCTGGGTGGGTGTCGTTTCGTGGATTTGGTGGGTGCGCACGGTTGGAGGCGATAGAGCCCGGACGCCCAAAGAAAGAAAGCCCCGTTTTGGCAGCCCCCGAAGCGTCAAAACGCCCGTGCGCAAGCTATACGCCTCCAACCATAGAAAGGGGGGAACACATGGATGCAGTGACCAGAGACGAGCTCGATGCGCTCATGCAGTGGCGCCGCATGCCCAGTGTGTCTATTTACATGGGGACCCGGGAGCGGGGCCTCGAGACTCGGCAGAACGCCATACGGTTCAAAAACCAACTGCGCAAGGCCCAGTCGAAGCTGGAAGAACTGGGGACGGAGAAGGGGCACGGTGCCGCCTTGTTCGACCCAGCGAGGCCGCTGCTCGAGGACGGTCTTTTCTGGCAGCACCAGAGCCGAGGGCTTGCGGTATTCGTTTCCCACGATTTTTTTCGAACCTATCGTGTTGCCCTGGATTTCGAAGATCTGGTGACCGCCACGTATCGGTTCCATGTCAAGCCCCTTCTTCCCCTTCTTACCGAAGATTCCCGCTTCTATGTCCTGGCGGTGAGCCAGAACAGCGCCAGGCTTTTTCACTGTACGAAGCAGGACTCAGAGCAAGTCCGCCCCGAGGGCATGCCCAACAGCCTCGCCGAAGCGCTTCGGTACGACGACCCGCAACGACAGGTCCAGTTCCATACAGGTTCACAGCCGGCCACGGGCAAGCGGCCGGCCATGTATCACGGGCAGGGTGTGGGCATCGACGAGAACAAGGACAATATCCTGCGCTATTTTCGGCAGATCGATCGAACGCTCAAGGAATCTGTGCGCGCGGACAAGGCGCCTTTTGTACTGGCGGGTGTGGATTACCTCTTTCCCCTGTACAAGCAGGCCAACAGCTTTGCCACCATCCTGGAAAAGGGGATCGCCGGCAATCCTGATGCGCTCACCATCGAAGAGCTTCACCCCCAGGCCTGGGCACTGGTGGAGGCGCACCTGGCCCAGGAACGACGAAAGGCCCTGGAAAAATACACGGAAGCGGCGGGAAAGGGGCTCACGCTGCGTGCCCTGGAGCCTGCGCTGCGGGCCGCGCGCGGGGGGCGTGTGGACACCTTGTTCGTGGCCCGGGGTGTCCAACGATGGGGCAGGTTCGACACCCTGACCCATGTTGTCGATGTGCACGAACAGGAGCAGCCCGGTGACGAGGACCTGTTGGATCTGACCGCGCTAGAAACCGTCCTGCACGGGGGGACGGTCCATGCGGTGGAGCACGGGGAGGTTCCCGACGGTTCCTTGCTTGCGTGTGCATTGAGGTATTGACAGGTCGCCTCGAAACGAGCCGTTCCGTTCACCGTGTCTTTATCATGGCTTCGAAAGCCTTCTCGTCGAGGATGGGGATGTCCTTTTTTTGGGCGTCCTCGAGCTTGCTGCCGGGGTCTTCACCGCGCACCAGGTAATCCGTCTGGCCGCTGACGGCAGAGGCGGCCCTGCCTCCCAGCTCCTCCACGCGCCGGGTGGCTTCGTTGCGGGTGTGGCCCTTCAGTTTGCCGGTGAAAACGAAGGATTTGCCCTCCAGGGGTTGGGCCTTCTTTGTTCCGGGCATGTCCTGGACCCGTACCCCGGAACGGTTCAACCGTTGGAGCACATCCACGTTCTGGGGCTCGTCGAAGAAGCGGCGGACGTTGCGTGCTATCTGCGGACCGATCTCCGGCGTCCCGTTCAGGTCGTCGAACTCGCTGCCTCGCACGGCATGGAGAGACCGGTATTTCTGAGCCAGTACAAGGGCCGTGCGCTGGCCCACATACCGAATGCCCAGGGCATAGAGGAAGCGGTCGAGCCGCGGTTTCCTGGCGGACTCAATGGCCCTGTGAAGCTGACGGGCCGATTTGTCGGCGAAGCCGTCCAGCCTGAGGATGTCGCCCACCGAAAGCACATAGAGATCCGCGATGTCCCTGACCAGGCCGTTTTCGACCAACCCTCGGGCCGTCTCGCTTCCAAGCCCCCGAATATCCATGGCCTCCCGGGAAGCGTAGTGGATGATCCTGCCCACCCGCTGCGCCGGACAGGACAGGCTCGCCGGGCAGAGCACATAGGCGCCCTCACGGACCACCTCCACCCCGCATGCCGGACAACGCTGCGGCATGGCAAAGGCCTTGTTCCGCTGGGTGGGCGAGGCTTCGGTCCTCAGTTCCGGAAAGGCGGCCTCCAGTTCCTGGAGCCGCTTGAAGAGCCTGTCATAGAGGGCGTCAGAAATCTCGGGCCGGTTTTTCACATAGTAGAGGTGGTCGTGGTACGCAATCTCTTCCCGCAGTGCTTCGGCCTCTTCCCGGGCCTTGTCCCTGGTCAGGCTATCGATGTTTTCGAAATCGGTCTTGGGGTTCTTCTTGAAATCCGGTTTCATGGATTCCTGCCTTTAGGCATTCACCGCACCATCTCCTGGAGCCGGAGGGCGTCCAAAGCCGCGTAACCGGCTTCGTCGTTGTCGAAGTAGCAAAAGATCTCCCGGCCCTGTTTCATCCAGGTAGAAAAGGCGCCGGCCCATCCGGCGAGGACGTGCACGTCGTACCGGCCCTGGTAAGCGGCTCCGGGGCCGTGCAAGCGGATGTACATGAAATCTGCGGTCGCCTTTTTGGGTGAAAGGCGGCCGTCAAGGTCGTAGATGCAAAAGGCCGCCCCATGCTCTTGCAAGGCTTCCCATACCTGCGAAACGTGCCAGCTCGGATCCCTGAACTCAAAGGCGTAGCGATAACCGCCTGGCAGAACCGAAAGGAAGCGGCGCAGTCTTTCCGTGTCCACACCCCAACGCGGTGGAAGCTGAAAAAGGATGGGCCCCAGCCTGCCGTCGGTGTCGAACCCTGGCATGGTCAGTTCAACTCGATACGTTCCTCGACCTGGAACACGATGGTGGCCATGAGGGTCAGATACTCGCGGAGCTGGCGCGTTATGAGGAAGTTTTCCAAAACGAACGTGCGGGCCTTGCGTCCCATTTCCTCGCGCCTTTCCTGGTTTTTCAGAAGATACCGGATGCGCAGGGCCGCTCCTTCGGGGCTGTTGACCTGAAACCCCGTGTGATGGTCGATGACCTGAAGCCGAATCCCCCCGGCGTTTCCCCCGATGACGGGCTTTCCCTTCCAAAGGGCCTCGGTCACGGTAAGGCCGAACCCTTCCTGGGTCGATTTCTGAATCAGGATGTCGGAGACTCGTTGCAGGGCGTTCACGGCACGATGGGCATGGGGAGGAAGCGCCAGCACGTGAATATCGGGATCGTTCTCGGCCGCCACCATGACCTCCTTGAGAACGTCTTGGCCTTCCGGATCATCCGCTGCGTCTCCCCCTGCCAGAATGAGCTGAACGGGAACGAACTTGCGCACCAGCTTGTAGGCACGGATAACCCCCAAAGGGTCCTTGAAACGGTCAAAGCGGGAAATCTGACTGACAATGGGGCGCTCCGGATCCAGCCCCCACCTGGAGTATGCGTCCTCCAACTCCTGCACCCCCAAATCCTGGTTCTTCTCACTGAGAGGATCTATGCTAGGGGGAATGATATACAGTGGATGGGGAAGAATCTGCGCAAACTCCGAAAGGGACCAGATGCTCGCGTCGTATCCGCTCACAAAAGGGCGCAGATACTTCCACACCGGTCTATGGGGACGGCTCGCGTCGATATGACAGCGCCAGAACCACTTGTTCCTGCGCTCCGGCAAGAAGCTGAGCAAAGGGGCGGGCTGGGGGTCATGGATGAAAACGATGTCCGCATCCTGCAGGCTGTCACGGAGCCGGTCGGCATTGTCCCGATTGGTCTTTTCATAGGCATCGAGGAAAGCCTGTGGGATCTGTTCCCGGCTCGCCTGCAAGGCGTTGTGTATCTTTTTGGTGCACTGGTAGAATCGGGCACTTCCTTGTATGACCTCCCAATGGGCGTCCAAACCCAACTCGCGTTTAAGCGGTATCAAACGATGGAGGATCTCGGCCACTCCCCCGCCCTGCCGTGTGGAGTTCACATGGACCACCCGGAGTCCCCTGAGGGACTTGGACAGTTGGCGCAGTTGTCCGACCACTTCCGGACCCACCACGGAACCGTATCGCTCCAAAAGTTCGCTCATGGCTCGCTCTCGCTCAGGCGTGCTGTTCATGTATGAAGGGGCCTTTCGACTCGAGGCTTCGAGACAAAGGCCAGGAGGATCCCTGCCGCCTTATGGGTTCGATCGCAAATCCGATTTGGCCTTCTTGAAGCCTTCTTCCAAAGCGGCCCAGGCCCTTTCCGCTCCCTGTTTGAAATCCTTCCAGGCCTCTGCGCTGCCCTCGCGCATCCCGGCCAGGTTCCGCTCCATCTCTTGTATTCTCACGCGCAATGCCGACACCCTGTCTTTCACCTTCAGCTTGGCGTCCGCGTCGGCTTTCCTGCCCGTGGCATCGAGCTTGTCCAGGTCGGCCTTCCATTGGTCGATCTGTGCCTTGAGTTTTTCCACGTAAAGATCTCTGTCGCTGTCAGACATGGCTTGTTCCTCCTCCCTGTGATGCGCCCCCCGGCGCCGCTTTTGCTGAACAAGCGTCCCTGCCCCCTGCTCTGCGGCCCGTCTTGCCGACGTTTCCGTGTGCAGGCTCGAAAAATCCACAAAGGGCGTGGTCTCCCCGTATTCGTCGCCGTCCTCTTCGTTCTCGGTGGCTTCTTCCCTGCGGACGTCTTCGGCCAAACCATAAACCCTGAACTCGGACGAAACGATACCCGGAAGGGGGTGACTGATCGATTCCGGGAACTCTCCGCTGGAAGATTGAAAGCGTATGGTTACGGCCTTGTTTGGAATGCTCTTCATTTCTATCATATCTTCCAAATACACTGTGGTCACGTTGAAGAATATTTCGCTTCCTCTTTTCATATTGTTTATGAGTTCTTTGAATTCACCCGCAGCGGTGTCTGGGTTCTCCGCCTCGACCACGCAGGTGAAGTATCCATGACGCGGTTCCCCTTGTTCTCCGATCTCATCGAAGGTGAAATGGCCCAGATAGTGCATGTTCCCTCCCCCCTGCAATGAAGCTGTCCGGAAGTTCGTTCCGGACAGCCTGTCCGGCCAGACGGATGCACGGCACCTTTCCCTGCAAAGGACCTTTCACAGGCGCGGCTCCGCTGCCCTTTACTGACCGAAGGTTTCCACTTTGAATGAGAGCTTCAAGCGTGCCCTGTAAAGCAGCTTGCCGTCCTCCATTCGCAGGTCCAGACGTGTCACTTCCGCGACCCGCAGATCTCTAAGCGTTTTTCCGGCCGTTTGTATGGCGCCTTTGGCCGCATCGTCCCAGGACTCCTCGCTCGAGCCGACTACCTCGATGATCTTGTAAGTGCTCATGTATACGTTCCTCCGTTTCCTTGGTCCGTCTTCGTTTGCGGGTTTATACGACTGCCCGAACCCATCGGAGCCACGGGTTCCAACGGTTCGGCGTGAGTGGGTTGGGTTCACCACAGGCCCTCAGGCCCTGCCCATGGCCGGCGTCAGGTTCGCAGCGTGGCCGTCGCGGCTAGCGGGAGCCTTCAAGACTTGCGGACGCAGGGGCTTGACCTGCATCTGGGGGCGGTAGTCCTCCACAACCGTCAAATCGAAGAAACGCCTGGAAGCGGCCGCCTGGAGATATGTATCGAGCCACCAGTATATGTTCCGGTTTTTCACGCTTCGACGCATCTTTTTCATTCTCGTCCGTCGTTCGGAGGCGGACATGCTCAGTGCCCGGTAAATCGCTGCGGCCGTCTGCTTTTCGTCATAAGGATTGACCAGGAGGGCGCCGGATTGAAGCTGTGCGGCGGCACCGGCGAATTCGCTCAGAACCAGAGCGCCGCTTTCATCAACGTTTGCGGCGCAGTATTCCTTGGCGATGAGATTCATCCCGTCCTTCAACGGGGTGACCACCGCCACGTCGGCCGCACGGTAGTGGGCGACCAGTTCCTCTCTGTCCAGGCTGCAGTACCGGTAATGGACAGGCACCCAGCCCGACCGGGAGAATCTGCCGTTGATCTGCCCCACCAACTGTTCGATTTCGGTTTTCAGCTCCTGGTATTTGGGAATCAGTGCCCTGCTGGGCACAACCACTTGCTTGAAAACCACCTTTTCCTCGAGCTCGGGATGTTGGGCGAGAAGTTCTGCGAAGGCTTTCAACCTCTCGGGTATGCCCTTTGTGTAATCGAGCCGGTCCACTCCCAGAAGGATTTTTGCACCGCCTGCCTCTTCGTGCAGTTCGTGCCTCCGCGCCAGCGCATGCTCCGTGGAAGCCTCGCGGGAAAACGCTTCGTAATCGATGCTTATGGGAAAGGCCCCCACCTTGATATCCCGGTCCCCGACATCGAGGCGCACCACGCGTCCCTTTCCCTGCACGCGGGCATCGGGGACGAAACCGCGCACACATTGAACGAAGTTGCGCCGGTCACGCAGCGTCTGAAAGCCGATGAGATCGTGATGCAAAAGGCCGTCGAGAAGATCGAATCGCCAGGGCAGCTTGGAAAAGATGTCAAGGGGGGGGAAAGGGATGTGCAGGAAGAACCCCGTCTTTGCGTCACTGCCCAGGGTGCGCAATTCCCTGGCCACGCTCATAAGGTGGTAGTCGTGGATCCAGACATAGTCTCCGGGCTTGAGGCTATTCTTTATGGCCGCGGCGAATTTTCGGTTCACCTTTTGGTAAAAGGACCAATAGGAATGCTCGAAACGGCACATGCCCAATAGGTCGTGGAAAAGAGGCCACACCACCTCGTTTGCAAATCCCAGGTAATACAAGTCGTTCTCCTGGGAAGTGAGTGAAACTGGTTTGAGGCCGAATCCACAACCATCGCTCGCCGTCTGAAGGATCTCCTCGGTCTCTTGAGTGCAAGCGTCCGGGCTCCCCGGCCATCCGATCCAGAGGCCCCCTTGTTTGCCCAGAACAGGGGCCAGGGCCGTGACAAGGCCCCCGGACCCGGGCCGGGCCGTCAAAATACCCTTGTCGTCCTTTTCGATCACCAGCGGCAAGCGGTTGGATACCACCACGAGGCGGAATGCCGATGCCTTTCTTCCGTTGCCCTCGGTCACCATTGAGCACTCCTTCCTGCCGGTTCTCTTGCATCCGGGTCTTGGGGAACCGGCGCTATGGTCCAGGGTACCCGTTCGATGGCTTCTGTTTTCCTGACCACATACTCTATAGGCATTCCGGACTCTTCCCAATGGGGTGCACCATCTATTTTCCATGAGAAAAGGCAGTAGCCCGCTTTCTAATTCTATTTTGAAAATGATAAGTGAGTATTTTTACAACGTTAAGGAAAATGAATTCTTCTACAAAAGAATACCCCCAAGCGATACCGGCATTGGCCCAGCCTACCGGTGTGATTAAAAAGCCATACACTGCCAGCAGAGTTCCTGCTATTTGAGTGAGTTCCAGGGGGATAAAGAGACTCAGACTCGGAAATGGTTTGTTCCAGAATGCGGAACGCGTTCGAGTAAGAAATATGGTCATATGACCGGCGACAAGCAGCTTTAGGGTTGTTCTTATTTGGAGAGAGTTGACCGGCGGGGTAGTCGCATTCCTTCAGAACCCATGAAACCTCTTGAAATTGAAGGCCATAAAGACCCGCAACGACCGTATCAGAGACTGCTCGAAGCCTCGCTCTCTCCGATGGAGTGATAGACCATAGCATACGCCATGGTCTTCTTGTGCTGGTAATGTCAATCCCTGCAGGCCAAGCACTGGCAAGAGTAACTGTGTTTGCACTTAGAGCAGCATTTATTTTCCAATCTAAGCTGTGTTGGTGACTCCAGGCGCGCGGTAGAGGGTTTTGTGCAAAAACATGATAATCGAGATGTAGACCAACGAGGCGACTCCTTGTTACGAAATCAAATAGGAGCGAATTAAAGATCCCTATTAATCCACATGCGAATCTCCAAGATTCCATATAGAATATGGCAGCGGTGTCACCCGTAGGTGCTCCTGCCACCACCGCAGAGATAGCTGACCGCTGATTCGTCGCGGAGCCCACGCGCATGTGACTCAATTTTGGCAGCCACGGACACTGTGAATTCGCAAGGTAATCCTTCTGAGACATAAGAAACTGGGGATGAACTTGCTTACGTTCGTGTTGGATTTCTTTCCAGGTCGCTCCACGCCCCTTCCCGCTGACCCACCCCTTCTGGCTGAAGTCGAACTGACCGATCATGCGTCCTTCATAAAGCGGAAGGGCAACGTCCTCGACATGTTCCTCACGAACCCACGCATTCGCCTCCCGCGAAAGGATTACACCCGCAGGAAGGTTTGCACGCGGGACCGGCAGCCTGTCGTAAGGCGGCTGGGCTCAACGTACGGCATGGTCGCCTCGGATGACATCGGCCTCGCGGATGGCGTCTTCTGCCTCTGGTGCGAACGGTACGGGACGACTGGGGTCTACGCCCAACTCCGACCACAGTTCCTCGATAGGCCGCCAGTCGCCCTTGAGCCAGCGGCTGTACTCGTCGGGCCGGTAACCTTCTGCTTCCCACTTGGGCCGCGGGGGGAAGAGCCTGGAGTCACTCGTCATGTTGAAGTCGCCTTGGGCATATTGGATGCCCCAACCATCTGGGCCATCGTCACCAAGGAGGACAGAGTTCGAGTAGATCTTTTCCAGAATCTCGAGGTCCCGTTGGGATTGAATTTCAAGAATAGCCTTGGATCGGGGGCTGAAACGCTCCACCTGTTCGCGTTTGTAAGGTGTGGCTAAGGTCTCGGCGCGCTCCCAGTCCTCGAGTCTCCGGCGCATGAACGCGGTATGGATGGCGTCGGTTTTGCCCCCCTTTTCTATGATGACCGGGTTGAACTTGAATCGACTGTCGATTTGAAACTCGACTTTGGCCATTTTGGACGTCGCAAGGGCCCCGGGGCATTCGGCGTTGGAGGGGTGTGGCGTCCAGGCTTGCCACGAATCGGCTCCGGTGCATTTTTCTAGAGACATTTGG
>Ga0068713_1002121_pt1 | contig 21659 bp, 22 predicted proteins | sample MTBAKSrepl2MetaG_FD_62223 | JGI IMG/M metagenome (GOLD analysis project Ga0068713, IMG submission 62223) | Enrichment culture microbial communities om Arthur Kill intertidal strait, New Jersey, USA, that are MTBE-degrading - MTBE-AKS2 (Arthur... | ecosystem: Environmental > Aquatic > Marine >...
GAAAACCTGAGGACAAAGATCGAACATGTCCACGGTATCGAGAAACTCATTGTCACATCAGAAGACCAGGGAATGCAGATGTTCGGCGGCGGAGGTTCTCCCATCAATATTGAGATCTACGGATATGACCTGGACAAGACATACGCTCTGGCCGAAGAGGTGAAGTTTGCCATCTCCAAGGTAGAAGGGGTGAGGAATGCCGATATCTCCCGTGATATGGGAAAACCTGAAGTCACTGTCCAGCTTGACAGAGATAAACTCTACAGGATGGGGCTCACCGTCAATGATGTGGGCCAGCAGCTCAGGGCCCAGTATTACGGTATTGTGGCCAGCCTCTTCCGAGAGGGGGGGAATGAGTATAATATCTTCTTGCGGATAAAAGATGAACTCAGGCGGGATATTGAAACGCTTCAGGGAACAAATATCATAACCCCTTCCGGGCTGGCTGTCCCTCTGGACACCATTGCCGATTTCAGTATTGAACGGGGGCCGGTGGATATCGAACGTAAATCCCAGTCGCGTGTGATCTACGTCACTGCGAGCACCTTCGGACGATCCTTCGGAGAAGTAGCCGCTGATGTCAATAAGGTGATCCGCAAAATCCAGCATCCCGATGATGTGGATATCGTTATGAGCGGGACTTTCGAGGACCAGCAGAACTCATTCAAATATCTGGCTCTGGCTGTCCTGGGAGGGATCCTTCTTGTCTATCTGGTCATGGCGGGGCAGTTTGAATCGTTCAGAGACCCCTTTGTCATCCTCTTCTCGATTCCCTTTGCCTTCAGCGGGGTCTTTTTGGCGTTGCCCATATTGGGACTAAACCTGAATATTATCGTCTTTGTGGGGCTTATCCTTCTTGTGGGAATCGTGGTCAACAACGCCATCGTCCTCGTCGATTATACAAATCTCCTCCGTAAGAGAGAATATTCCATCGAAGAAGCCATACTCACAGCCGGGCAGACAAGGCTTCGTCCTGTCCTCATGACGGCCCTGACCACCATCTTCGGTATGCTCCCCCTGGCGCTGAGTACAGGCGAAGGAGCCGAATCCTGGGTCCCTCTCGGGGTGACGGTCATCGCCGGACTTCTTTTTTCGACATTTGTCACCCTGCTCTTTGTTCCCACCGTCTATCTTATAGCGGAACGGAAAGCTGCCAGAAGGAGAGGTGAGTTTCTATGAAGATGAAAGCGTTGAATATTATCTTTGCGGACACATTCGGCGATGAGATGATCGCCGAGATGAAAAAAATGGGAGTGGCCGCATACACCATCATCCCCGAACTTTTCGGACGAGGGCTCTCCACAGACCCCAGGTTTAATAATCACGTGTGGCCCGGAAAAAACATGATGATGATCATTCTTTGTGATGAAAAGAGCGCTGACCGCATTATGGAGAGGATGAATGAGCTCCGGGAGGAAAATCCCATGGAAGCCATCGTCTTCTGGACGACGCCGGTCCTTGATATCTCAGCCCATGACAAGAAGATCACTCTTTGAAGTGATCATTTTCTGTAAAAAAGAACCCCGGTCCGGAAACGGACCGGGGTTTTTTGTTGTTGAAAAACAAAAGTGGCTGTAAAATGGGAGAGCCGGTTCTCCGGGGGGAGGAGAACCGGCTCGTGGATAAGAAAGGAGGTTGGTTGGATGGTTTTCTTTTCTCTGTTTCTGTTATTAAAACAGACAGGAAGAGAAAAGGTTCCCGGAAAAAGATGAAAAAAATTCTTCTCATCATCGCAGAATATAACCCCTTTCACAACGGGCATCTCTATCAGATGGAAAAAGCCAAAAACGAGACCGGTGCTGATTATACAGTGGTCATCCTTTCAGGGAATTTTGTTCAGAGAGGAGAGCCGGCGATCCTGGATGAAGAGACACGTGCCCGTATAGCCGTCGAGGCGGGCGCTGACCTGGTGCTGCGAAACCCCACAGCTTTTGCAACGGCCTCTGCTGATTATTTCGCCATGGGAGCCGTGCGGATCATGCGCCGGATACCGGGAGAGCTTATCCTCTCTTTCGGCAGTGAAAAGGGCCGGACAGAAGAGATGGAGACAGCAGCTCGTCTTCTTCTTGAAAATGAAGAGGAATATTATTCTTTTATAAGAAAGGAACTTTCCAGAGGGACATCTTTTCCCAGAGCAAGAGAGATGTTCCTGGATCTCCGTGTTCCCGGAGTGTCCGGGCTTGTAAGACAACCCAATAATATCCTCGGCGTTGAATACATAAAACATATCATGCGCCTTATAGGCCATCGGTGCAGCATCCATACCGTTCTGCGCAAAGGGGCCGGTTATAAAGAGACCCATGTGGGAAATTTTATGAGCGCCACAGGGATCCGTGGGCTTGTCCTCAGCGGAGAAAAAGGGTGGGAGGATGCCGTGCCGGCCATGACCCGTCGTGCCATATCCCGGGGACCCCTGGCCGGCGCTTCTTCATTGATGCCATTCCTGCGTTTTCTTATCAGCAGGGAAGGAGAATCTCTGGCCCGCTACCGGGATGTTGTGGAAGGACTTGAAAACAGGATCATTGCAGAACTAGGGCGCAGTGAGACTTATAGCAGATTCATCACAGCTGTGGGGACAAAGCGATATACAGATTCAACGATCAAACGGGCTCTCCTGGCTGCGTTTTTAGGCCTGACAAAAGAGGAGTTCAGTGCAATGAAAAGCCTGAATTATCCCTATATCCGTGTACTGGGGAGAAACGAAAAAGGAATGAGGCTTCTGGCTGAGATCAGAAAAACATCTTCCGTCCCCTTTCTGCACAATGAAAACCGATATCCCTGGAAGAAATATTACACCAGGGATAGTACTCTCAGGCTCTTCAGAGGGCTTGAGACAAGAGCCCAAAAACTCTACCGGATGCTGTCTCATGAGGTGTAAAGTCATCCTTTCCGTGGCTGTTTCCTTTGTAGACATCGAAGTAAAAAAGGGCCTCTTTATCTTCCGAAAAAGAATAAGCCGTTTACGGCGATCTCCCCGTACCGGGAAGAAGAACAGGGAAAAGAGGGGAACAGGGGTGTCTTTAAAGAGATGGGTCTCTCTGGCGAGAGAGGCCAGGGGAGTCATAAGAATCAGAAAAATCGTAGTCACGGAAAAAAGGGCTTTCACCCCTGAACTCTACGCTCTCTATTACGGGTTGATCTTCTGGTGGACCCCGGGGATCGTCGTGCGCCGTTCCCCGGACATGAAAAGAGAATTTGTCATCGAAAGCGATGTTGATGTGAATATAAAAAAAGGAGGAGTTTTTTTATGGAAAAGACGGCGGATGTTCTAGATAAACTCAATGCGTTTGTCAAATCTGAGACTGTAACCGGATCCCCTCTGGTAATCAATGATGAGATCACGGTGATCCCCTTCACACGTGTGGCCTTCGGACTGGGGACGGGAAATGCCAAGGGTCACGATCTTGTGGGTATCGGAGGAGGGATCTCCCCGGTGGGTTTCCTGATCATCAATAAAGGGGAGGTCTCCTTTCTCACAACAGGGGGAAAAGAGAATATCTCATCAAAAGTCCTCGACCTGGCCCAGGATGTTTTGCACAAAGCCTTTCATAAAGGACATGAGGAGGATTCCGGGGATCAGTGAAAGATCTCAGGTTTCAGAATTCCAACATAGGGGAGGTTCCGGTAGCGGTTGGCAAAGTCGAGGCCGTACCCCACCACAAATTCATCGGGTATAGTGAATCCCACAAAGTCAACAGTTATGGGAACCACCCGGCGGTCGGGTTTGTCCAGGAGAGTGGCGATTTTCACAGAAGCCGGCCCTTTGGCTTCAAGAAAGGTCTTCAGGTGGCTCAGAGTCCGGCCGGTATCGATGATATCTTCAACGATGAGGATATCTTTTCCCGAGATGTCTCCTGTGATGTCATAAGTGATGCGGACGATGCCGGAGGATTCCGTCGCTTCTCCGTATGAAGAGACCGCCATGAAGTCATAAGAGACGGGAAGAGTCACTTCCCGGATAAGGTCGGCCAGAAAAGGGACAGACCCTTTGAGTATCCCGATGGCCATGAGCTCCCGACCCTGATAGAAAGCTTCGATCTCTCTGGCCAGCTGAGAAATACGATTTCTGATCTCTTTTTCAGTTATGAGAACGGCACTGATATCAGGATGCATGACTCCTCCTTTCTTTGATTATAGGAAAAAGGAGCCCCCCAATCAATACCAAAGAATCTCTTGATTTGTGCAGCTGTATCTTTATAGTAACGGAATGCATCACACCATCATCTTTATTGAGAATATCCCTGTGAGACTTCTCCCTGAAAAAAGACGGTCCATCCGCTTATTTTGGGACCGCCGGGAGAGAATGATCCAATGTCTTCACCCAGGGAGACTGTCTGCAGATCTCCTCCGGGACTTTTTGGATAAGAGGAAGAGTAGGATAGAGAGGCTTTTCACGCAAGCTTTTGAACCCGAGGAAGGAGCGGTTCTCCTTTACCGGGGGGAGGAGTACAGGCTTCTTTTCAGTCACGTCGGAGAAGGGGAGGATATTATCAAAGATGACTCTTCTAAAACCATCAGGGCTCCTTTCTATTCTGAAAAAACTCTTTTTTTCACTGGCTGGAAGGCATTTCTAAAACAAGAGGCACCCCTCTGTTTTGAAAAAGGGATCCGCTTCTATGAAGAGATGACAGGATGCCGGGACATACGCTGGCGTTTCAGGGACATGCGCTCCCGCTGGGGAAGTGCTTCGCCGAAAGGGGCTGTAACCCTGAACACCCTCCTTGTCATGGCCCCTGTTGCAGTGGCAGATTATGTCATCCTTCATGAGCTTTCTCATATAAAAGTCCCTGACCATTCCCCGCGGTTCTGGCAGGAAGTGGAAAAGTTCATGCCTGATTACCGGTTTCGGAGATCCTGGCTCCGAGATAACGGAAACAGGCTTCTTTCCCTCTATTGACATTTGCCTTCTAAGTCTTTTGGCGTATAATAGAGCCATGAACGAGCTTTTCGATTTTGACGATGACCTGCCCCTGGGGGAGGAGAAAGGGGAGATCAATCTCATCCCTCTGCTGGATACGATTTTCATCCTCCTCATCTTCTTCTCTCTCCTTCTGATCCATGCCTCTCAATCCCGTGTCATGGATATCGAGCTGCCGGGGGGAGAGGGCGTCATGTCCGGTAATGAATCAGAATTGAGGATTCTCATGGACAGGAGCGGGGCCATGATGACACGTGACGGAGCGCTTCTTACAGAAGAGGCTCTGGAATTGAGACTGCATGAGGACCGCCCGGAGAAGATCATACTCAGCGCTGACAGGGATGTGGCGTTACATCGAGTCATCACGGTTATGGACTTGATTGAAAAAGAGGGGCTTGAGACCGTCTCCATCGAAGTAGCCTCTCCCTGAAACGGCTGGTTCAGAATGAAACGGGATCGCTTCCTTTTATTCATAGTCCTCTCACTTCTTTTTCATGCGCTTCTTTTGTTTAGTTCGGGGATACCGGAAACAGATCCGGCTGCAGAAACAGATCTCCGCAGAGTCTATCATATCCGCGGCGCTTTATCTCAAAAGAAAGAGCCCCAAAGGAGAAGATCCCTGCCGGACAAAAATCCGGATGCTTCAAATGTTCCCGGCAAAGAGGGAGAAGAGAGCCTGCTGCAATACGGGGAGGAGGGGCCCGGAGAAAAAGCCGGGGATGAAAACCCGCCCAAGTCCTTCATTCCTGCAGAAGTCACCGGGATCGATATCACGTATCCTTATCTTTCCCGAAGAGAGGGGGAAGAGGGGGATGTCTGGGCGGAAGTCCTTGTGGGAAGTGACGGACGGCTCATAGAAGTGAAGATCGTAAAAAGCAGCGGATATGAACGGCTTGATCGGGCTGTCATTGAGGGAATCAGAAAAAGCAGAACCCGGCCGGCCGTGGAAAACGGATCTCCGGTCCGTAGCCGGCGGATTCTGGGCCCTTTTCGGTTCCGTCTAAAGGAGTGATTGCATTATGGCTTCTTTTTTGATAAAGTGAAGCTGAAAGGAGACCATTGTGAAAATGCATCTTTTTGATACCCTGGGTGCCCTTGCGTCAGCGCTGGATCTTGTGGAAAACGAGCTGTATGACCATCACCACAGGGTTGCTTATATCTCCTATCGCCTGGGACGGGAAGCGGGTCTTGACAGTGAGCAACTATCAAAGCTTGTCTACGCGGCCCTGATCCATGATATCGGAGTCATCACAAAAAAGGAAAAGGAAGATCTGCTGGAGTTTAATTTTAACGGGACACAGCAGCATGCGGCGCGCGGAGCCTCTCTTTTAAGTTTCGTCCCCAAACTGGCTCCCCTGGCTCCGGTGGTCCATCATCACCACCGTTACTGGAATAGTGATTTTTACCGTGAAAGCGCATTTGACCTCAGTGATATCCTTCATCTGGCTGACCGGGTGGAGGTGGTCATCGACTGGCACAGAGACCTTTTTGAACAGATCCCGGCAAACCGCGAACTCATCGAACGCCAGAGCGGGACCATGTTTTCCCCGGACCTTGTGAACCATTTCAGGACCCTGTCTGAGGACATGGGATTCTGGCAGGCGTTGAAATCAGCCAATATCATGGAGTGGCTATCCCGTGTCTTCAGGAAGGAGACAGAATATCTGAGTCAGGAGAGTATCATCAATGTCGCACGATTTGCCGCTTATGCCGTCGATTTCAGAAGTCAGTATACATTTGCTCACTCTTCCGGAGTCTCTTCCCTGGCAGAATATACCGGACGCCGGCTGGGATGGGATGAGAGCCGTCTCTTTAAGATCAAGATCGCAGGGCTTCTCCATGATGTGGGAAAACTTGTCCTTCCCAGAGAGGTCATCGAAAAGAACGGCCCTCTGAGTGCACGGGAACTCTCCCTTGTCCAGACTCACCCCTTCTATACAGGGGTTCTGGTGAAACAGATGGGAGATATGGAAGAAGTCCACGAGTATGCCTCTTATCATCACGAAAGACTGGACGGAAGCGGATATCCTTTTCATCTTGAAGGAGACAAATTCACAATCGAAGCGCAGATGGTGGCGCTGGCTGATATTGTCTGTGCTCTTCTTGAAGACCGGGCCTACCGGCCAAGAAAAGGGAGGAACTATGTGGCGGGGATCCTGGAAGAGTACAGGAAAAACAGGATCTTTTCAGCTGATCTTGCCGATTATACACTGAAAAACCTGGATGCCCTCATAGAGATCCACCAACAAGTGGAGCAGGATGCTTTGAAAGACTATTTGGCATGGAATAAGAGTTTCAGATAGGAGAAGAGATGATCGAGACAGCTTTGGAAAAGAGGGTCAAAGAAGCCATCACCCGGCTTTTCGGGAAAGAGTATGCCAAAGAGACCTTCATACAGAAGACGGCCAACAGCCAGTTTGGAGATTATCAGTCCAACTTTGCCCTGAATACAGCCAGAAGCCTTGAGAAAAAACCACGTGATATCGCCATGGTTCTGGCTGATGAATTAACAAAAGACCCTCTTTTTGAAAAGGTCGATGTCGCCGGCCCCGGATTCATCAACCTCACCATGACACGTGAGTTTTTATCAGAAGCCGTCTACCAGGGGGTCCTTCCTGAAGGGGAGAGACAAGGGGAAGGGGCTGTTATTATCGACTACTCTTCGCCCAATATTGCAAAACCCATGCATGTGGGTCATTTAAGGAGTACTGTCATCGGAGACAGTTTAAAACGCATCTACCGCTTTCTGGGATACCGAGTCATAGCCGACAGTCATCTGGGAGACTGGGGGACACAATTCGGAAAACTCATCGTCGCGTACAGACGATGGCTTGATAAAGAGGCCTATTCCGTCTCTCCCGTGGATGAACTGGAACGCATCTACGTCAAATTTGCCAGAGAAACGGAGAATGACCCCGGTCTGGAGAATGAAGCCCGCCAAGAGCTTGTGCGGCTCCAGGAACATGACCCTGAAAACAGCGCCCTGTGGGAAGAGTTCGTCCGTGTTTCTCTCCATGAATATGAGCAGGTCTATGACCGCCTGGGGGTTTCTTTTGATACCATGTACGGCGAATCTCACTATCATGACCTTATGCCGGACATTGTCCGCGAGCTGCAGGAAAAAGATGTGGCCCGGATAAGTGAAGGGGCTGTGGTCGTCTTCTTTGAAGAAGAGGAGAACCTCCACCCCTGTATTATACGCAAAAAAGACGGGGCATTTCTTTATGCCACATCAGAACTGGCCTGTATCGCCTTCAGAAAAGAGAATTACGACATTGACAGGATCCTCTATGTGACAGATGCGCGTCAGGAGACTCATTTCAGACAGATCTTTACCATTGCAGTCCTTCTCGGCTGGGAACTTGATCTTGTCCATATTCCTTTCGGGCTTATGGGGCTCAAGGACGGCCACTTTTCCACAAGAAAGGGCAATGTCATAAAGCTGCGCGAACTCCTTGATGAAGCAGCAGCAAGGGCGAGAGCCGTGGTGGAAGAGAAAAACCCCGAGTTGAGTGAAGAGGAGAAGGCTGCCATTGCAGAGGCTGTGGGGATCGGAGCGGTGAAATATGCCGATTTGAGTCAAAACCGTCTCAGTAACGTGACTTTTGACTGGGATAAAATGCTCTCTTTCGAGGGGAATACCGCGCCTTATCTCCAGTATACATATGCCAGGATCTCTTCTCTTGCCCGAAAAGCAGAAGAGACGGGGCTCATGCTTCCTGCAGACAACCGAATCGCTATAGGGAATGAGACCGAGCGATCCCTGGCCCTGGCCCTGATCCAGTTTTCAACCAGTGTCCTCAGGGCGGCGGAGACTTACAGGCCGAATCTCATTGCAGATCAGCTTTTTGATATCGCCCAGAAGTACAATACATTTTATAACTCGCTTCCTGTCCTGAAAGAAGACAGGACAACAGCCCTTTCCCGGCTTCAGCTTTCTGTCAAGACCGGAGAAGTCCTCAAGATAGGCCTTGAGCTGCTTGGGATCACTGCTGTGGAGCGGATGTGAATCAAACGTTGCATTGAAGGCCTACCATGTTAAAATAGATGCTTGCCGAAAGAAAGGAGAATTATGGACAGGAATTCCCTTAAGAAGGTGTTGAAAGACGGGATGTTAGGCGAGATGGACAGTGTGGTTCTATACGAGTCAGCTTCTCAAAAAGCCGATGGCGAAGTCAAAGCCTTTTTTGTGCAGAGGGCTGAAGAAGAAAAGACCCATTATAACTATCTGCTGGCCCTCTATCGGCAGATCGATGGAGGAGAAGCACCGGCTCCGCAGGATATTATCCATGAGGGGCATGAAGTCCCGTCCGGTACTGTGGTCAGCCCCGAATTTGTCCGCCGCATCGGAAAAGACCAGATCCTCTTCAGCGCTATGTCTACGGCAGCTCTCCTTGAGCTGAGATCAATCGAATTCTACCGCAAAAAAAAGGAGCAAGCCTCCGATAAGGCTCTGAGGGAGTTTTTTGCCACCATGGAGGAGTGGGAAAAAGAGCATTATGAGACGGTGATGAAGATCCAGGAAGAAGCGGAACATCATTACTGGGAGATCAACCGGTTTGAACCATTCTAAAACTATGGGCAAACGGGTATATTTTTACCTCTTTTCGGGGACGGGGAACACGTTTCTCCTCTACAGAAGCCTCCTGAAGGTTTTCCGTGAGGCCGGTTTCCTCTGCGGCGCTCAATGGATCACACAGGAGAAACGATACGGACACTCTCCCGATGATCTCATCGGCATCCTGGTCCCGGTGGCTGTCCAGTCCACCTTCCCTTTCATATTTGAATTTTTGAACTCCTTCCCGCCTGGGGAGAACGAACTTTTCTTTTTGGATACGCTGGGAGCCTATTCCGGGGGATTGCTGGACCCGGTCAGAAAGATCATGTCGCAGAAGGGGTATCATGCAACAGCAGCCGCGGAAATCGTCATGCCGTCTAATTTCTTCAAAAACGGGAGGAACCCTCTTGAGGAAGAGGCTCTTCGCCGAAAAGGCATGGAAGAGGGATGTTCCTTTGTCCGGGCTTTTCTCAGAGGAGAGAAAAAATGGCCGGCAGCCTCGTTTCTCTCCCCTGTGATGAAAGCTTTTTCCGGCTCTTCACTTGTATGGAAGATGTTCAGAAAAAAGTACCCTTTTTCAGCCGACCCCGATCTCTGCACCCGGTGCGGACGGTGTCTCTCTCTCTGCCCAGTAGGCAATATTGCCATGGAAGACCTCCCGCAGTTTTCAGATCATTGCGAGTATTGTCTCCGCTGTGTGACTTTCTGTCCCACAGAAGCTATTTCAGTCAAAGGGGAGGAATTTGCACGGTACAGAGCGGTGGAATATGATGATTTTCACCTTTCCTGAATTTGCACCCATTATCTCTTTACATTTTTCATTTGCTTCGTATAATCAACGTGAAAATGGGGTGAATTATGAGCAATGAACTCTTATGGCTTCTCTTTATTTTTCTTGATTTCGGGATCAGTATTGTCTTGTTCCGCCTTTTTAAGAAAGAGGGACTCCTCGCCATTATCGTGATGAATATCATCCTCTGTAACATCCAGGTGGTCAAGTTTATCGATATCTTCGGGATGACGGCGACTCTTGGCAATCTTCTCTACGGAGGGATCTTCTGGGCCACTGATATGCTTTCAGAAGTCTACGGGAAAAAAGTCGCTAAAAAGGGAATGGCCCAGGGATTTGCAGCTCTCTTTATCATGACTGTTGTGATGAATATCGCTATTCTCTTTACTCCCTCGTCTTATGATACCATGCATCCTCATATCATGGCCATCTTCTCTCTCATGCCCAGGATCGCCATCGCTTCACTCATCGCATATCTGATCAGCCAGTATCATGATATCTGGGCATTTCATTTCTGGAAAGAAAAGACAGGAGGACGGCATCTCTGGCTCCGGAACAACCTCTCTACTCTGATCTCCCAGCTTCTGGACTCGTTGATCTTCACTTTGATGGCCTTTGCGGGAACGCTTCCTTTTACAGAGCTGATCCAGATCATCATCACCACTTATCTATTAAAACTTGTTGTTGCTCTCATCGATACGCCGTTCATCTATCTCGGCCGGATGCTGGCCATTAAAATGGGGGAATATTTCCCCGATAAAAGCTGACGGAGGTGCTTATGTATAAATGTTCCCGTTGCGGTTATATTCATTGGATGAGCGATCTTCCCGAAGAGTGCCCCTTTTGTCATGCGGAGCAGGAAAATCTCCTCTCCCTTGATGAGGCCTCCTGCAGGAAAATTGAAAACAGCCTTTCAGAGAATGAGATTCTTGTCAATGTTCTCTCAAAACTCAATGAGATTTCCTATGAGCTTGAGAATATTTTTGAAGAGGATCACAGCCTTATTTTCGACACATTATTTAAAAATACTGTTGAAATGACACAGATGATCAAAGCTGAGCTGGAGAAGAAGGTCAAAGAGGGACGTTGGGGATGATATGTTCCTGAAAGAGATCACACTTCTCGGGTTTAAATCCTTCCCTGACAAAGTCAAAATCGCTTTTACACCGGGCATGACCTGTATTGTGGGGCCTAACGGGTGCGGGAAAAGCAACATCACTGATGCTCTCCGTTGGGTCTTCGGCGAACAGAGTGCAAAAAAGCTGCGAGGCGGGCGGATGCAGGATGTGATCTTCAGCGGGACTTCTGACCGAAAACCCCTCAATCTCGCAGAAATCCATGTGGTGCTGGATAATGAAAAACGGCTGCTTCCCAGTGACTATAGCGAAGTCTCCATTTCGAGGAAACTCTTTTCAGACGGTGATTCGGAGTATTTCATCAACCGGCAGAAAGTCAGGATGAAAGATGTCCAGGAGATGATCACCGATACGGGGATCGGGATGAGCGCCTACTCCTTTATCGAGCAGGGGATGATATCACAGATCCTCTCCACAAAAGCTGAAGAGCGCCGAGCGATCTTTGAGGAAGCTGCAGGGATCATGAAATACCGTGTCAGGAAAAAAGAGACCTCACGGAAACTTGATACGACCCAGGAAAACCTGAACCGTCTCAAAGACATCTTCTATGAAGTGGAACGCCAGCTGAATACCCTGGAAAAACAAGTGGATAAAGCGAAAAAATACAAGGAAATATATGGACTCCTCAAGGAAGCGGAAACCGTCCTCTTCGCTTATCATTATTCCATAGACAGGAATCATTTCAAAGAAAAAGAAAAAGAGCTGGGGAAGATCAAAGGGGAGAATTCGTCTCTCATGGTGGAGATGAACAGGCTTTCAGCTGAAAATGAGATGCTTCAGTATGAGCTTATGCAGGAAGAGGAAGAGCGAAGCCGGATGGAATCTGCTCTTTATGAGAAAAAAATGGATCTGGAGCGCTTAAAAAACAAAATGGACGGACTGGAGCGGGAGATCGAATACCATTCCAAACAAAACAAAGAACTGGATGAAGAAAACAATACTCTTGAAACAGAAAATGAGATTTCCGCGCGGCGGCTTGAAGACCTGAAAAGAGAGATAAGGCGCCTTGAAATGGTAAAGGCAGGAGCGGAAGAAGAGGTGATGCAGGATGAAGAGGCACTTGACCTCCTGAGGCAGGAGATCGCTGAAAAAGAGGATACTCTTCAGAATAAGGTTGCCGGGCTTTTGGAAAATATGCGCGACCAGTCCAATATCAAGGGGCGCATCAGTACCATGGAAGCTGATCTTAACAATATCAGGATTAGGATCCAGCGGCTTGAAGGGAAAAACCTTCAGCTGGAAGAAGAGATCGAAAAGATCACTGTGGATACCGGAGAAAAAGAGTCAGCTCTTTTGCAGCACCAGAAGGACTTTGGGCTGGGTAAAGAAAAAGAGCTGGAAGAAGAGAAAGAGCTGGAAGTACTTTCTGAAGCTCTCTCCCGCGAAGAAAAAGAGTTCGACCGTCTGTCAAAAGAGATGGCGCTTCTCCAGGCTAAACTTGAAGGGCTTGCTTTCCTGGAAAGGAAAAGAGAAGGCTATCAGGAGGGGACAAAAGCCATCCTGGAGAAGAGAGCTGATTTCGGGGTCGAAAAGATCCTTGCTGACTATATCACTGTGGAAAAGGGTTATGAAAGCTATGTGGACCGTATCCTTTCAGAAAAGGGACAGGCTTTAGTCGGAGAAAAGGAGCGTCTGGATACATTGAAAGACTTTCTCCTCACACGGAAAAAAGGGGAAGGTTTTTATTTTATCACAGAACCCCGGTCCACGAAAGAAGTGCTTAAGGGTTCACTTTACGAAAAGTGCCGTACTGCACATCCTGTGGTGGATGATTTCCTCAGACAGGTCTTGGGACGGGTCTTCCCCGTGGAAAAAGCGGCCTCTCCCCAGATAAACGACGGTACAGCAGATTTGATCTATCCCGACGGGACCATCCTCTATGCTGACGGACTTGTCTCTTTTACCGATACTGAAAACCAGGGCCCCGGGCTCGTGGGGCGCAAGACACTCCAGGAGGAGTATAAAAAAGAGATCGCCGGGCTGGATGATAAAAAGGGCTCTTCTTCCGGAAGAATAGGCGAGCTCAAAAAAAAGAGAGAAAGACAGGAGCAGTCTCTGGAAGAGTCCCGTAAAGCGCTGAGAAGCCTGGAAAACGAGATCCAGAGGACCCAGGGTGAGATCGATTTTCTTTCACGCGAATGCCGGCGGAATGAAGCTGAAATGGCAGCCAATCTCAAGGAAAAGGAGCTTCTCAAGAAAGAGATCGGAGACCTTGAAAAAGAGAAGAACAGGCTGCAGAATCTGTTTTCCCGATCTGCACAGGAAGGTGAGACAGAAGAGACAGTCAAGCTTGAACTCCAGGAAGCTCTCAAAAACCTCCGGCAGAAACAGGATGATGCGCAGCAGACACTCACCGGCCATCGCATGAAACTTTCCGAAGTCAACTCTGAAATCATCACGAAAAAAAGAGACCTCTCCCGAATCGAAGGGAACATGGGCGATAACAGGATGAAGCAGGACCGGAATCGGCAGCGGATCATTGAAAACAACGAAAAGACCGTGCAGGACAGGGAATCCATCGGAGAAGCGAAAGAGACTGTGAAAGATTACCTCTCTCAGATCGCCGCACTTGAAGGGGAGATCATAGAGAAAAAGAATGCCATTGCCTCTATCAAGGAAAAAGCCGGATCGGCTGTTTCCAGGCTGCGAAGCTGCGATGAGAAGTTCCGCCATGTTCAGGAATCCCTTCGCGACGCCGAGGTGGAACATGCCCGCCTTTCCGATAAGATCGAAAATAACCGTCTTTATATCCTTGAAAAGTATGAGACTGACCTTTCAGAGATCACGGGCCCTTCAGCGGAAACGTATCGTGAAGAGGAGGAATCTGAGAAGGTCAGGGAACTTCAGAAGAGAGTCAAAGCCCTGGGAAATGTGAACCTCTCGGCTCTTGAGGAATATACGGAACTGAAGGAACGCTATGATTTTCTTGTTACACAGAAAAGCGACCTTGAAGAAGCTAAAGGGCAGCTTGAAGAAGCTATGGATAAAATCGACCAGATCAGCAAAGAAAAGTTCCTGGATACATTTTATCAGATCAGTGAAAACTTCAAGCAGATCTTCCCGCTTCTCTTTAACGGAGGAAAAGCCGACATCACACTGGTAATGGAAGACGGGGAGGATATTCTCGAAGCGGGGATCGATGTCAATGTGAAGCCCCCGGGGAAAAGGCTTCAGAACATCGATCTTCTTTCAGGAGGGGAAAAAGCTCTCTCAGCCATAGCGCTTCTCTTTTCCATCTTTAAAGTCAAACCGGCGCCCTTCTGCGTCCTTGATGAGATCGATGCTCCCCTGGACGATGCCAATATCGCTCGTTTTATCCATATGTTGTCTGAGTTTACGGAGACGACACAGTTTATCATCGTCTCTCATAATAAATATACCATGGAGATGGCGGATGCTCTGTATGGCGTGACCATGGATGAGCCCGGAGTGAGTAAGATCGTATCAGTCCAGTTCAGGGAAGGAGCCTGATGGGGTCAGTGTTCGAAAAATATGCAAAGGGGCTGGAAAAGACAAAAAAGGGAGTCTTTTCAGCTTTTCTGCAGAAGATCAAGGGACGCCCGTCCCTGGACAGGGCCTTTCTTGAAGAGGTCGAAGATATCCTTCTTGGAGCTGATCTCGGTTATGAGACTGCTGAAAAAGTGATCCGTAAAGCGGAGCAGCTCTTCAGGGAGGGATCCTCTGCTGAAGAGGCCTTCCACAACTCTCTTCTGGATACTCTGAGCCGGGAAGAGAGGTCTCTGAATCTTTTAGAGCAGAAGCCCGCTGTCTTTCTTTTCGTAGGGGTAAACGGCGTGGGTAAGACCACCACAGTGGCAAAAGTCGCCCGTCTTCTGAAAGAGAAGGGATTGAAAACACTGATTGCAGCCGGAGATACGTACAGGGCCGCCGGGTCTGTTCAGATGGAGACCTGGGCTGAGCGGGTGGGGGTCCAGGTCATCGCCAAGGGTCACGGACACGATCCTGCCGCTCTTGTCTATGAGGCCATGGATACCGCGCACGCAGGCGGTTATGATGCCGTCCTTATCGATACAGCAGGCCGGATGCATACAAAAAAAGGGCTTATGGATGAGATCGCGAAGATCAAGCGTATCATACACAAAAAGAACGGAGAAGAACCGGCTGAGACCCTTCTCGTCGTCGATGCCACATCAGGACAGAATGTCCTCCGGCAGGTCCGTGAGTTTCACGAGTCTTTGGGCCTTACGGGGCTTATCCTCACCAAATTGGACGGAAGTTCCAAAGGAGGCATTGTCTTTTCAGCGGAATCCCTTTATAATATACCTGTCAAATTGGTGGGAATGGGAGAGGGCGTGGATCAACTCGACCTTTTCGTCCCGGTTTCATTTGTGGAGGCGTTATTTTCCTGATGAAAACGATTCATTTTCGTTCGAAAAAAAAGATCGGCCTGGCTTTGAGCGGAGGAGCTGCTCACGGACTGGCTCATATCGGAGTGCTGAAGGTCCTGGAAGAAAATGATATCGCAGTAAGTCTTGTGACCGGGACCAGTGTGGGGTCCCTCATCGGAGCCCTCTGGGCATCAGGCTATAAAGCTGAAGAGATCTATGCCATTGCCGAAGGTATCCGGAAAAAAGATATTCTGAAGATCACACTTCCCAAAAAAGGGATTTTTTCATTGTCAAAACTTGAAGAGATCATCAAAGAGTATATTCCCCATAATAGTTTTGAATCGCTGGATAAACCATTCGGGTGTGTGGCCACGCACCTGAACAGCGGCCGGGCATTGTATATGACAACAGGCCCTCTTTCCCATGCCATTGCAGCGAGCTGCGCTGTCCCTGTGGTCTTTAATCCGGTGGTGATCCGCGGAGAATCTTATGTGGACGGCGGCCTTGTGGAGAATGTCCCTGTCGGCCTGGCCCGGCACATGGGAGCCACAAGGGTCATCGGAGTCTCGCTGGACCATTTTTATGATTTTGATGAAAATCCCGATACCATCTTCCGCATCATGGCTCATTCCATCTATCTTCTGGGGCGGCGGCGCAAAAACAAGAGACTTGACGATGAAGGGGATATTGTTGTGACTCCGGCCATCGACAAGATCGATTATGACGGCCTGGACCGCCTGGAAGAACTTTACGAAAAGGGATATCAGGCTGCCACGGAGGCCCTGGGTAAAATGCAGGCTCCAGTTCTCATAACGCGGCGATAGAAAAGGAGAGAAAGAGAGATGCTTTATATCCAATTTTCACTATGCGCCCTGATGATCGTCTTTTCAGGATGGTATCTCTCCTTTTATGCCGATATCATTGCAGAAAAGACAAAACTGGGACGGGGTTTTATCGGGCTGATCCTTTTGTCGGCGGTGACGTCTCTTCCGGAACTCATCACCAGCATCAGCGCAGTGGTCATCAGGCATGCCCCAGACCTTTCTCTGGGGAATATCCTGGGGAGCAATATGTTCAATGTTTTTATCATCGCATTTTTAGAGATCCTCATCATAAGAAAACCGTTTCTCTACTCCATATCCAAAGAAAATATGACTTATATCGGATTCATGATCCTGGCTACCATGTCTGCTGTCATGGCTCTTCTCGGTTTTGACGTTTCCGTCTGGAACATCAGTATCTTCTCCCTCATCATCGGAGGGCTCTATCTTGCTGCGATGTATGCCGGATACAGAAACATCGAAAAGAGTGAGACGGTTGAAGACAGCCATCCTCAATATGTCACAAAAAAACTTTCCACAGCATTCCTCATGTTTCTTATATTAGGCGGAATCATTGTGGTGACGGGGAGTTATGCGACTATATTGGCTGACAAGATCGCCCTGGCCACAAATCTCGGCCGGACGTTTGTGGGAGGTCTCCTCCTTGCAGCCATGACCTCTCTTCCTGAAGTCATTACTTCTGTCTCTTCGGCCCGTCTGGGAGCTTATGATATGATCGTGGGCAATATTTTGGGGTCCAATCTCTTCAACCTCGGGATCATTTTCATTGCCGATCTTCTCTATCGCGACGGTAGTGTTTTTGCAGATCCCAAAGGAAACCAGGTCATTCCCGCACTCTTTTCCATTATCCTGGTTTCTCTGATGATATTCGGGATCATGAGAAAGAAACCGGCTAAAGGGAAATACAAAGTCCATATCGAGACGTTTTTTATCCTGGGACTCTATCTTATCGGGCTGTGGCTCATGTACATCAGGAGGTGAAAAGATATGGATATCCTTATCGTCGTCTTTCTTCTCATTTCCATTGCTTTTTCCATGAAAAAAGGATTTTTTATGGAGATTTTTCAGCTGGCCAGCCTGATCATTGCCTATTGGGCAGCCAAAAATTTCTATACGATCCCCGCCGATCTTGTCTTTAAAAGCATGCCCAATAGCATGGCGAAAGAGTTCCTCTCCTATGCTCTGGCCTTTTTTGTCGCTTTTGTCCTCTCCCTTCTTCTCTTTTCCTTTATCAGGAAAGCCATCAGCGGAGATAACAGCGTCCGGACAGTGGATAAGACCATGGGAGCCTTTTTCGGCATCCTAAAGGGCCTTGTCATTTTAGAGTTTCTCCTTCTTCTTCTGCTTCATTTTCAGATTGTGACCCCGGAGAAGGTCATGCAGACCACACTTATCGGAAAGTTTCTTGTGACTGTTTCACGGCAGCTGGGTATCATCGGAGGGTAAGATGCAGAGGCTTCCCTGTCATGATGAACCCGGAAAATTCCATTTCAGTGCACGTATTGTGGAGACACGTGAAGATAAGGGGCTTTTTTTCACGATCCTAGACCGGACCTGGTTTTATCCTGAGTCGGGTGGACAGCCGGCGGACCGTGGGATGTTGAACGATGTCCCGGTCCGGGATGTACAGCTGATAAACGGGGCGGCCGTTCATGTGACCGATTCGCCACTGGAAACCCAAGAGGTGTGGGGGATCATCGACAGTGCCGCAAGGGTGGACCATATGCAGCAGCATACGGGGCAGCATCTCCTTTCGGCTTTTCTTCTTCGGGAGTGGGGGCTTCCCACAGTGGGCTTTCACATCTCCCGGGACGTAACAACCGTCGATCTTCCCCGTGAATCCTTCAGGCCGGGAGAGATCGACTCCATTGAAGAGCATGTCAATGCTGTTATCAGGGAACATCATCCGGTGACTTCTTTCTGGATCGATGTCAAAGACCTCCCCCGCTATAAGATCCGAAAAGAAGGAAAGATGGAAAAAGAAGTCCGGCTGGTCAATATTGAAGGGATCGACCTTTCCATGTGTGCCGGCATCCACGTAAATAATACAGCTGACCTGGGGCTCTTCAAGGTCACGGGACAGGAGAAGATCAGGGGAGGGCAGGTGAGGCTTTCTTTTTTGTTCGGACACAGAGCTTTCAGCCATTTCCAAAAGATCTCTTTTTATATGGAAGAGATCCGCCGTGCTTTGAGCCTTCCTGAAAAAGAGTGCCCCGACGGTGTCCGGCGTCTTCTTGAGGAGAAGTCAGGCTGGGGAAGGGAAAAGAAAAAACAGGAGACTTTTATGGTCGAACTTCTCTCTGAAAAGATGGCGTCTGAAGACGGATATGTGGCAGCGATCCTGGACCGGGGAGACGAGGCTTTTCTGTGTGCTTTGGGCCGGAAACTCCTGGAAAAAGGGATGGCCCTTGTGATTCTTTTTCAACCCCGTATGGGATTTCTCTGTCTTCATTCTGACGGATCTGTCTCTGTACGAAGCTGGGGAGAGACTCTGAAAACACGGTTCGGATGTCAGGGGGGCGGCAATGAGACCCTTTTCAGGATAAACGGTTGTCCGGAGGGACTCCGCCCTGAGCTTCTCATGAAGGAGGTGCTGAAAAGATGACGTTAAGTATCGCTCTGGCAGGGTGTTTTCTCCTCTCTTTTCTGTTGACCCGGTTCTTTCGTTTTCTGGCGCTCAGGCTCGGGGTCCTGGACCGTCCTGACAGCAGCGTCAAAATCCATAAACAAGCGACCCCTTATCTGGGAGGGCCTGCTTTTATCCTTGCTTCATTTGTTGTGACATTGTTATTCTCAGCTTTTTCCTCGTATGCGCTTCCCCGTCAGGAGCTTATCCTCTTTGCCGGAGGAGGGGTCATGATGATAACAGGAATGATCGATGATATCAGAAAGATCAAGCCCTGGACGAAATTCCTTCTGCAGATCATGACAGCAGGCGGGCTGGTTCTTCTGGGGATCCGTCTTGATATATTTTTTCTGCCCCTATGGGCCAATGTCGCTTTGACTCTTTTCTGGGTCGTAGGAGTGACCAACGCCTTCAATCTCATCGATATTATGGACGGGCTGTGTGGCGGGATCGCTGCAATCGGCGCTTTTTTTCTTTTTTTCAGCAATGGCGACGGAAACGTATTTCTCCTCTTTCTCACCGCATCGCTTGCCGGGTTTCTCATGCATAATTTTCCCCCCGCGAAAATCTTCATGGGGGATTCCGGAAGCCTTGCCCTGGGCTTTCTGCTAGCCGGGTATTCCATCACAGGCTCCTTTACTGTGACAAACAAATTAGCACTTATATCACCGGTCCTGATTCTCTGGCTTCCCATCTATGAGACGATCCTCGTATCCGTCCTGAGGATTTATAAAGGCCAGTCACCCTTTTACGGGAGCAAAGACCATTTTGCCTTCAGACTCAAAGCTGCAGGTTTTCCCCGCAGCGCTATCCTTCTTGTCAGTTACTTTCTCTCCATCATTATGGGAGAGTCTGCGCTTATTGCCGTCTCTCTTCACGCCGGGGATGCCCTTCTTGTCTATATGCTTCTGTTCTTTGTATTTACGCTCTTTTTCTATCTTCTTTCCAAGATAGATATCGATTCCCTCAGGTGATCATATGATGAGCAACCGTCAGACGGAGATCATCCAGGCCACGTTGAATCTCATCGCTGAGAAGGGGCTTTCTGCTGTGACGATGAAGGATATCGCTGACCAGTTCAAGATCTCAGATGCGGCCCTGTACAAACATTTCAGGTCAAAAAATGAAATACTTTCAGGTGTGGCAGGCCTTTTCGAACAAGATGCCAGACGAGTCCTGGACACCATCGATTCCGTGGGCTCGCCACTCAAGTCTGTCCGGACTTTTTTTCTCGACCGTTGTGATACTTTTGCCCGTTTTCCCGCTCTTTCAACCATCCTTCTGGATAATGAACTCCTCACGGATGCTTCTTTCGGCCTGCAAGTGAAAACAATGATGGAAAAGCATCAGAAAATTATCCTTGCCTACCTCAGGAAAGGAATGGAGCTGGGGGAGGTCAGGACGGATATCAGCGCAGAACACCTCTTCCTTGTTTTTATGGGCTCATTGCGGCTTCTTGTCCGCAAATGGAAATTCAGCGGATATGGGATCGACCTTTCGCAGGAAGGCCGTGACTTATGGGAGAGCCTGGAAAAGATGGTCAGGCCTTTATAATTGCTTAAGGTTAAAAAGAGGGATAGGGGTTGATTCTCCATATGCGGGCATTACAATGGAAAGCGTCAGGAGGAACATGATACTGGATGATCTGAACGAACAGCAGAAAGAGGCCGTTCTCTATGACCAGTCCCCGTTGCTGATTCTGGCAGGGGCCGGAAGCGGAAAGACACGTGTAATAACCCACAAGATCGCCTGGCTTATCTCCCGCGGTGTCTTTCCCTCCAAGATACTCGCTGTGACTTTTACCAATAAAGCCGCCGGTGAGATGAAAGAACGCATCTCACGGCTGGTTCCCTCTATCGATATCAGAAATGCATGGGTAGGGACATTCCATGCCATCTCTTTGAGAATTCTCAGACGATATCCCGAAAAAGCCGGCCTTGAGAACAATTTCATTATCTATGACCGTGATGATCAGCTGGCCCTGGTCAAAGACCTCGCCAAGGAAGAAGATGCTACGCTCACACGTTCCGAAGTGGCCGGGACCCTGAATGCCATCTCCAGGGCGAAACAGGATGGAGAATCTCTGGCTAGAGACTGCGACGACCCATTTCTGAAACGGATCGCCCAGCGGTATGAAGAGCGTCTCATCGAAGCCAACGCGGTGGACTTTGATAACATCCTCTGCTTTACTGTGGGTATCCTCAAGAATAATAAGGAGATAAGGGATTATTACAACAATTACTTCAACTATATCCTTGTTGATGAATATCAGGATACCAACAGGATTCAGTTTGACCTGATCGAACTTCTCGGCAGGGGAAAAAAAGGGATCTGTGCCGTTGGGGATGAAGACCAATCCATTTACAGCTGGAGAGGCGCTTCTGCGGATAATATTTTCAGGTTTGAAGAATCTTTTCCCGAAACAAAAATCATTAAGCTT
>Ga0068713_1002145_pt1 | contig 21488 bp, 24 predicted proteins | sample MTBAKSrepl2MetaG_FD_62223 | JGI IMG/M metagenome (GOLD analysis project Ga0068713, IMG submission 62223) | Enrichment culture microbial communities om Arthur Kill intertidal strait, New Jersey, USA, that are MTBE-degrading - MTBE-AKS2 (Arthur... | ecosystem: Environmental > Aquatic > Marine >...
CCCCACCAACGTCCTCACCAGTTCCGAGGCCTTCGACCCCCTGGCCAAGATACCGGAATTCAAGGTGAGCGCGGTGCGGGTCGAAAAACTGGTGGTGGCGGCGGAGGCCCGACAGATGGGCTGATGATCGTCCAGGCCGTGCTGGCACATAATGCCGTTGTTTAAATCGGTATCGGTATCGGAATCGGAATCGGGTTCGAATCGTTTCGATACCGATTCCGATACCGACCCGGAAACCAATGCCGTGCAACCATCGTGACGCACGCATACGCCTGGCATCCCGTTTAATGCACCCATCTCTACTTCGTCTTCATCAGCCTATCAACTCATGGGCCCCTGGATGGAATGCCGCCTCGGCTCAAAACAGATGGCCGTCCTACGCGCCCTCAAACGCCACTTCGACCCGCACAACATCACGTACCCGGGGGGCACGCTGGGACTGGACAGCCCAATGAACCGACAGGATGCTGTCAGGTAAAAATGCGCAATTATTCCATTGACGTATAAAGACCGGATCAGATAGGTTGCAAAAAAACACCGTTGATCAGATCAAATTAGCCCGAAGTGCGGCCTGGACGCCCAGAACAGAGCGCCCTTGGGCGGTAGCCCACACTACACTAAATAGGAATAGATAGATTGCATTCTCGTGGCGTAGCAAAGAAAAATCGGGTAACTACCACAATCCAGAGGAGCAATCCCATTCGTCCCCCAATTAGGCACAAAATAAGGTGACTAATAGGAGGAATAAACCATGTTATACCTATTATAGAATTGAGAGAGTCGACTATGGATTCATTAAAGACAAGATGGAAAACATTTTTAGGTATTATTTTTGATCCTTGGACTCTTTGCTTTATAGTCGCAACTGGATTTTTGGTGTTCAAGTCATTAACGCAATCAAATCCTTCGGTATCTTCAACGACCCTTTTTACGATTCTTATTACAATGGCATCTGCAATACTTGGCGGTAGAATATCGAAGCAATGGGTAGATATAACCGAGGGAGGAATTCTGGTCGCAAGAGGTAAATCTGCAGTTCGAAGTCTGAAATTGCTGCTAAGTACCATTACATCGTTAGATAAAAGAGTTGACCAATACCTAATTCATGCAGAAATAAAAAATTCCGAAGTTGCTAAACTTTCTTTAGGCGAGATAAAGGAAAGGTGTAATCATCTCGCCGAAGAAGCGGTTAGCTCTATTGAAAATTGGACCGACATTATTCCCGAGGCAGACGTAAAAACGCATATCGGATTAATTTCTGACATAAAATTTAACTACGATAAAACCGCTAAAGAGTTACATTCATTAAAAACCGAATTACAACAAACAAAAAATAAGTCTAAAGAAGAGTTAGATGGCCTTAAAAAGGCTGTTCAGGAGAAAGATGAGGAATTATTTGAAATGCAGCGTGAGCTGCGTAAAAAAGAAGCTGCATTCGGGATTGGTTTTGATCCAAGCAGCGGCACCTATAAGGGAATTTCCGAAATGCTCTCAAATATTACTTTGGAGCCATCAAGCAACATATACTATACATTGCCGGGAGGCGAGAATATCACTATCAAAAATACAGGCAAGTTCGTGGCGTCGGACGAAACAAAGGAAGATGACGAATAATAGGTATAACATTCGTTTTCACGATCGACCGGGATATCCTGCGGCGATTTAGGGACGTCCTTTTGCAATCGGGCTAACCGATACTTGAACAATACATTGCTTCCTCGCGCCCAGCGGGTGAAGCGTAAGTTAGGGCGGTAGAAAAACTGATTCCTCCGGGCGTAGTCATCTAACAGTGCATTCCTCTGCTATGACTACGGCTAAACTTATGAAGGTGAATATGAGAATCTATCCGAAAGAACCTGACCTCTACACAATTTATCGCAGAATAAGACTGGGGGAGATCGATCTTCAGCCGGATTTTCAACGTGATCTTGTGTGGAACAAGGCCAAGAAGCAAAGACTCATTGATACAATTCTGAGGGAGTGGCAATTTCCGCCTGTTTTTATGGTGGTTCCTTCTTCTGGCGAAACGCTGGACGTCCTTGATGGCCAGCAAAGACTTAATGCAATATTTGAGTTTTATGAGGATATGTTTGAAATTGATGGCAATATTGCTCCTCACGATGACAGGATCAAGTGTCTCGCTGGTTTACGTTACAGTCAGCTTGCCAAGGAGGATAGAGCTAGGTTTGATAGATTCGCAGTCAGGGTTTTCGAACTTTCGGATTACAAACAGGATGAGCCGTATGAGCTCTTTTTCCGATTGAACCAAGGTAGTGCTCTAACACCTGCTGAAAAAAGAAATACTTTCTATGGCCCTGTGAGAGATCAGGTTCGTGATTTAGTGGAAATCATGAGTGAGAATCAATTAAATATCTACCGTATCGGTTTTAACAATAATCGTCTCTCTTATCACGACGTAATCGCAAGACTGCTGTTCGCGCTTAACACTAGGATGATTAATAAGAAGATCACGGATAGTATGTTAGTCGATTTCTTTCGATCAGGAGATTCTGTTGATGGGCATGTATTTTCAATGGCTGCGCAAGCAATAGACTCTCTCTCTCGTACCGTAGATCGCAAAGTAAGACTTAATAAGCCAACACTTTTTTCTTGGCTCCTATTTTTTTCCTACGAGGACGCAAACAGTGATTTCTTTTATGAGTTTGAGTATATAAGAGAGAACGCAAGGGATGGTAAATATCCTGATCGGATGTTGTCTTTTTTAGCAGGTATTTATCAAGAAAAGTCTGCGACAAGCGTTAACGATGCAGTACCTGTTCAGTTAAGACTTTTGGTTATCTACTTGGTGGGGTTGTTAACGAACAAAATTAATTCTTCGTCTCCGATGAGTTCCACCGCAAATGAAATTCTAGCGAATCTAATTCGTTCGAAAGATTATTCCGAAGAAAAACTTGTGGACCTCATGTCTGCAGAGGGCTGGGGATTGAAATGAAAAAAGCGTCTATTCTTGATTGCTGGCGGGATTTAGATAAGGTGGCGTATGCCGCAAAGGGAATAATAAGGCTGGATCAACTTGATCATCATAATACGAGCGTCCAATCCATGAGGCCAGACGGGCTGTTCGCCGTCGTAGGTGCAAATGGCGCAGGAAAGAGCAGCTTTTTCGAATTCCTCACGAATCCAAGTTACAGCCGTCTATCCTTCATGGGTCATGAAATCGAGCTTTCAAATGGAACAGTACTAAAACTGCCAGGTGAAGCAGTATCGGCAATAGTCATTGACCCCTATGCTGAGTTAAAACAGTCTAATAATATGTTGATGCAATATAAAAGTACCTTCGGACAAGAGGGACTGAGTGATATTGGTGATAAGGAAAGAGGGCTAATTAACTATGTACTAGGATCTACATATGACAAGATGCGGATTGAAGAGGTCGAAGTTCAGGATGGTGAAGTGTGTCCGAGGTTTGTGCTCTCACAAGGAGGACGGGAAGTTGACAATGAATATCTGTCACTGGGTGAACAGCTAGTATTGTATCTGTATTGGTCACTTGGAAGAAAATACAAGTTGCCAGGAATTTACTTCGTGGAGGAGCCAGAGGCGGGGCTTTCACCGGCAGGGCAACACAGGGTGGTGGACCTGCTCGCATACCTATCGGCAAGAAAGGGAAAGCAGTTGTTCGTTACCACGCATTCGCCATTCATTGTTGAGGCACTGAGTAGCAAGAGAGTGATAGTCATGAAGAATCCTGGTCGTGGTGAATGGAAAAATGCTAATGAAAGCAATTTTCTCGATGAGTTGGGTATGGTGCTTGGAAAGAAGGGTATATTTTTCTTAGAGGATAATAAAGCGAAAACATTCTTCGAGAAGTTGCTGGACTTATACGGTAGCTCCCTCCGAAAGACCTTTGACACAGTTTTCCTTGACGGAGAATCTTACGTCTACGAAGTAGTTAATCGAATTGGAAAACGTTACCGCAGCCTAAAGGTGATCGGGGTACTTGATGCCGACCAGAAGGGGAAGGCCCGGTACGAGGAGTCGAGTGGAACTTTTGTTTTTCTTCCTGGTAAGCTATCTCCCGAGGAAGAGGTAATTGGGGCCATTTTGGGCCACAAAGCGAGCTATGCTCGCTTTGTGGGTGTGCCTCTTTCACGCTTAACAGACGCAATTAGAAGATGCCAGGGGTTTGAGTGTCATGATTTTTTCGAGGAGCTTTCGAAGGAGTTATATGGAGAGGTAAAATCCCACGTTTACGAGGTGGCATTTGGGGTCTGGTATGCTAATTATCAAGATAAGCAGGAAATTCAATCTCTGATGAAACTCCTTGATCCTGATGTAAGTGATGAAGACGTTCAAACAGCAGAGGCGCTGTATAGAGGCATGGAAATATCAGCTAATCAAAGTTTATGCTCTGACAGGCATGATCCTGTGGATGAGACTTAGACATCCATCTTTCTGGCTGGAGATCGTGAGGGCCGCATCGTCCAGGTCGATTCTTACACCAAATGCGCTTGGATATGCTTATTGAATTGATTTTAAAAGGCGCCTAACGTGCAAATGAACCGGACAAGCAACCACGCTTCTTGTTTGCTCGCGTTATGAAGCTAAGTTGCGCGTGGTTGCTTGCCGGATATCGGCGTGTTGGGTGCACAAATAAAGCATGATAAAAATTCAAAAGATAACGTCTTTCGGTACGTGAGCGCCGGGTATACGGACATTGCCTATAATGGATAGAGGACTTCGCCTTGTGTTGCAGGCTCGTCCCACAATGCACGCCTGACCCGATTTCTGTGTCGTCACCCCGTCCCTTCGCGGTACCCTGCCGCAGCAGGGCGGCTGCCTTCCCCAGCACCGTCGCCGATACCAAGTTGCCTTACCGCTACACCCTTCGCCTCTATCCGGCTGGGTCTAAGACTTGCCAAGCTCAATAACGGTCTGATATGCTTGGCTCACTTTTAAGAACGTGTGCCGTGCCCGGCACACAACATCAGCCTACAGCAGACCGCGAAAGATCGTCGCGCTGCTGATGCTGGAAGTTGTGTAGTGAGAACTATTCAACATTGATCAGTTTGTTCCTTCAAAAAGCTGAAAAATAGTCCTTAAAATACTGGGAGTTTAAAATGGGTAGATGGCGCCCTCCTATAGAAAGAGGTTCCAAGTATATCACCCCGGAAGGTGCACGAAAATTAACTGAAGAGCTTCAGTACTTGTGGAAAGTTGAGCGACCACATGTGGCCGCTAGAGTTGCGGAAGCTGCCGCACAAGGTGATCGTAGCGAAAATGCCGAATATATTTATGGCAAGAAACGCTTGCGCGAAATTGATAGCAAGATTCGATTTTTAACAAAACGTCTCGACGGGATGACTGTGGCCAATAGTATTCCTGACGATCAGGATAAAGTTTATTTTGGTGCTTTCGTTACCCTCGAGGATGAAGAAGGGAAAGAGGTCGAATATCGTATCGTTGGACCCGATGAGTTTAATGTTGTTGACGGAAAACTTAGTATGGATTCGCCATTAGGCAAAGCAATGTTAGGAAAACGAGTGGAAAATGAAATCAAGGTTTCTACACCAAAAGGAGTGAAAGTTTTTTATATATCGAAAATTCGCTATTCTGAAAAATAGTCATCATAAATTGTTCTCCAGAAGTGCTTGGTTTTATGGAAGCCAGAGTTTGGCTTCAGGGCACTTGGATTAATGGTGGTGTGCAGGTTTCGAAACGAAGGTGAAAGAAAGCATCGGATTAAATTTTAGCCAGATTTTTTATCAAATTTCTAACGAGTCAATGCACCGGGACTTTACCTGCTCTCGTTCCTCGCTTCGGTCAAGTCCCGTGATTATTGGAGAAAAACCTAACCTCAGTTTGCACTGGTTCGCGGGTGGATCGCCGCGCCCCGTGAAACTGGCCGTTGAGGCCCAGGCAGTATGATGAAAAAAACATCTGAAATTTACAAGAAACTATATCATTATACTACATGGGAAGGACTTAAGGGAATTCTCCAAACACAATCATTATGGGCCACCAACTATAAATTTTTGAATGATTTTTCTGAGCTTGTTTTATTTAGAGACAGACTAATTGCTTTAATCTATCCGGTTGTCCTTGAGGGATATAAAAAGTTAATCGCGCACAGACCAACGATAAAAGGTAAAATTTTGGAACAGGGAGGTATTGAATACAATGCCCATCATGATGCTGAGGTCATGGTAGATTCACAATACAGGGCACTTGGCAACGAAGTTTATATCCTTTCATTTTGTGGAGAGCCCGAAAATCAGAGAATTGCTGAGAATGGATTATTGAGCCAATGGCGAGGTTATGGAACAGGCGGCGGTGCAGCGCTAATTTTCGATACGGAGCAATTAGAGGAACTTCTTGCTAAGGAAGTTGCAAGTTATGAGTACAGCGGCATTATACTTGCTGATTTGATTTACAGTGATGATGATCAAAAGCTGAAAGAAGAATTGGCGGATGAGCTAAAGATACTTGCTGATGTGGCAAGGCAATTCTTTAATCATGAGAATGTGGGTAATGGAAAAGAAATCGATTCATCTGAAGGATACTTCCCTTTTGTGAGTTGCATAAGTCGTTATAAGCATGTCGGGTTTTGTGAAGAAAATGAAGTGAGAGTAGTTGCATTACCAACAGTTATCGATTCTGAAATTGTAAAGCTTGCCGAAGTGGATGGAACCACATTGAAACCAGAAAAGTTGCGTAAGCATAGAATGAATATGGGGCACCGTGTACCCTATATTGAGCTATTTGATTCACCCGACATAAAACTCCCGATCGAAAAGATCATTATTGGGCCCCACAAGGAAAAGGAGGCCCGTAAAGAAAAAATCTGTGAATTGTTCCCAATAACAAACATTGAAGTTGTATGCTCAAATATTCCCTTTGTGGGATGCTAATAGATCGACGCTTAACCAATCACTGGTACGGGCGCAAAGAGCGCGCCGCACAGTTCATGTCTCAAAAGAAATGAATCATGAGTGAACTACACATTAAAAATCATTTTATCCCTGAGTGCTATCTAAAAAGTTGGGAGGATCAAAATCAGAAAATTCACATATATAGATTATTGGTAGCTCACGATAATGTGCGAATGTGGCAGACGAAATCTATATCTGCTATTGCTTACCAAAAACATCTATATACCCAGGTAGTTGCTGGAAAAGAATCTGATGAATTTGAAAAATGGTTTGATAAAGAGTACGAAACTCCTGCAACCATAGTTCTTGAAAAGGCCATACTAGAGAAGAGATTAACTCCTGATGATTGGATCATATTAATTAACTTTTTGGCAGCCCAAGATGTCAGAACCCCTTCAAGGCTATACGAACATTTAGATCGTGGTAGCGATTTAATGTCAAGTTCACTGGAAAGCGTTCTTGGTAAATTGAAGGATAAACTTGAGCATAATTCAATAGATGAAATAACTAAGTCTGAAGCAAAGAGAAATGATCTGCCATCAATTCCGATGAAAGTTACAATTGAATCTTCCAATGATAGAGAGGGTTCAATTGTGAAGGCAGAGACTTATGTAGGTCGAAGCAGCTGGATATATAGTATAAAATATCTTCTAAAGAATACGTGCAAAGAATTACATAAGCACAAATGGACTATAGTTAAACCAGCAAAAGGTTATAAATGGTTAACTAGCGATAATCCTGTCATAAGATTAAATTTTACAAATTATCAAAATTACGATTTGCAGGGAGGCTGGGGAAAAGCAAAAGGCAATATCATTTTCCCAATAAGCCCAGAACATGCAATGTTTGCTCAAATCGCTGATAGGCCAATGAAAAGAGGTGCGCGACTCTCCTTGGAGCAGACTATATTTTTCAGAAAAATCATGTGCGAAAATGCAAGCAGATTCATCTTTTCATCATATAGTGACGATGAAGTAATTAAAATTGTTCCTAGGAAAATTGATAAGGAACAATATCTGTTTGAAAAGAACGAATTTGCTAAATGGCATGAAAGAAATAAATCTCATGAAATAGAATTTTCAAAATAAATAATTTGCCTAACCAGGCGCTACACACGGGCTCGCTGAAGCTCGCCGGTGAGCTTACCGTTGAGCCTGTAGAAAGAACATAGGATTTAGCCGGTGAAAATCTGCATCCACCGCGGCACCCGGGAGATCGGCGGCAATTGCGTAGAGGTCGAGGCGCAGGGGGCGCGGATCGTCCTGGATGTGGGGCGGCCGCTGGATGCGGTCCTGGACGAGGAGGTGCCGCTGCCGCCGGTGGCGGGACTCTCCGCGGGGGATGACCGCTCGCTGGCGGGCGTGATCATCTCCCATTCCCACCAGGACCACTGGGGCCTGGCCCGGCAGATCGCGCCCGACGTGCCGCTGTTCATGGGCGCGGCCGCCCATCGCATCTTGCAGGAGGCGGCCTTCTTCTCGCCGGCCGGGGCCGACCTGCACCCGGCCGGATTTCTGAACGACCGCCAACCCTTCCAACTCGGGCCGTTCCGCATCACCCCCTACCTGGTCGATCACAGCGCCTTCGATGCCTACGCCCTGCTGGTCGAAGCCGACGGCCGGCGGCTGTTCTACACCGGCGACTACCGGGGCCATGGGCGCAAGTCGGCGCTGTTCGAGCGCTTCGTGCGCAACCCGCCCCAAGCCATCGACGTGCTGCTGACCGAGGGCACCCTGCTCGCCGCGCGGGGTCAGGCCACGCGCACGCCCAGCGACGAGCGCAGCGTCGAACAAACGTGCGTGCGCCTCTTCAAGGCCACCCCGGGCATGGCGCTGGTCGTCTACTCGGCCCAGAACATCGACCGGCTGGTCACCCTGTACCGCGCCGCCCTGCAGGCCGACCGCGACTTCGTCATGGACCTTTACACGGCGACCCTCGCCCGGGCGACCCGCCAGTCAGCCATCCCCCGGCCGGGCCCCAAGTGGCCGCGGGTCAAGGTCTTCGTGCCGCACAGGCAGCGAGTGGCCGTCAAGAATGCCGCCGAGTTCGAGCGGGTGCAGTGGGTCCGGCAGAGCCGCCTTTACCCCGAGGATCTGGCCCAGCAGAAGGAGCGGCTGGTCATGACCTTCCGCAGTTCCATGGCCCGGGATCTGGAGGCGGCCGGCTGCCTGGCCGGGGCGGCCATCGTCTGGTCGCTGTGGCCCGGTTATCTGCAAACCGACCAGCGGCTCCAGGCGTTCCAGGCGCGCCATGCGCTGCCCCTGGTGCACGCCCACTGCAGCGGGCACGCCTACCCCCTGGACATCCAGCGCCTCGTCCAGGCCCTGCAGCCCAAACGCATCGTTCCGATGCACACCGCGGCCCCCGCAGGGTTTCGCAAGCTCGTCGCCCCGGTGGAACTGCACAATGACGGCCAATGGTGGCCCGTCTGAAAGGAGCATCCCCGCGTGAGCCTCTACACCCAGACCAAAGCGCTATGGGGTCCTGAATGCGTCGCCTTGTCCGGACGCTGGGCAACCGCGCTGTGCGCCGGGATGCCGTGGGCCGAGGCGGCCGGCGACACCTTCCGGGAGTGGCGCCCGTTGCGCTTCTATCTTGCACTCGGCGATGCCGCCCGGCGAGCCGGCCGGCAACCGTCCGTACGGTTCTCGGTGCGCTTTTGCGGCCAGGAAGTGGCCAACCTCCGGGTCGGCAGCACGCCCGTGCTCGAAGTCGGGCTGCGCCATCGACAGGCCACCGCGAAGTACTTTCAGATGGCCGCCGAGTGCGGCGCCTGGCCCTGGGACAGCCCCCAGGCGCGCGTATTCCGCGCCAAGTTCCGCGCCCTCGGCCAAGATGATGCCGAACCCCCGGCCGGCCACAGCGAAGAGCACGCCATCGAATCGCGCATCATCCTGGAGATGGAAAAGACGGCCGCCGCCACCAAGTTCGCCGGTACGCTCGCCGGCATCCGCCACGTCGGCCTGACCCGGCACGCCTATCCGTTTCAATGCCCGACGCCCCTCTCCGCCAGCAGCGGGGCCCCGAAGAAAACCACGGGGCACATCGATATCCTGGCGCGCCGGCGCGGCGCCGACGGAAAGGTGCGGCTCTCGGTGTGGGAGTTGAAGCGCCCGGGACAGCTCCAGCACGCCCTCGACCAGGCCTATGTCTATGCCCTGACGCTGGCGCTCATGTTGCGCGCCGAGGGCGGCGACGACTGGTATCGCATCTTCGGCTTCACGCCGCCGGTGCCGGGCCAACTCGAAATCGAGGCCGTCGTTGCCGTCACCGAGGACCAGCGGACGCGCCTGGCGCGGGCCGCCCAGGCCCTGGGCGCGGCGAACGAACTCGTTTTGGCGGCCGAAGGCGTACGCCTCAGCCTGCACGCCGCCTACTACGAGCCCCGCTCGCTGGCGATAAAGTTCGAGAATCTGGCGCCGTGAAGGGCGTCCGCCGGTCGCCCCGACATCGAGGAATCTGAACCATTTTTGAAAACTGGATTCCCGCCTTCGCGGGAATGACGTTAACGGCACCGAGGGTCATTTTGATTGGGTGGGCGATGATCATCACGTTTGACGTTAGTCACGAGTTGCGTTACTATGCGACATGATTAAATCGTTCAAGTGTGAATACACCGAAGCACTCTCAAAAGGCGAGCGTGTCCGGCAGTTCGTGAACATCGCTAAGGTGGCACGGCGTAAGCTCCGACAGCTCGAGATCGCGGGGCGACTCGATGATCTAAGGGTGCCGCCCGGTAATCACCTTGAAGCACTCAAGGGTAATCGAGTCGGCCAATACAGCATTCGGATCAACGCTCAGTGGCGTGTCTGCTTTAGTTGGACGGATGCGGGCGCGGAAAATGTCGAAATCGTCGATTACCACTGAAGGAGAGTCTACTATGAGCAAGCTCGATCCGATTACTCCCGGTGAAATCCTCTTGGAGGAATTTCTGGTACCGATGGGTCTCAGCCAGTACCGGTTGGCCAAGGAAATTGGCGTCCCTGCCCAGCGGATCAGCGAAATTGTCGCCGGCAAACGCTCGATCACCGCCGATACCGATTTGCGCCTATGTCGTTTCTTTGGTCTTTCCAACGGCTATTGGTTAAGGGCGCAGGCCGCCCACGATACGGAGGTCGCAGAGCGCGTCCTCGGCCCGGAGCTTAAAAAGATTAAACCTTGGCAAGCGGCCGCAAGCCAACCCGCTCCCGGCAGACCATCTGCTTGAATGCGCGTTTCAGGGCCGCAAAGAAAGGTTGATTTGTGAGGAAGGCTAGACGCACCGGTGAACTGCGTGTAGAATATGAACGAAAAGATCTTGGCGTGGGCGTGCGTGGCAAACACTATGAAGAATACCAAAAGGACACCAATCTTGTGCTGCTGAGCCCCGATGTGGCTGAAGTGTTCTCAAGCGAAGAGGCCGTCAATGAAGCCCTGCGGTCTCTGATTCGTCTGGCGCAAAAATCGACGGACCGGAAATCTCGCTCCACCAGTTCGCGCAGGAAACCTGCTTCGCGGTAAAACTTTCGATCAACCCTTTTAAGCCAACTCCGGCCAAATCCGCACACGGCGGCGCGCTCACCCACCCCCACCACGGCGCCGGCAAACTCATGGGCCCCTCCATGGCGCGCCACCGCGGGCCCCAGTCGATTGGACGTCCAATAAGAAGTCTAATGGGAGAACTGAACGCTGTGAGGAAAAAGCACTTGACGTATGTACACATATAAGTGTACGAGATGAATCTATGAAACGGAAATTATTAGAGGCAGAGCTAAAAAGACTGGGTTGGTGGCTCTTGAGGCATGGTGGAAACCATGACATTTGGACAGATGGCAACCGACAAGAGCCTATACCCAGACATAGTGAAATTAACGAAAAGCTTGCTCGTTCTATTTTGAATAAAGCTAAAAAGAGGGCAGAACAATGAGATTTTCTGGAAAAGTATACAAGGACGGTAAATTCTGGCTGGCTGAAATCCCCATACTGAACTTGATGACCCAGGGCCACACAAAAAGTGAAGCGTATGAAATGGTTGTCGATATGTTGGAATCCTTGGCCAATAAAAAGGATTTTAAAGCCAAAGTATACAAAAAATCGAAAGATTCATTCGAAGTCGGTTCTTCGGAACCAAAACATATGATCAGTTTGTTACTGCAACGCAAACGAGAACTTAGCGGGCTTTCTCTCTCTCAGGTGGCCGAGCGGTTAGGCGCATCGTCTCGCAACACCTATGCACGATATGAACAGGGCAAATCGGTCCCAACGGTCGAAAGACTGAATGAACTTCTGCATGCAGTATGCCCACGCTCGGAGATTGTAATTGAAGAAAGTACAATTTCCTAACATCTGATTGAACAGTGAAACTGATGCGAATTGAACGTTGGGAACCGATACGAACGCAATCTTTCAGAGAGGGAGCACCATGAGATACGCTATCCTGATGGCATCGGCATGCAAGGCTGCAATCCTGTCATTGACCGTCCTCTGCATCTTCGGGCAGGGTGCCGTGGCCTCGGCTGCGGAGAGGTTCAATCGGACGGTCACCGATCAAAATGTCAGGGCGCTGCCATCGGCCCAGAACATTCAACTTGCGCTCACCTATCCGGCCGGCCAGAGTCCGAAGGTCTTCACCAAGGGCTGGGTTTTCGGCGCCACTTGCTTGGTCACCTCGGGGACCCGGGGCCAGGTGGACGAGTCCGGCAACGTGCGCTGGAAAGGAACCGGCACCTTCACGCCGGACCGCGGGCCGCGGAGCAGACCCGCCTTCAACGCGCCTGGCGCCAACCGCATCACCCTCTATGTGGAAAAAGACGGAAAGATCGTCGCCGAAAAGACCTTTACGGTCCAAGCCGTCGACCCGCAGCAGTATGCACGTGTGGGTGGCATCGCCCAATGCCCCCATTATGCCATGGGTTGCCCCGCCTGCCCCCATGACGTCAAAGGGCCGATCCTGTCGGGAAGCCCGAACGTGTTCATCGATGGGCTGCCGGCCGCGAGGGTAGGCGACCACGGTGTTCACGCCGGCGGCTGCGGACCCACATCCTACGTAATAAAGGGGGGCGACCCGAGCGTGCTGATCGACGGGAAACCCGCGGCGCGGGTGGGGGACCCGACCCAGCACAGCGGCGGCATGGGCAAGATCATACGCCCGACGAAATAGAGGGAAGCACCGGCGCGCATCGGCAACCCCCTGCAACCCGGCACGCTGTTTTTGCCCATCCACTTCGGAGAAAACCCCACCGCCGGCATTGTCAATGCGGCCAGAGAGGGTGGTTGTGCAAAGGGTATGCAGATGAAGCCATTTATGTTCATTAACACATTAAAGGAGACAGAGCCGGAAATGGCCAGGCGGGAGTATATCATCCGCAATGTGCTATTTTTTTCATTTATTGTCGCCTTCTCTTTTACTCTGATATCCTTTGGCCTATACCCATTCGGCAAAATGCCGCTCGATACTTTAATCATCTATGCAGTCGTCTCCATTCTGCTTGCTGCGGCCATATTGCTTACAAATGCGGGACACTGGCGTTCAGCCGGCATCATTCCCCCGCTGCTTATGTATTTCCCGGCTGTAAATGCCAATTATATCGGCGGAATCGATGCGCCGGGCAATTTTATGTACGCCCTGCTGATCATCTTCGTGGCGATTATTTACGGTTATCGGAAAATGTGGATCGCCCTCGTGATATGCCTCGTGACTTATCTATGCCTCGCCGGAATGATATCCATCGGTCATATAAAACCCTACCGTACAGCCGAAGTCGTTTTTGTCAGCAGGGTCGTTCTCACCTCCGGTTTTCTCGTGGGCATCGCTTTAATGATCTGGCTTTTGGGACGCAGTTACAGAACGGAGATAGATGTAAGGATCAAGGCCGAGGAACTGCTGAGCAGAAAGAATGAAGAACTCGGCACGCTCAACGAGGCCCTGCAGAAAAGCGAGGAGCGATATAAATCGCTCGTGGAAAATGCCGATGAAGCCATCATCGTGATACAGGACGGGTCGATTAAATATGTCAACAGCAGGTCGATAGCGTCGTTTGGGTATTCGGAACAGGAATTTCTGTCGATCCCTGTCTTTAATTTGATCCATCCGGAAGATCGGGAGGCGGTAACAAGACGGTATCTTCAAAAAATAAACGGTGACAAAACGCCCACCCGGCACACCTATCGCGCTTTCCATAAAAAAGGGCATACCAAATGGATTGAAATCAGTTCCGTCCTGGTTGACTGGGAGGGCCGTCCCGCAACGCTGAACCTTATCACCGACATCTCTGAACGCCGCAGAACAGAAGAAGAGAACAGAAACCTGGAGGAACGTCTGCAGCGCGCCCAGAAGATGGAAGCGCTTGGGCAGCTGGCCGGCGGCGTTGCCCATGATCTGAATAATGTCATGGGGGCAATGACCGGTTATTCAGAGCTGCTGTTGATGGAGATTCCCGAGGGGCAACGGGCCAGAGATCATGCGGAAAAGATTCTACAGTCCACGGAGAAAGGCGCCGCGATTATCCAGGACCTTCTCACGCTGGCCAGGCGGGGAGTAACCGTATCGGAGGTCATCGATCTCAATCGTATTGTATCGGGTTTTCTCAAGGCCCCGGTGTTTGAGAAGATAAAGGATCATCATTCCCATGTGACTTTCAGAGCGGCGCTTCAAGAGGAGTTATTGAACATCAAGGGCTCCTCTGTTCATCTGGAGAAAACATTAATGAACCTGGTCTCCAATGCGGCAGAGTCCATTACCGAATCGGGAGAAGTGACGATCCGAACTCAGAGCCGCTATCTGGACAAGGCTGTTCTGGGATATGATGAAGTCAGGGAAGGTGATTACACAATCCTGAGCGTATCCGATACGGGAATGGGTATTCCCGCCCAGCATCGGGAGAAAATATTCGAACCGTTTTATACGAAGAAGGCCATGGGAAGAAGCGGAACCGGCCTGGGACTGGCGATTGTCTGGGGAACGGTAAAAGATCACAGCGGATATATCGATGTGCAGTCTGAAGCGGAAGAGGGAACCACCTTCACGCTTTATTTTCCATCAACACGTGAGGAACTGACCACACCCAAGAAGAAGACGCCGATAGAAAAGTATGTGGGGAATGGAGAATCCGTTCTGGTGGTTGACGATATTTCCGAACAGCGTGACGTTGCCTCCGGATTGCTGACCCGGTTGGGGTATAGGGTGCATGCCGTTTCCAGCGGCGAAGAGGCCTTGGACTATCTCAGGTGCAATGAGGCGGACATTTTGGTTCTGGATATGATCATGACACCGGGAATAGACGGTTTGGAGACCTACCAAAGAGTTTTGGAGATCAATCCGAGACAGAAGGCCATTCTGGTCAGCGGTTTTTCGGAAACCGATCGTGTCACAGGGGCTCAGGCCCTGGGAGCAGGTGCCTACGTCAAGAAACCCTATATGATGGAGAATATCGGCCTGGCCATCCGGAATGAACTCCATCGCAAATCTTCAACATAGCAAGTGTCTTGTGTAAATCTTGACAGTGTACCCCATTTGAGCTACATTTGTGAAAACTCAAATGGAGGCAAACCATGGGCAAATCATCCACCATCAGAGCCAGAATTGAACCCGATTTGAAGGGCAAAGCGGAGCACATATTTCAGCAGCTTGGGCTGACTACAACCCAAGCGATTACCTTGTTTTATAAGCAGGTCGAATTGAAAAAAGGGCTGCCTTTTGACGTACTCATTCCTAACGAAGTCACTCTCAGGACATTTTCCGATACGGATGCCGGACGTGACCTGATCATCTGCGATGACGCCGACGATATGTTCAAAAAGTTAGGCATCTAATGCTGACCCCCGCATATACAAAGCAGTTTGAACGCGATGCTAAGCTAATGAAAAAGCGCGGTAAAAATCTTGAAAAATTGAAAATAATCATCCGTTCTTTAGTGGCCGAGGAGCCACTTGATGGCATTCATCGTGACCATAAGCTGATTGGTAATTGGAAGGGGCGACGGGAATGCCACATAGAATCCGACTGGCTGTTGATTTATCTGGTCGAGCCCGACCGCGTTGTCTTCGAGCGGACGGGCACCCATTCTGATTTATTTCAAAAATGAACGGCACTGACGCCCCTGTTTAAGCTTCGTAAATCTTCTTCGATCAGAATTAGCGCCTGCCGCCCCCGACTGAGATCTGGACCGTAAAAATAATTCCAATTATTAGGGTTTCTCCATGTGAAAAGTATCGTCATTACCAATGACACGCCTGTTGATTTAAGTGTACCCTGCAATAACCGCCACCGGAGCCTGGACCACCTGGGCCGAACAACCGGTCTCCGTATCTCTTATTAACGTTTCAAATCCATAAAGGCCACCGCTGCAGGTGCCGAGGGCGGGCCCCATGTCGATCGAATGGCCGTTGCCGGCAACGGCATCCAATAAGGACTTCAGTAAATGCGCAGGGAGATGAACCCAATGAAAAAAACGATGACGCTATGTGCATTGATTTTTGCAGTGCTATTGGCCGTTGCTTTTACCGGCTGTGATACCTCCAGCAGCAGTTCCAGTAGCAGCAGTTCCGGCAGCAGCAGCTCCGGAGCGAACGGCGGGTGCGATCCGACCCCGACCCCGGATCCGGGCCCGACCCCCAATCCGGACCCGAACCCGTCGGCGGGGCTCTATGTGGCGCCGAACGGCAATGACTCCAATTCAGGCACCATTTCAGCCCCCTTTAGATCGATTACCAAGGCCCAGTCCGTGGCGTCGTCGGGCACCACCGTCTGGCTGCGCGGGGGGACCTATAGCGGGTTCGCCATCGCCGGATCGGACGCCAACTACAATTTCGTCCACGACATCACCAAAAGCGGCATCACCTATGCGGCCTACCCCGGAGAGAAGCCGGTTTTCAATTTTGCCGGAACCACTACGGCCAAGCGGGTCGCCGCCTTCCATATCGCCAACGGGGTGACGGTGACGTTCAAGGGCTTCACGGTCACCGGCGTACCGGTCGGCAGTCAGAAGCAGTCCGAATGTTTCCGGATCGAAGGCCATGCGACCTTTGAAAGAATGACTTGCCGGGACAACCAGGCCAATGGTTTTTACTTTACCCTCAATGGCTCCGGTCTCTGTCTCGATTGCGACTCCTATAACAATGTCGGTGTCGGTCCATCGCTCAGCAATACCGATGGGTTTGGCGCGCACTGCAAGGGCAATGTGACCTTCCGCGGTTGCCGTGCCTGGAACTGCAGTGACGACGGCTTCGATTGTATCGCCACCTACGGCCAGGTCAGGTTCGAATACTGCTGGGTGTATAACATCAACACCAGTGGCGGCGACGGTAATGGCTTCAAAGTCGGTGGATGGGGCTCCGCGACGCCTCCTTCCAACCCCCCCAGCCATATCGTCCAGAACTGCCTGGCGGCCAACATTAAGAACAGTGGTTTTTATGCCAATCATCACCCCGGCAAGGCAGCGACCTGGACCTATAACACCGCCTACAATTGCGGCTCGAATTTCAATATGCTCGAACGCGTGAGTCCGACCAATGCCACGGATATACCCGGCACCCGGGAGGTGCTGCATTACAATATCGCCTATGCCGGCACCATCATCAGCAATAGCAACCTGCCCGCCGCCAATGTGACCAACAACTCCTGGACCAAACCGGGGGTCTCGGTCAGTTCGGCCGATTTTCAGAGCCTGGATGCCAGTCAGATCACCCGGCCGCGCAATGCAGACGGCACGTTGCCGACCATTACCTTCATGAAGCTGACCAGCGGCAGCGATCTGGGGGGTATGGGCTTTTAATGCGGGAAGATCGGTCGGCTGCCAATTGTCCCAAGTGCTATGGGTGACGTGGGCTGCCTGCGTCATGCGACCCAGGGGCGCCGCAGTGAGTTATCTCTTTGCCATCAGTCAAGCGGAAAGTCATTCCGTCCGTAAAAGTGAATTGCCGGCCCTCCAAATATAAGGTCACCCGGCCGCCGCCCAGCACCTGCCATTGCTCCCCGGCGGCATCGCTGACCAGGCCGGTCTCTTCGTCGATGCCGATCAGCGGCGCCCCGGGCAACTCCTTTTGCAGCCGGGACGCCCAAAGCCGCCCAACGGAATTATGGTGCGGTATGACACAGCCGGCGGGGATCGCCCCCAGGCCCGGCACAACCTGGCTGGCCCGCGGATCGAAGAAATGCGCGCACAGCACCATGGCCCCGGCACTGCTGCCGGCCAGGACCGCCCCGCGGCCCAAAGCGACTTGAATGGCCTGCCAAGCCTTGCTGTCGGCCAGCGTCTGGGCCAGATAGCCTGGAAAACCGCCCAACAGATAGATCAAGCGCGCCTGTTCCAACGCCGCGGCCACCCCGGCCTCCTGGGCGCTGGCCCGATCGATCAGAGGCGCCACCGTCACCCGCCGCGCCCCCAGCGACGAAAACCAGCGCTGACCGTTTCGGCCGGCGCGTTCATGGTTGGCGTCCGGCGCCGCCGCCGCCGGAACAATTACCATCGGCGCATCCATGCCGCCGCAAAGCGCAATGGCGCGCAGATCGGACCGACGCATCCGCCCCTGAAACTCGCCGCCGCCCTGCAATACGATGTAAGCCATCGGCACGCTCCGTCAAGAATTCAATCGATACGAATAATTCAGGATGGACAAAGGGTTGTCAAGTCTGGCCGGGCAAGGCGGATGCTGTAAACCGGACAATTCATGTGCTACAACTGCGGACATTCTATGTGCTCCCTACATGCTCCCTACACCTTATTGACAAGATACTAAAACGTGATACTATCTCCTCATGAACAAGAAACAACGACAGACCTTGCTGAAAATATTTGAAAAACCAGAGCGATCGGATATCCCATGGAATGATATTGAACGTTTATTGACAGCTCTTGGCGCTGAAATTTCAGAAGGTCAGGGATCGCGCGTACGGGTTGCGCTAAATGATGTACGGGCCGTTTTTCACAGACCGCATCCGCAAAGGGTCACGAATAAGGCGTCTGTCAAATCTGTTAGAAGATTCCTAACAGAAGCGGGGGTGACACCATGATGGAATATAAAGGATATTTTGCAAAAATTGCATTCGATGACGGTGACAATATTTTTCATGGCGAGGTTATCAATCTGAGGGATGTTATCACATTCGAAGGTGAAACAGTAAAAGAGCTTAAACAAGCATTTCAGGATTCAATCGATGACTATCTCGATTATTGTGCTCAGCGAGGTGAGGAACCTGAAAAGCCTTACTCTGGAAAATTTGTTGTACGCGTAGAACCTGAACTTCATAAAAACATTACTATTGAAGCTCGTAAAAAAGGCAAGAGCTTAAATGTGTGGGTAAAGGAAGCTCTGTCCAGAGCACTAACGGATCTCACCCAGCCTCCGGCGCCATAGGGCCGCAAAAAGCGGGCGGCCGTCGCCGAAGTCCGTATACTTTTGCGGCCCATGAGCCAGGCCGTTGAAGTTGGCAACCACCCTTTAACGCAGCGGTTGTGGCGTTTAACTTTCAAATAGGGTTCTCGTTGGAGGCCATATGAAATACTTTTCTTTAATTTTTGCACTATGCATCGCCTTAATAGCAAACCCTGTATTCGCCGATGAAGGCAAGGACGAATCCGGGAAAGGGAAGGAGGGCAAGCATTATGAGGAAGGCAAGCACGATCGAGAGGGCCAGGGCAGTGGCGGATCATACTTCCACGAAAACGGATATACCCGCCTGAATATCCCACCCGGTCACTACCCGCCTCCCGGCGAATGCCGCGTTTGGTTCCCGGACCGGGCGCCCGGCCAGCAACCGCCGCCCATCAAGTGCGGCGACCCGGTCCCGCCAGGGGCATGGCTGATCCAGCACCCCACCGACCTGCCCCGCGATCATGTGACCGTCTCTGTTTACGAGCCGCGGCGACCGGGTGTGGTCCATGCCGTGGGCGAGTTTCAAATCGGATCGGGCATGATCGTGCGGGTTATCCTGGACAAATGATGCCCGGCCAGCGCGGGCGCTCCGGGCCGCGATAGGCTGCTTCTACGGTTTTGGTTTTGTCCGTTATCGATTCAAGGCGGAATGTCGAAGAGATCTTACTCGATCGGTTCATCAAGTAATCAAGGAAGCCACCGTGATATCCTGCAGCCTTGCCGCATCTGACCGCATTCAGTACATCGATGTCGCTCGTTTTTACGCCATGGCCATGGTCTTCTTCGGCCACTTCATCGAGCGCATCATGCTCTTGGACGATCCCTTTGCCGCCATGTTGTACCGGTTCATCTATTCGTTCCACATGGTCCTTTTTTTCGTTCTCTCCGGCTTTATCGCCAGGCCGCGCGACCTCGCCCTGGGCGCCTGGGCCTATTTCAAATACCGATGCTTTTCGCGGCTGTTGCCTTTTGTCTTTTTTACGCTGCTCTTTATGGGATTGGCCGCCGTATTCCCGGGCGACTTTTTTAACTTGAAGCTCCCCAGCCTCGACGGCTATCGCGACGGTCTCGCGCTGACCGTGCGGGGCATTCCGATGTTCTGCGTGCCGTCGTGGTTCCTGCTGATGCTCTTTTCCGTGGAGATGATCCATTACTTCTTCTTCCGGATGCTGGGGCGCGATAGCGGTGCGCCCGGGACCGATCTGAAAATTGTCGCGGCCATTCCGATTTTTTACATCGTCGGATATTTCTTGAACCTGTATGGCGATTTTCTGAACCTGTCCAGACAGCGGACCTTCAATCTGCTCTTCGTGCACGAGGCGATCACCATGTACGCCTTCTACCTGACGGGCCTCTATTTTCGGCGGCGCAAGCTCCTGATCGGCGAGACGCCCGCCGGTCTGGTGGCGCTGGGGGCGGCGATGGCATTCCTCATGGTCCTGGTGACGTTCAACTTGAACCAGGGGCCGTTCAATTTTAACTACCACAACGCCGTGGTCATCCTGATGTCCTCCCACGGGCACATCGTCTGGTTCCCGCTGACGGCCCTGGCGGGATCGCTCTTCGTCTTTTTCCTGGGCAAACTCACCCCGGCCGGCAAAACCATTGTCTGGATGGGGCAGCACACGCTGATCCTCATGTGCCTGAACGGGGTCTTTTACCACTATATCAACCCCGTCATCGGCCGATGGGTCTTTGAGCGCTACAGCGGCCAGCCGGCGATGATTTTCCTGGCAGGCCTGATCGTGACCGTGGTCAGCCTGGCCCTCTGTATTCCGTTCATCTATCTTCTGAACCGATACCTGCCCCAACTGACCGGCAAACCGAAAATCGACGGCCCCTGGCTCAAGGCGCTGGTGGCGCCGCGATGCAGGCTGTAAAAATTGGCCGATAAGAATTGAAAGGGATTGAAATGAAGTCAAAGACAAAGATTGGGATTATCGTTTGCGATCGGTATCGCCGCTGTGCGGGCGGTAAATGTTTCCGAGCCATGCAAAATAGGGAGGGTGCTTTCAGCATCTACGCCGGCACCGAAGTGGAACTGGTGGGTTTTACAAGCTGCGATGGCTGCCCCGGCGGCAACATCGAATATGCAGGCGAAGAGATGGTGAAGAATGGCGCGGCGGCGATCCATTTGGCCACCGGCCTTGTGGTGGGGTATCCCCCCTGTCCCTACATCGATACATTCAAAGCGTTTCTGGAAAAGCGCTATGACGTAAATGTCGTTGTGGGCACGCACCCGAT
>Ga0068713_1002155_pt1 | contig 21371 bp, 24 predicted proteins | sample MTBAKSrepl2MetaG_FD_62223 | JGI IMG/M metagenome (GOLD analysis project Ga0068713, IMG submission 62223) | Enrichment culture microbial communities om Arthur Kill intertidal strait, New Jersey, USA, that are MTBE-degrading - MTBE-AKS2 (Arthur... | ecosystem: Environmental > Aquatic > Marine >...
CCCATGACCGCCTGGAGTTCATCCACTGTGCCGTAGGCTTCAACACGGAGATCTTCTTTTGAGACCTCTTCCCCTGACCAGAGTCGTGTCTTGCCGCTGTCTCCGTTTCCCGTGGAAATCCGGCTCATGTCTAACCCGCTTTTTCAATGGTCAGTGCTGTATCGCATATGGAGATAAAATCATCTTTGTTCAGAGAGGCTCCCCCGATGAGAGCGCCGTCTATATTGGTCATCTTCAGAAGAGAGGAGGTGTTGGACGGCTTTACACTCCCCCCGTAAAGAATACGCATTATTTGGCTTGCCTCGGCAGAATAGAGAGAGGCCAGGGTCTTCCGGATGAAAGCATGGACCTCTTCGGCATCCTCGGGAGTAGCGGTCTTTCCCGTCCCGATAGCCCAGACAGGTTCATAGGCCAGAGTCACTGTGGCGGCCATATCCGCCGGAATGGCATAAAAAGCTTCTTTGACCTGTCTTCCGATGATATCCAGCGTTATCCCTTTTTCCCGCTCTTCAAGGGTCTCTCCCACACAGACAATGGGGGAAATGCAATGTTTGAGTGCGGCCATAGTCTTTTTGTTCACTTCGTCATCGGTTTCCCCGAACAGGGCCCGTCTTTCCGAATGGCCGATGAGTGTCCAGCTGATGCCGAGGGACCGGAGCATGGGAGGAGAGACCTCTCCGGTAAAGGCACCTGCATTTTCCCAATGGAGGTTCTGAGCTCCCACGATAAGGTCGGGAGAGGCCATGGCCAGGTCTCTGAGGTAAGGGGCCGGCACAAAGACACCGATATTGATCTTCTTCTCATTCACCGCTCTCTGCTGCACGGCTTTTGCAAGCTGCACCGCCTCATCGTAGGTCTTGTTCATCTTCCAGTTTCCCGCAATAAAGAACTTTCTCATTTTCTCACTCCTCCAGGTTAAAGGGATAAGACTTGCGCCATTTCGTATTGTTTCTCGTTGATAGTCTTTTTGTTACTGATGGCCTCGTCCAGCGGGACCAGGGAATACCGGGCCCCCGAAAGAGCCACCATAAACCCGCTCTTCCCGTTCAGAAGAGCCTTGACGGCTTCAGCACCCATCATGCTGCCCAGCTGACGGTCGAAAGCGGAAGGCGTCCCTCCTCTCTGGATATGGCCCAGAATGGAGATCCTGACTTCGTATCCGAGAATATTCTTCAGCTGCCGGCCGATAGTATAAGCATTCCCGGCTCCCTCTGCCAGGATGATGATCCCGTGTGTCTTGCCCCTTTTATGCCCGTCCTGGATCTTTCTGGCGGTAGCTTCGATATCCATCTCTTTTTCTGGAATATAGACCTCTTCGGCTCCTGTGGCAATGGCGGCCATGAGCGCGAGATAACCGCTTTCCCTTCCCATGACTTCAATTATAAAAGCCCGTTCATGGGACGAGGCTGTATCTTTGATATTGTCCACACAATAGATGATGGTGTTGAGGGCTGTATCCACGCCGATACACATATCTGTCCCCCAGAGGTCATTGTCTATGGTCCCGGGGACTCCCATGACTTTGATCCCGCGGTTGTGAAGATCCCTGGCTCCTGTGAGAGACCCGTCTCCACCGATAACGACAAGCCCTTCTATGCCGTGTTTTTTCAGATTTTCGACAGCCTGCTCCTGCCCCTCGTCTGTGATAAACTCTTCACAGCGGGTCGTTTGAAGCATGGTGCCGCCCTTTTGCATGATCCCGCCCACATCTTTGATAGAAAGCGGGATGATGAGGTCCTCCATCATTCCAAGGTAGGCTTTTTCGATCCCCATGACCTCAAGCCCCATATAGATCCCGGTACGGACCACAGACCGGACAGCGGCGTTCATGCCCGGAGCATCTCCTCCTCCTGTGAGTACGGCAATACGCTTCATATCCACCTCCTCTTCACGTTCCTCTACTTCTTTTTCCTGATCCGGGGACGCACGGCCTCCCAGCGGTTTTTAAAGTTTGCCTCTTTTCCCCTGTCAATAAAAGAAACGATCTCTTCTTCTTCCAGCTCTTTGGGAAGATAGTCCTGCCGGATAAGCGGGTCTTCAAAAGCATGGGGATAGCGGTATTTCTTTGTATTGGATGCGATGGAATCCGGAATATTCAGGACTCCGTGTTCCCGGACAAGCGAGAGCCCCTTCTCCAATGCTTTCAAAACCGAGTTGCTCTTGGGAGCCAGAGCGAGGTAGACCGCTGCCTGTATAATGGCCATGCGTCCCTCAGGAAGGCCGAGAAACTCATAAGCCCGTGTGGCTTCGTTGACGATCCTCAAAGCATTGGGGTCGGCAAAACCGATATCTTCAGAGGCCATGGCTGTCATCCGTCGGAGAATAGACAGAGGATCGATTCCGCTTTCCATCATGGCGCATATCCAATAAACAGCTGCTTCAGCATCGGATCCCCGCAGGGATTTATGGAGAGCGGACAGATAATTATAGTAAAAATCACCCTTTTTATCGGAAAGAAGCATCTTTTTATTCAGCGTCTCCTGAAGTTCTTCGGCGGAAAGTTTCTTATGAGCCATAAGGCTCATGACCTCCTCCAGAAGAAAAAGCGCAAACCGCCCGTCCCCGTCGGCGTAGTCCACGATCAGCTGTTTGATATCCGTATCAAGACCCTCCTGAAAATGAGCCAGTCCTTTGTCCACGATCTCAAGAAGAGCCTCATCCCCCAGTTTCTTAAAAGGCACCACACGCATCCGCGACCGTAGCGGGGAGATGATGGTGTATCCGGGGTTTTCGGTGGTGGTGGCGATGAGGATGATGCGTCCCGATTCCATATGAGGCAGAAAGATAGTCTGTTGATTTTTATTGAACCGGTGGATCTCATCCACAAAAAGGATATTCAGGCCATCGTTACACTCCTCGCGGATGGTCTTCTTAATCTCCACGGTAGAAGCTTCCACGGCATTGAAATAGAGGAACCTGGCGTGATAATAATCAGAGATCAAACGGGCTAATGTGGTCTTCCCCGTTCCGGGAGGTCCGTAAAAAAGCATGGAAAAGAGCTTGTTCTGCTTGAGATAGATGGAAATGATCCCGTTCTCTCCTACCAGATGAGGCTGCCCGACGATATCATCCACAGTTTTGGGGCGTAAGATCTCGTAAAGAGGCCTGAAATCCCTTTCATCCATAGTACCGCCGTTTCCTAAGGAAGACGGGTCATGAGATCTCGGATCCGCTCCACATCATTGGCTGCAAATATGGACTGGGCATATTTCAGGGCCCTGGAGTAGTTATCCTTTGTCCTTTCAACATCTCCCAATTGCCGGAAGGCTTCTCCCCGTCTGAGATAAAGTGTGATCAGACGCCGGTCCTCCTGCTGTTCAAGGCCGTTTTTGATCGCAGCTCCGATGGCTTTGGAGAAGGTCTTTACCGCATCCTGATACAGTTTGTCTCCCAACAGTTGTCCTCCTGTCATAAGAGCATCGTTGATCATCTGATCGACATCATCAGCGATAACAGACGGAGACGTCCTGGGCTGATCCTGCACAGGCTCGATGACCTCATCTTCCATGGTTAATTCATCTGATCCGAGCAGGTTTTCGTCCAGCTCTCCAGACATGACCTCTTCATCCAGGATCTCTTCCTCTTCAAGAGACATGGTCTCATCCATGGAGAGAGATTCATCAGAGGGCGAGAGCTCTTCAGGTTCAGCAGGTGTTTCCAGGAGGTCGGGGACCGGAGCGTGGAGCTCTTCTTTCTCATCGGGAAAGTCAAAGGACGAGGGTCCCGGAGAAGGCTTTACCTTGTCTGCGGAACCGCTGAGGATCTGTTCAGCCACATCCTCAAGTTCGTCCCGTTGGGGATCTCCGCTCTCCCGGCTGATGTATTCCGGGCTGCTTTTTTTGGAAGGTTCCGTTTTGTCCCGCTTCCTGGTTTCCGCAGCCAGGCGCGCTGCAGCTTTACGGTCTGCTTCCGTGACAGAGTAGCCGCATTCACTGCAATAGACATCTGTGGAGAGGACCTGGTGTCCGCAGCGGGGACAGGGGATGGATTCCATGAGAGAGGCGCCGCAAAAGCGGCAGAATTTTTCACTTTCCCGGACATTTTTTCCGCATCGGGGGCAGCTGATGCGAAGGCCTTCTTTCAACGGCATTCCGCAGTTCTCACAATAGGCGGCATTATCAAAATTGCTGCTACCGCAATACGAGCATTTTTTCATAGTCCCTCCTCAAAGTTCAACCGCCGGTCACGGAATGAATCCATAAAATTACGGGACCCATCCACAAGAGCGGCATCCACAACAGCTGTGGCCATCCTTCTCCGCATTCCTTTCAAAAGGTCTTCTCCTGCAGGAGAAAAACAAAAGGAATGCCCGTTAAAGTCTATGCCGGCGTCAAACCCTGTCCGGTTGACCCCGATCACAAAAAAGGCGTTCTCAATGCTCCTGGCCTGCCCCAGGGTTCTCCAATGGCTGATACGTCCCTTGGGCCAGTTGGCGACGACGATCACTCCGTGGGCTCCCCGGCTCCTGTAAAAACGGAAAAGCTCGGGAAAGCGCAAGTCATAACAGACAGCCAGTCCGAAGGTCATTCCCTGGATCTCCACCAGTGCGGGCTTCTTCCCGGCTTCAAAGACCTTCTCTTCCCCGGTGAGGGTAAAGAGATGGATCTTGGAATAGTCCGCTTTCATCTCCCCGTCGGGTCCGAAGACAATGAGCCTGTTGACGACTTTTTCACCCATGGGTTCAGCAAACGATCCAGGGATGAATGTGCACCTGTATGTGCACGCCAGCGATGAGGCCCACCGGATCATCTCGTCGCAGTTTTGGGCTCTTTTCTGAACTTCATCCAGCTCGTAACCTGTGTTAAAAAGCTCAGGGGCAATGTAGAGAGAAGCTGCGCGGGAGGCCATGGCCGTTTCGATGCGCTCCCTGTTTCTTTTCAGCTGATTATAAGCGGTATTCAGCTGAAAAACGGCAATTTTCATAGCTGCCCCCCTCATTTCCCTTTATATTGGATAATACTCGTGAGGCCTTTCATTGTCAAGAAAACAAATGGTGAAGCCTTGACGGAACAATCTTTTTCGCTATCCTAAATAAAATAATGATTAGGAGGCCCTATGAGATTTGATGCCCTTCATTACCGCTATCCTTCCCGGAGGACACTTGTCTACGGAGCACGGGGTTTAGTCGCCACATCCACTCCTCTGGCTGCCCAGGCAGGACTCCGGATCCTCAGGGAAGGGGGAAATGCCGTAGATGCCGCTGTGGCCACAGCAGCTGCCCTCACCGTGACAGAACCCACGTCCAACGGAATCGGGGGTGATGCTTTCGCCCTGTTCAGTTTCCAGGGACGACTTTACGGCCTCAACGGAAGCGGCTGGGCGCCTGCCCTCCTTACCCCGGGCCTTTTGAAAGAGAAGGGCCTTGAAAAGATGCCTGCCCATGGCTGGCTTCCCGTGACTGTCCCCGGGATCCCGGCATCCTGGGCTGTTCTGGTGAAACGCTTCGGACGTCTCTCCCTCTCGCAGGTTCTGACTCCGGCTGTGGAATATGCCCGGGAAGGATATCCTGTCTCTCCCGTCACAGCCCGATTCTGGGAAAGAGCCGTGAAACGTTACAGAGAAATTTTAAGAGGAGATGAGTTTGCTCCCTGGTTTTCGCATTTCGCACCTAAAGGGCGGGGACCCTCTCCGGGAGAGATCTGGGCTTCTCCCGAAATGGCCCGGACACTGGCTCTTATCGGAGAGACCGACGCCAGAGCCTTTTATGAGGGGTCTCTCGCTGAATCCATAGAAGCCTATGCCGTAAAGACCGGAGGAGCTTTACGTCTTTCGGATCTGGCTGAATTCTCTCCGCAATGGGTGGATCCTCTCGCTGTGGATTATAAGGGGAAAAAGGTCTGGGAACTTCCTCCCAACGGCCAGGGGATGGCAGCACTCATGGCTCTCAACATTTTAAACGAACTTCCCGAATCTCCTTTTGATTCTGTCGAGCATACTCACCGCTCCATCGAAGCGATGAAACTGGCGTTCAGCGACTGCATGGCCTACCTGGCCGATCCCGCATCCATGCCCTTTTCACAGGAAGTCCTTCTCTCCAAAGCTTACGCAGCCCAACGGGCCCGTCTTATCGGGGACAAGGCCCTGGACCCCTTCCCCGGAAGGCCCCGGGGAAGCGGGACCGTCTATCTGGCCACAGCCGACGGAGAGGGAAACATGGTCTCTTATATTCAAAGCAACTATATGGGGTTCGGCTCAGGGATCGTCATCCCCGAAACAGGTATCGCCCTGCAGAACCGCGGGCACGGCTTTTCCCTTGACGAAGCTCACCCCAATGCTCTTGCTCCCCGCAAAAGGCCCTATCACACCATCATTCCGGCTTTTCTCACAGAACCCGACAACACCCCCCTTGGCCCTTTCGGCGTCATGGGAGGGTTTATGCAGCCCCAGGGTCATCTCCAGGTGGTTTCCGCGCTCATCGAGGGACACCATAATCCCCAGGAAGCGCTGGACAGGCCGCGCTGGCAATGGCATGAGGGGAAAAAAATCACGTGTGAAGCATCCTTTGATTCCGCCGCCCTTGAAAAACTCAGAACCATGGGACATGATATAGACAAGGACCCCGACGGTTTTTTCGGCCGGGGGGAGATGATCCTGAAGACAGAAGAAGGGAGTCTTTGCGGAGCCACAGATTATCGCGCAGACGGGACTGTGGCCGCCTGGTGATATGGAGACAAAAGGAATCGAAACGTACCGGAATCTGCTGGAAGAGACCTTTGCCTGGAAAGATAAAGCAGCGGGACGCCTGAAAGGCCTCATCCACTGTGCCAAGGGATGCTCCCATTGCTGCAATGGCCTTTTTTATGTCACCTACCTTGATCTTATGCTCCTTCTGGAGGGCTGGAAAAGACTTCCCTCCGAGACACAAGTGGGTGTCCTGGAGCGTTCCCGCTCCATAAAAGAAAAGATGAAACAGTTTTTCGGGATTGAGAGCTTTAACCAGCTGGACGACCATCGTGAAGATATTTTTTATAATAAGTTCAAAGATATCCCCTGTCCCTTCCTAAGCCTGGAGCAGGGATCCTGCATGATCTATCCCTACCGCACTTATATATGCCGCCTTCAGGGAGTTCCTTTCTATGACGGGAAACAATGGGACAACGACCCCTGCTGTGATTTCAACACATCACTACTCCCGATGGAAAAGGATCCGGCCAACCAGGGGCTCTTCTTCTTTGACGAGGGTGTCTATTTTGAAAAAGAGAAAGCTCTCTTCGGGAAGCTGGGCCTGGAAGAGAAGTCAGACACTTATTACGTGATCCCTGATATTGCGGACTTTATTCCCGCCTTATCCTCTGAGCATAAGGCATCTCTCTGATTCCGGTTATAATGTAAAAAGGGGTGTAACTGTCATCTTTCTGACAAGTTATGCGGTTTAAAGGGAGATCCCGTTAAGATAGTCGCGAAGCTTCCGGGCCTCCTCTTTTGTGAGGGTGATCCCTTTGCTCATCTTCTCATGGTCCGGATCCCACTCCCGAAGGTCGTATTTGGGCTCACGTCCGTTCCAGCTCACCAGGTTCAGCTCCTTGGTCCACCCTTTGTTTGATTCCGACAGGACTCCGATCTCCTGAACGATCTCCACAGTGATATCAGCCATTGATAATCTCCTTTACAGTTAAAGTCCGCACACATTTGAAAGCGTCAAAGTCAGGGTAAAGGCCCTCTCCTGACCCGCAATGCATGTCAAGGCCCGGATCCCTTTAAAGACGGCCTCCTCTTCCCCGGTAAAGCATGTGCTCATGGGGCCGTATTCCACGGTGAGCCCGGGCACCTCGGAAAGAGCATTGATGGCTTGAATAATGACGGCATTATACTCCTTCTCCCCCAAGGGGTAAAGGGCCGCCTGGCAGGATAGCTTCCCTTCACATCTTTTTCCAGATCCCACAGAGAAAACCTCCTTCTCTTTTTCTATCCTTTACACCCTCTTGTTCGAGCCTTAAGGCTTCTTCACGCTGTAGAGGGTCAAAACCGGGGCCGAAATGGAGGCCTGTATAATACTCCCCTTTAATTCCCGGAAGAAGCGCCATGAGCTCTTCGGGAGTGAAAAAGTGCGCTCCTGCAAAGACACTGGTCTGGTCTTTCCGTGAACTTTCTTCATAAAGACGGGCCCAGGGACTTTCTTTTCCGATCACGGCGATGAGTAGCCTCCCCCCTTTTTTCACAAGGTTCCAAGCTTTCAGAGCTGTTTTTTGGGGGTCTTTTAAAAACTCAAAAGCCGTTACAGAATAAACAAGATCGAAAGATTCCTCTTCCAAAGAGAGTCCCTGGAGTGATGCATGAATCCAATGAACAGGAAGATGTAAATGATCACTTTTTTCCCGGGCCACTTTCAGCATGGGCACCGAGATATCCACCCCGGTGACATCACAGCCCATCTGCACGAGAAAAAGCGAAAAATGTCCGGTCCCGCATCCCAGGTCGAGGGCCTTTTCACCCCTTTCCGGCGCGGCACATCGAAGGAAAAGTTTTTTTTCAACTTCATCCACCAGAGCCCCCAGAGGCGTCTGAAACCAGCTGTCATAGGAGAGGGCTGTTTTCTCACCGAAAAAAGACATTTTTCTCACCCCCCGGTGGAGATGGCCAAAAAGATTTTCTTACTACCCCACGTCACCAATTGCAGATGCTCCTTTTTTTAGTGGTGGGATGCCACTTTCTCATAGTCGATCTTATAAATATTCGCCCCATCGGTAACATATAAAAGGCTCTCTTTACGATTCACAGCAATTTTTAATTCCACTCTCTCCTGGTGTTCACCCGGAGGAAAAGAAACCATCGCCAGTTCCTGCCCCTTCAGATTCATAAAACTGATAAAAGGATTCAATTCCTGTTTTTGAAGAGCCGGCTTTTCTCCGCTAAGGAAAGCGGCTATGATCAGCTTTCCCTCTTCATCAAGTGCAAAATCGGATAAGACTTCGATCTTGTCTCCACTGCTGTTCCTAAGCCATTTCATGACCCTCCCGGGCAAAGGAATTCTGTGAACCGTCCCGTTGTCTCTCTTCTCATAGATCTTGAGAGACGCTGAAGGCGTCTTATAGGCTAAAAGAACATAGTTTTCACTGATATCAAAAATGACGGGCAATGCCTCTTTATTCTTTTCAAGAAAAATGAACTCCTCCGTCTGCTTTCCAGCTGTTCTGATCAGAGGCCTGTCTGCTTTGCATTCGTCTTCACATAAATAGTAGACAATCCCATTGAAAAGTTTGAGATCCGCGACCTTCTCATCAACCGGTATAGATTCCAGATACCCATAATCATACGAATAAAGAGAGAACCGGCTGTTCCCTTTGTCATAGAGACAAATCTGATTTTCTCCTGAAGCGATTTCGGCAATAGAGCTGATCTCGTACGGTTTTGCCCCGATTGACTGATTAAAATAAATCCGACGTCCATCATCCTCTACCATAAAGACCGTATTAGAGGAGTGAAGTCCGAACAGATTTCCCGTTTCTGTTATGGCTAACCCTTCGCAGTGATTCCCTTCACTGAACAGGTTTGACTGGACTTGAACAGGTTTTCCTTGCGTTCGGCACGCTACCGTGAAAAAAATCAAGAAGAGTAAGCAGCAGAAAAGTCTCCCCATTGTCCTGAGCCTCCTTATTTTCCTTTTATCGTACAAGCGAACGACACTCCGGTCAAGACACTGTCTATTTTCCATACCAATTCGTTTCGCTATCCGAAATTAACTTGACAAACCCTTATTCTTTCCTATACTTGGAGAAACAAGGAGGCGTTATGTCGGATCAGAGCAAAAGACTTTTGGAAATAGGAAAAGAGCTTAAAGAGCTCTCTGTGAAATCAGGCCGGCTGGGCTGGGCCTACTACACCACCGGTTATGATTTCGGTATTCAGGAATCTTACGACAAGATCACCGATTACTTAAAAGATAAAAAACGTTTTGAGACGGTATGTTCCATACGGGACAAAGCAACAGATCCCGAAGAGAAACGTATGGCTGACCTTCTCTTTGATTCCTTTGAGCGTTTTCACCTCTCTGACGACATCACCCGCATCACAAAAGAGATCCAGGTGCTCACCAACAAGCTGTCAGGGATCCTGAACACCCACCGCAGCCATATTGACGGAAAAGAAGTGACTTCACTGGAGATCCAGCAGATCCTTTCGGAAAGCCCTGACAGAGAGTTGCGCAAAAAAGCGTTTCTGGCCCGCGCTCAGGTCAACCGTCCCATGCTTGAGGGAGGATTCATCGACCTCGTTAAACTGCGTAAAGAATATGCCAGAGCCTACGGCGCTGAAGACTACGTCTCCATGTCCCTGGAAAAACAGGACCTCAACACAGCGATCTTCAAAGGTTGGGAAGAGTCTGTTGAAAAGAAACTCCCCGAGATGAACAGGGTACGGGAAAAATATGCGAAAAAGTACCTCAACGGAGCCGCAGTGGCTCCCTGGGACGAAGCCTACATCACAGGGCAGCTGGCCCCTGCATTGAACACTCAGGTCAACATGACAAACTTCTACGACTATACCCGAACCTTTTTCGCCCATTTCGGATACAATCTGGATGACTACAACATCACCTATGACCTCTTCTCCCGCCGGAATAAATCCGAATGGGGCTACAACTTTCCCATAGAAACCGCTAAAGACTCCAGGATCCTGGCTAATATCAAAGACCGTTTCCACGAATTCCGCGTCCTGCTTCATGAAACGGGACATGCCCTGCATTCTTACCTCAACGATCCGGAAAAGGTCGTCCTCAATATGGGGATCTCCGGGATCATTTCAGAGGGAATCGCCAACCTCTTCGGAGGCTTTCTGACTAAACCTCTCTTTTACAGCCAGTTTTTCAGCGATAACATCAAAGAGGTCAAAGAACAGTTCGCTGCTTTAAAAGAGTGGCAGGATGCTCACATCCTCCAGCCTGTGGCGGGGATCCTCTTCGACCAGCGGCTTTACACCACACCCATTGAAAAGGCTGAGGATATCCATGCGCTTAAATGGAACCTTGATCAAAACCTGAGTGCTGTGGAACCCTACGGAGACGAGCCTGTGTGGGCCTATCGTATCCACCACACCACTCATCCCATCTACCTGCACAACTATTTTATGGGAGATGTCACATGCGCCATGCTGGAAAAGGCTTTCAAAAAGAGAAGCGGTGCTGAAAAAATCGAAGAGAAACCTGAAGAGTTCGCCCGCTTCCTCTATGATGAGGTCATCTCGCCGTCGGGACTCTATCCCTACCCCGAACTTTTCAAGAGGATCGCAGGGGAAGAATTTTCATTGAAATACATCCTGTGACCTTTCATTGAATAAGGACAAAAAAAAGCGCTTCTTTATGAAGCGCTTTTTTTTTTCTTTGGGATTCTTATCCCATGGAAAGAAAGGAAAGATGGGTTCCGGTACGGTTTTGCCAAAACCGATGGAGCTAACGAGACTCGAACTCGTGACCTCTTGACTGCCAGTCAAGCGCTCTCCCAGCTGAGCTATAGCCCCCTGCGAAGAAGATTATACGGATAATGGCCTTCTTGTAAAGGGAAAAATATTCTTCTGTTTAAAATTCCATCTCAGCTATTTCAGCCCGCCGTTTAAAACAGCGGGCTGTCAAAAGGGAGTTATTCAACGGGAATATAGATATCAAGCTCAGAGTGTTCGGGATCATCATGTCTGAAGCGATGATCGTAACGCTCAAAATCATCTTTTTCAGCAAAGACGAAATCACTACGGGGAAACCATCTCTTGTAGATCTCATCATATGTCTCTCCAAGAGTGGCCACAGGGCCTTTGTGAGTAAAGACAGCATATTTCTGAGCAGGCATCTCCCTGCTGACCATTCCATGGGGAATATGATCAAACTCAGTCACTTCGACACTCACCAGGACATTGAAAGGCGTCTCATCGGTAAATTCGTCCAGGTCTTTATATTCGCAGATCCCGTAACAGACAGAGGGTGTTTTCTGATGACTGACTTCACGGGCCCGGGGGTTAAAATCAGCCCACATCTGCGGAATGGTATTGTTCTTCAATGTCGTCTCTTTTTCGATACCCACCACTTTAAAAGGCTCCATATAGACGATTTTCGGCTCCATCATTTTTTGACCTCCTTTTTCCGGTATTCCCGGCCCGGTTTCCATTCTTGCGACCCGGCCGGAAAGAGGAACCACTCCTCTTTTTCTGACCATGCTTGGAGAAGATTCAAACTGTTTTTTAAAGGCCCGTGTAAAGGCTTCATGGGAATCATACCCCACATCGAGGGCGATACTCAGGATGCTCTCACTGGTCCCGACGATCTTTTCGGCTGCCGTTGTGAGCCGCCTTCCCCGAATATACATATCAGCTGTCATGCCTGTCAATCCGTGGAAGATCCGATGAAAATGATAAGGAGAACAGCCCGCTTCCCTGGCCACGTCTTTATAGGAAAGGGTGAGGGAAAGGTTTTCCTCGATAAAGAGCAGGCTTTTTTCGATCATATCAGAATAATCCACGCTTTTCCTCCTCGCGGGAAGTTTTAACAGCCAACCGGGTTCATTTTACCATATGAGAAACCCCTGTCTTGATAAATGTTGCTTTTTTTAACAGGAAACTCTTCGCGTTCTTTCGTTGTCTGATATAAAACAAAAGGAGCCTATATGAAACATGTCCTTTCCCTTGTCATCCCCATCCTTCTCACTGTTTTCCTCGTGTCATCATGCATCCGGAGGCCTCCGGCCGAACACGTGACGTTAAAACCCCTCCACATCTGGGAGCTCGAAGGGCTCACTAACAGCAATTCTCCCAACTGCGTCACCGTTTATAACAACACGATCTATTATGTCCGGGAAACCCCTGAGAGCTTTCTTGTGCGCCGTATGGGCCTGGAGGGAACTCTTCTTTCTGAATTCGCTATTCCCCTGGGGAAGGGCCCCGGAGAAGCTCTGCACAGCATGGGCCTGGCTATAGATCAGAGCGGCATCTATTTTTGTGATCTTCACCTCAAACGGATCTCCCGTTTTGATTTTGAGGGACGATATCAGGATTGTATGGACTTCGGGCCGGAATCGGGGATCATCCTCTATTTTGCCCTCACCGAGTCCTTCATCTATACCACGACCATGGATTCCGTTTTTCTGGGGAAGATCGATAAAGCAAGCGGCAGACAAACGGCTTTCATCAGACGCGAAGGCCCTACTGAAACGAAAATCGGAGGAACTTTTACCGGAGGGCCGGTGAAATATGACCCCTTTAACGGGGAGATCTACATGGGACTTGCGGGTAAGCCTTATACTATTCTACGCTTTGATAAAGATCTGAACCCCCTGGGCCGCTTGACCTATCCCCTCGAAAAAGAGTTCAAGCCTATCCGTGTCTATCCCGGGCCCCGTCCCGCAGGCGATTTCACCGTCCTTTCCATGGCTGTTACAGAGGAGTATCTCTACGCTCCCCATATCAGCGCCCGTTATCAGATGAAGGAAAACCGTCCTGCAGCTCTCACCTTTTCTCCGGAGATCTTCCGCTTTTCCAAAGAGAATTTCCGCGTTGACCGGCGTTTTTCCATTCAGGGGTTGAAATCCATGAAGGGGGAGTTCTCTGTCCTGTATGCTGATGACAGCAGGCTCATCGTTCTGGCGTCGGGAACCGGAGAGTGGGTTTCTCAACTCTATCCCGAGTCGCCTCCTGAATACACCAATACCGTTTTAATCCTGTCCCTTTAGGAGAGAGGGGCCCCTCCCCTCTCCCTCTTCTTTCTTTTCTGGTATATCGATATATCGGGATATATCGATTTATCCTTCCCCTGATGATTTTTCTGGGTTATACTTTTTTCAGAAAGGCATGACGGCTCTTCATTTGTAACAAGGTTAGTATCAATTAAAAATTGACATCAGCCGGATATGTTTTTATAATGAAAAAGTCCATGGGCTCTCTTCTACGCAAAGGAGGTCAAGTGAAACGTTTCCTCTCTCTTTTTCTCGTGGTTTTTCTCTTCTGGTTTTTGTTCACCGGGTCGTTTGACCGCGGGGAGATCATCACAGGAGCGGTCTTTTCTCTTCTCATCGCTTTGGCGACGAAAAACTACTATCGCTTCAATATCCTGCGCCTGGATCTTCCTCTCCGGATCTTCAAGTTTCTTTTTGTCTATCTTCCCCGGCTGATCGTCGAGATGGTGAAGGCCAATATCCATATGGCCGCCATCGTCCTGAACCCGAAACTCCCCCTGGATGCTGACATCATCGAAAACAAGACCTCTCTTACAGGGGATATCAGCCGCCTTGTCCTGGCCAACTCCATCACACTGACTCCGGGGACCCTCACGCTCGATGTCATCGAAGACGCTGTGGTCATCCACACGGTGGTCCGGGGAGCCTACACGAAAGCAAATTCAGCGGTGGCTCCATTTGAAAACGCTGTCAAAGGAGTATTCGAATGATCACGTATATTTTTTGGCTGCTCATCGCAGCGGGACTCATCCTCTCCATCATCCGCATCATCCTGGGCCCGGGAAAAGAAGACCGGGTGGCAGCCCTGGATACCGCCAATGTCATCGGGACGGGGATCATTCTTTTGTTGGCTTTTCAGTTTCAATCACCTTTATATCTGGATGTCGCACTCGTCTACGCTGTTCTGGGGTTCATGGAGACGGTTGTGATCGCCAGGATAATGGAAAACAATAAGGAGCTCTAATGCACACAGCAGGTCAGATCTTCATACTCATCGGGACCTTTTTCATGTTCCTGGGCGGATTGGGTGTCTTCAGAATGCCTGATGTCTATAACAAACTCCAGGCCGGGACAAAGGCGACCACGCTGGGCTTTATGAGCATCGCCCTGGGCGTGGGGCTCAGCCAGCCTCAATGGCTCGTCAAGACACTGGTCCTCATCGCTTTTATTTCATTTACAAATCCTGTGAGCAGCTCTGTTTTAGCCAGGGCCGCCATGAAACGGGGGATCCCCGCAAGGAAGGTGACCAAAAATGATTAATCCGGGACTCTCTTCTCTTTTCATCTTTCTGGTCTTTCTGGCCTCCCTCCTTGCCGTGGAGACGAAAAAAGTCTTCCGTGCCGTCCTCTTTATGTCCCTGGCCGGAGTCCTCACATCCGTGATCTTTGTCCTGTGGAAAGCTCCGGATGTGGCCATGACAGAAGCAGCCATCGGAGCCGGGTTCACCACCTTCCTCTTCCTCATGGCTCTGAACAGGATCAAGGGAAAGGAGAAATAAGATGAAAAAAGTCATTGCGCTCCTTCTTTTCCTGGGCCTGCTCTTTTTTATCGGGACAGGCCTTGAACAAGGATTGAAACTCGGTGAACACAACACTCTCAGCGGGAAAGCCGGTGAGATCTATCTCAAGCGGACAGTCAATTCAGAAGATCCGGCTACAACGCCGAGCCGTGTGGGTTTCGGCCGGGAAACGGATATCGAAGAGAACGCCGCCAATACGGTGACATCCATCGTGGTGGGATACAGGTCCTTCGACACCCTGGGTGAAGTCACCGTCCTTTTCCTTGCAGCCACAGGGGTTCTGGCCCTCTTCTTTACCCCCGGCAAAAGAAAACGCCTTGCCCTGGCCAAACCCAACTTTATTCTTTCGGTCTCGTCCGGGTTCCTGCTGCCTCTCATCATCCTCTTCGGCGCCTATGTCTTCACCCACGGCCATCTCACCCCCGGAGGAGGATTTCAGGGAGGGACCATCATCGCCGCAGCCGTCCTTCTCCTCTATATGGCGGGGAATGCCTACAAGGCCCCGGCAGCAGGCTTGAAGATCCTTGAAGGGCTGTCCGGAGCCGGTTATCTCCTCATCGGCCTTGCAGGGCTGCTTCTCACCGGCTTTTTCCTTGAGAATTTTCTGCCTCAGGGGAAGATGGGCGCTCTTTTCAGTGCAGGGATCATCCCTGTGGTCTATCTCCTCATCGGGCTGAAAGTCAGTGCAGAACTCAGTGGTATCGTATCAGATTATATGGGAGAAGAATAATATGGGACATGACTGGTTATCTCTATGGAGTTATCTCTACGGCCCCCTGGCTATCTTCCTGGTGGGCCTTTACGGGCTCTTAACACAAAAAAACCTGATCAAGATGGCCATATCCATTAACATCATGGATTTCGGAGTGAACCTCTTCATCATCTCACTGGGGTATGTGCCCTCCGGAGAGGCCCCGATCTATACAGAAGCGGTGAGGAGGTATCTTCCCTCCTTCACTGACCCGCTTCCCCAGGCGCTGGTGCTCACAGCCATCGTGATCTCTGTTGCCGTGACCGCCTTTGTTCTGGCCCTGATCATCAAGATCCACGGCCGATACGGAACAACAGACCTTACAAAACTCGGGGAGATGGAATTATGATCATGCAAAATCCTGTTCTTCTCATCGCTGTGCCGCTGCTGCTGGCCTTCCTCATCCCGGTCCTCTCCTCCTTTTTCAAGGGAGCGGTCCGTTTCATCCCCGTCCTTGCAGGAGGGTTCAATGTCATCGCTGCCGCGCTCCTGATCCCCCAGGCCTCGGGATCACTCACTGTGACCGAGATCGGGGGGTGGGCCTCTGCTTACGGCATCAGCCTCCTCTTCAGTTCCCAGATGGGATACGTGATCCTGGCAGTGAACCTCACAGCTCTTCTGGCGATCTTCTACTATACGTTGAACGAAAGGGACCTGGGAAGCCCTCTGGCCTATCCCATCGCCTTTACCCTGGCACTCAGCGGGGTCAACGGCATGATCATGACCGGAGACCTCTTCAATCTCTTCGTCTTCATGGAGATGACCGCCATCGCCGGTTATATCATCGCATCGCACAAAGAGGGCTACCTGGGGACATTCCGGTTCGTGGTCCTCTCTTCCGTGGGTTCGGTCCTCTTTCTCATGGCCACGGCGGCACTCTACAACGCTACGGGGTTTTTGAACATGACTTTGGCGGGAAAGAGTCTGGACACCCTGGCCGCGCCCTTTATCTCCATCATCAGTGTCCTTTTCATCATGGCGTTGAGCAGCGAGGCGGAGCTCCTCCCTCTCAACGGCTGGGTCCCCCGTGTCTACAAGGACTCAAGCGGAACGGGAAGCGTCTTCTTCGCCTCCGTCTTTTCGGGAGCAGCCCTCTTTGCTGTGATCAAGGTCATGCTCATGGTGTTCGGTAGCCGTTACGCTTATGTCCACCAGGGCCTCCTGGTTCTGGGGCTGGTGACACTCGCAGCGGGAGAAGCCGCCGCTTTTAAGCAGACCAATATCAAAAAGATGGTGGCCTTCTCGTCCATCGCCCAGTCGGGGCTCATCATCGCCGCTGTGGCAGCAGCCATGAGCTCGGGTGTGCTTCACAACGGCTTATTCAGCGCCGCTCTTTTCCAGCTTATCAATAATATTCTGGCCAAGGCCCTTGTCCTCCTGGGAATCGCCATGCTGGGACAAGCCACATTACAGGAGATCGGCGGGGCAGGGACAAAGAAAAAGTGGCTCGGAGTGCTCATCTCCGTTGGTGTCCTCTCTCTCATCGGGATGCCCGGATTTGCAGGATTCTGGAGCAAGTTCTTCCTCATCAGGGAGCTTGTGGGAAGCGGGATGCTCGTCTTCATCCTGGTCTTTCTCCTGGCCGCCCTCTTCGAGGTCTATTACTACCTGCGCTTCCTCCAGGCTCTCTTTTTAGGGAAAAGCACAGCGCCGGTTTCTTCGCCGAAACCCTCATGGGTGACGTTCATCCTGCTTTTTGTCCTGGCCGCTCTCATCATCCTGATCGGATTCGCCCCTGATTATATGATCCAGGCCGTTTCCGGCTTCAATCCGGGAGGTGTCCTATGAGTACCCTGATCGTCATCGGGCTTGCCGCATCCCTTCTCATCTATGCCGCCGCCCGCCTCAGCCGCCCCCTGGGGGCGTTTCTCCTCATGCTTCTGAGCGGAGCGGGGACAACAGCCCTGATCCTCTCCTGGGGAAAGGGATTCACGGAGACTCTGCCCCTGGGGAAGGGGCTTGAACTGACCTTCAGCCTCTCCACGTTCAACTGGCCCTTTTTGCTCCTGGGCGCTTTTGTGCTCTTCATCGTCTCCCTCTTTGCTGTCAACGCCTTGAAAGAGATGGAGCACGGAGCCTCATTCCTGGCTCTCCTCACCCTCATCGGCGTGAGTGTCCTGGGTGTCTTCGGAGCTTATGATTTTCTGACGTTGTTCATCTTTTTCGAACTCATGACCTGGACCTCCTTTTTCCTCGTCTCCATGGGGAAAAAGGGGGCCAAAAAGGCAGCCCTCATCTATGCCTTTATGAGTATGATCGCCGCCTACCTGATGATCAGCGCCATCATGATGATCGCGCAATACACGGGAAGCTTCTCTTATGCCGACTTCATGGGGATGTATGAATCCATGCCTTCGGGGATCAGGACCACCGTGATCCTCTTTTTCCTCGTCGCAGCGCTCATCAAGGGAGGGATCTATCCGGTCCACTTCTGGCTGCGTTCGGCTCACGGGGACGCCCCTCATGTCTTTTCCCCTGTCCTCTCGGGACTGCTGGTGAAATACGGCTACTACTCCGCCTATCTCTTCCTGCTCTTTTTCCCGGTGATGGTGGCCACCAAAGCCGGAATCACCCAGGTGACCTCCACAGGAGGGCCCAATTTCATCCTGGCCTTCATCGGAGGGCTGAGTATCATGGCGGGAACCGTGGCGGCGATCCTCCAGAGTGACGCCAAAAAACTGGTCGCCTTCTCGTCGGTGAGCCACGGCGGATACATCATCCTGGCCCTGGCCTACGGCACGAATATGGCGGTGGCCGGCGGCCTGGCCCACATCTGGGTCCACGTTCTCACGGCACTGGGGATGTTCCTGTCCATGGCCGCCGTGGCCTACAGGACCGGCACAACCGATATGGACGAGATGGGAGGGCTCATTAAAAACATGCCCGTGACCTTCACCGTCTATCTCATCGCCATCATCTCTGTGGCGGGGATCCCGCCCCTGGCGGGGTTTGTCTCCAAGTGGATGATCATCCAGGCCCTGGCCGCCAACGGAAGCTACATCCTGGCCTTTATGGCCTTCTTCGGATCCATCGGCTCCTTCATGTATGTCTTCCGGCCCCTGGCCACGGTCTTTTTGGGACAGCGGCCCCATAAGTATAAAGAGGTGAAGGAAGTCCCCTTTTTCATGCAGCTCTCCATGATCATCGTCACGCTCCTCACGATTCTTTTGGGGATCATGCCCTATTACCTCCTGAAACCCTTCACCCGGATCCAGGAGTTCATCGGAATGGTGCCTGTGAAGATCGGGTTCTCCACAGTCTACTCGGCTCTGACCCAGCTGGACATGATGCTGATCTTTTTGGTCTTCGGCGGCGGGTTCCTTCTGGCGCTGGCCCTCTTCCTTCTTTTCTCAAAACCCACAAAAGTGGAGCAGCATGAGGTCTACACCTCGGGAGAGATCGCACCCGAGATCAGCACGACTCCTGAGATCTACCACTTCTCCAAAGGCTACTACCGCTCCTTCGGGCGCCTTTTTTCACGGTGGCCCTCGGTGGAAGCCTGGTACCATAAGGGAGCGACAACCATCTCCCAGTTCTTTGAGATCATCGAACAGTCACTTTTCAAACAGTCCATCAACGGGTTTATCTGGCTGGCCGTTGTCGTCATGGCCGTTTTGATGGCAGTAAGGTGGTTCTGATATGGCATTGATCGGAAAAATCGTCTTGTTTATTGTGGGAGCTTTTGTCTTCCAGGTGGCCCTGAGCGGGTTTTCCCGTAAGGTCATCGCCCGGATCCAAAAGCGGAGAGGCCCGGTCTTCTGGCAGAATTTCTACGACATCGGGAAACTCTTTTTCAAAAAGACCTCCATCTCCCACGGTTTCATCTTTGATTTCGGCGTCTGGATGGCCTTCGGCGGAACGGTGGCGACGCTTCTCTTCGTCCCGGTGGGGCCCTATTCGGTCTTTTCCGGGCAGACCAACTTCATCGTCATCATCTACCTCCTGGCCATCGGGTCTTTGGGGATGGCCATGAGCGCCGTGGGTTCGGCGAACCCCTACGCCTCCATGGGCATCTCCCGCGCGCTGACACAGATGTTCGGCTATGATGTCCCCTTCGCCCTCACTGTGGTCATCATGATCTATGTCCACAGGACATCCCAGGTGGCGAAATTGGCCGCGATCCAATCGGATATCGGCTGGCACCTTTGGGTGATGCCGTTGAGCGCTCTGGTGGCCTTTATCGCCCTCATGGCCATGATGGGGAAAAAACCTTTTGACACCCCCATCGCTCCGGCCGAGATCGCCTCCGGCCCCCTGGTGGAATACAGCGGAAAGTACCTGGGCATGCTCATGGTCCAGCACGAGTTTGCCACCTTCGTGGAAGTGGGGCTCTTTGTCAACCTCTTCCTCGGAGGAGGAAGCACTCTTCTCATCTATCTTGTCAAATATATCATCGTCTATCTCCTCACCGTGATCATTTCGGCTCTCATGGCCCGGTTCCGGGTGGAACAGACGGTGGCGTTTTTCTGGAAGTGGCCCCTGGTCCTGGTCTTTATCCAGGCGTTGATCATAATCGGAATAGGGATAAGGTGATTCTATGGACTCACGTACCATGTGGGAAAAAGTAAAAGATATTACGCGGGGACATTCCCTCTGGATGCTCTACTACTGCACTGGGTGCGGCGCCATCGAGCTGCCGCCGACCATGACCTCCCGCTTTGATATGGAACGGTTCGGCATCGGCCCCATGGCCACGCCCCGGCAGGCGGACATCCTCCTGGTGACCGGTTATCTGAGCACCAAGACCCTCCGCCGGGTCATCTATACCTATGAACAAATGCAGTCCCCCAAATGGCTGGTGGGATTCGGCTCCTGCACCCTGAACGGAGGGATCTATCACGACTCTTACGCCACCATCAACCAGCTGGACCAGTATCTCCCCGTGGATCTTTACCTGGCCGGGTGCATGCCCCGCCCTGAAGCCATCATCAAGGGATTCAAACAGCTCATGGACATGATCAAAACCGGAGAAGCCAACGGCTGGAAACAGTATCGGGACAACAGAGAATGGTATCGCAAGAACCAGACAAAAGCTTTGGGCGACCTTCTCTATACGACCCGGTAAGGGAGGATCAGAATGTTACAGAAAGATTTCATCGCAAAAATCGAACAGGAGTTCGGGCTCGATTCCGCGCGCATCACATCTGTGGCGGAGAAAAAGATCGCCATGAGCGTGGACAGCGGACAGGCCCTCTCCCTGCTGAGTTATCTGAAAAACAATGATTTTATCCAGATGTCGCTCATCACCGCCGTGGACTGGATCGAAGAGAACCGGTTTGAGCTGGTCTACACCCTGGTCTCCTGGGAAAAGAACCTCACGGTCTCGGTGAGCACCTTTATCCCCAGGAGTGAGCCCCGGATGGTCTCCGTACGCCACATCTGGCCCACGGCCAAGTACTACGAATGGGATATCAACGAATTTTTCGGGATCGTCTTCTCCGGCCATCCGGAG
>Ga0068713_1002170_pt1 | contig 21211 bp, 17 predicted proteins | sample MTBAKSrepl2MetaG_FD_62223 | JGI IMG/M metagenome (GOLD analysis project Ga0068713, IMG submission 62223) | Enrichment culture microbial communities om Arthur Kill intertidal strait, New Jersey, USA, that are MTBE-degrading - MTBE-AKS2 (Arthur... | ecosystem: Environmental > Aquatic > Marine >...
AGATCTGCCTGGAAAGAGGGGATACGGTTTCGGGGTCCGATGTGAGGGAAAACGAGAGGACCCGTGCTCTGGCGCAGAAAGGGGTTTCCTTTTTCAGAGGTCATCGGCGGGAGAATATTCCTCAGAACTGTCAGACCGTCGTCTACACAAGCGCTGTGGGGCCGGACAATCCCGAATGGGAGGCCGCTGTGAAAAGAAGCCTTGACCTTGTCTCCAGGGGAGCATTCCTTGCGGATCTTTTTATAGAGAAAGAGGCTTACGGAGTGGTGGGAAGCCACGGAAAGACCACCACAGCATCCTTGGCCGCATCGGCTCTCATGGCTCTGGAAGGGGAGAAAGCCTCCTACTATATCGGCGGAATCCTTGCTCAGACAGGCCTGAACGGGTTCTGGGGAGAAGGAAAGCGGGCGTCTGTGGAGCTTGATGAGAGTGACGGCTCGTTCCTCTGTTTCAAAAAGGGCGCAGCCGCTTTGATAACGAATATTGAGTTGGAACATGTGGACCATTATCATGATGAAGAGGCCTATATCCAGGCATTTGAACAGTTTGTCGATGATTTTCAGGGGCCCGTTTTTGCAGGGGAGGACGCTGCTGCAAAACTGAGCCGGACAGACGGCGGGATCGTGACCGTTGGGTTGAAAAGAGGGAAGATCCGCCCTGATGAGTGGGGTGACGATTTTTTTAAAAAAGGAGACGGGGTCTGCCGGTTGAAGAAGAGAGGGGCTCACAATGTCTTCGATGCCTTTCTGGCATACACGGCTCTCACAGAGACCGGGTGCGACCCTGAAAGGGTCCTCCGTGGGCTGGAACTCTATGACGGCACTGCCCGCAGGATGGAACTCATCCTCCGGAAAGGCGGGATCGATCTCTATGATGACTACGGACATCATCCTACTGAGATCCAGGCGGTTCTCAGCGGAGAGGTTTTCAGGGGGCCGGTGATGATCCTCTTCCAGCCTCACCGGTACAGCCGTTTTAAGGTCTTTTACCGCCGTTTCATGGAACTTTTCGCAACGCGGGGGGACTATATCGTGGTCCTGCCGGTGTATGGGGCCTCGGAAAAGAAGACAGACGGAGTTGACGGGACTGATTTTGTCCGGGAGCTCTCTTCAAAGAGGAGCGGGGTCTTTTATGCCGGAGGCCTGGATGAAGCCTATCATCTTATGCGCTCTCTCCTCTCCTCTCCCATGACAGTGATCTCTTTCGGAGCCGGAGACGGAAACCAGGCAGTAAGGCGGCTTGCACGGGATATCGAGGAGGGGTCATGGCCTATGTGACGAGAAAGAAAAAAAGAGCCCGGACTGTCCGGATCATCAAGACTCTTTTCTGGGGAGCCTTGCTTGCCGGCTTCTTTTTTGCCGGGACAGCCCTTCTGGGTTCCTGGAGTGCTCTCACAGTCAAAGAGGTCGTGGTCACAGGCTTGACCAGGCACCCTGTTCCACCGGAGGTCAGCGCACTCAAGGGAGCCAATCTTTTGAAAGTCGACGCTGCTGTGATCCGCAAGAACCTTCTGGATCATCAGGATATCAAAGAGGTTCGTGTGAGGAAAGCATATCCGGACAGGATCATGGTCACCGTCCTTGAAAGAAAACCTCTGGGGATGGTGAAGGTGGGACAGGAGAGGATGTGTGTGGACGGGGATGGGGTGCTATTTCCCGTAAACGGAAATGAACAGGTCCCTGTGATCAGGGGAGAAGCCTCTCTCAATGCAGGCTTGAAACTCCTTGAGGAGATCGGGGGACGAAACGAGTTCGCTATCGAGGCTATCTCCTGTATAGCTCCTTATGAGGTTATCGCTTGGGTCACAGACCACAAGGGGCGGGTTCTGGAGTGTAACTTCGGGAAAGAGGCTTTTGGAGAAAAAGTCAGGGCCCTTGCGGCATTAGTCATAAAGGACAACATCAAGATGCATTTTGTTGATTTACGGTTCATACCCTATGTGGTGGTAAGAAATGGCGGAGGTGACTGATGGAAAATGAAAAAATCCTTATGAGTCTCGACCTTGGTTCACAGAATATCAAAGCAATGATCGGGGCCATCGACCATTCCGGCGCCCTTGAGATCAAGGGAATGGGCGTGGTGACCTGTAGCATGGGAAACTGCGGGATCAGTGAAGGGATCATCAAAAATATCGAGATGACAGTACGGAATATCAGCCAGGTCGTCAATGATGCCCAATCACAGTACGGAGAGAATATCAATGATCTCATTGTGGGGTTCAGCGGCCGTCACATCGAGTCCCGGAATGAAGAGGGAAGCGTCGTGGTATCCGGCCGGGAGCATGAGATCGACCAGGAGGATGTGGAAAGGGTCAAAGACCAGGCCAAGACAAAAGTGGAGCCTCTCCCGGAATCGAAGACTGTGGTGAAACAGATCCCGAGATGGTACAGCATCGACGGCGAAGACCGGATCAAAGAACCGCGGGGAATGTCAGGGATCAAACTGGGTGTGGATATGCATATTATTCTGAGTAATACCCAGCAGATCAGAAATATAGAAAAGTGTGTGATGAAAGCGGATCTCGGCCTCAAGGATACCGTTCCCAACCTTCTGGCCTCAAGTATGGCTGTTATGGATAAGGATGAATCGGAACTGGGGTGTATGGTCCTGGATATGGGAGCCGGAACTACAGATATTGCTGTCTTTATTGATGATGCGCTTCATTACAGCGATGTGCTGGAGATCGGAGGGAATATTGTCACACGGGATCTGGCCACTGTACTGAAGACCCCGAAAAATAAAGCCGAGCAGCTGAAGATCCGATACGGTACCACCTATATCGATGAAAGCGTGGACCCCGATGAACTTATCGAAGTCCCCGCTGTGGGCGGACGTCCGCCCGGGAGGATCAAGAGGGAGAACATCGAGGAGATCATCAGGCCCAGACTGGAAGAGATCGGGGATTTGATCTTTGACCGTGTCAGGAGGAATAACATCAATATCACGCGGGATCTGCCTGCCGGGATCATCCTCACCGGAGGGATGGCCAGGCTCCATGGTTTCGACCGGCTTCTGGAGCAGATGTTCGATGTCCAGGTGAAGATCGGAGTCCCGGGAGCTACAGGGACCATCACGGGGCTGGATGTGAGCCAGCCTCAATTCGCTGCGCCGGTGGGGCTGCTGCTTTACGGGAAAAACCATTTGGATGAATATGAGGAGAGGTTTATGGGAGATTTTCCTGCCCTATACAGGAAAGTAACAGGTTATCTGAAAAGGTTGTTCAGTAACCGGTAAGGGAGGTTGTTATGATAAGCATTGAAAGAACAGATGCGGAACGTTTCAATGTCAGGATCAAAGTCTTCGGGATCGGAGGAGGGGGATGCAATGCCCTCAACAACATGGTAGGGTCCGGATTGCTCAAGGGGCTCGACTTTGTCGCCGTGAACACAGACCTTCAGGTCCTGGACCAGAACAAGGCGAGACACAAACTGGCCATCGGCAGCAAACTCACCCGGGGGCTGGGGGCAGGGGGAAACCCTGAAATCGGTGAAAAGGCCGCATCAGAGGACCGTGATAAGATCCGGGACATGATCGACGGGACCAGCCTGCTCTTCCTGACCACGGGTATGGGCGGCGGAACCGGGACAGGTGCGACGCCTGTCATCGCCTCAGTAGCCCGGGAGATGGGGATTCTGACCATCGCCGTGGTGACAAAACCTTTTGAATTCGAAGGAAAGACCAGGATGGAAAACGCTGAAAAAGGGATCGAGGGAGTCAAAGAGTCTGCAGATGCCGTTATCGTCATCCCCAATCAGCGCCTCTTTTTGCTTCAGGAGGGGAAGATCTCATTCTTGCAGGCCTTCCGTATGGTGGATAATGTCCTTCTGGATTCTGTCCGCGGCATCACTGAGCTCCTCGATACGGCGGGGATCATCAACGTGGACTTCAGCGATCTGGCGAAAGTCATGAAGACTCCCGGTGAAGTCTTCATCGGAATGGGCCTCGGAGTGGGAGAGAACAAGGCCGTGGAAGCTGCTCAAAAGGCTGTGGAATGTCCCCTCATGGAGGAATTGAGCATGGAAGGGGCGGAAGAGATCCTTGTCAATGTCACCACAGGACAGGATTTTGAAATGGGCGAAGTGGAACGCATTGTAAAGGTCATCGAGCAGAAGACCAACGGATACGGGAACCTGAAATACGGAGTGGTCTATGACCAGGATATGAGCGAAGAGATCAAGGTTACTGTGATCGCAAAGGGTTTTCGTGAAAACAAGAAGCACGGAGTGGACAAACTCAAAGACATCGCCGGGAAAGATGTTCCTCTGGAAAGGCTGGTCCTGACCAATCCCGATCTGCCTGAGTTCGATACTCCCGCTGTTTTCAGGCGGAAAGCGGATTGAGGCTCACATGGTGGATGTGGAATATATCATCGACTTTCTGTCAAGAATCGTCGCTGTCCCGTCTCCCACGGGATATACCGGTGATGCCCTGGATGTGGTGAAGAAGGAAGCTGAACGTCTTTTCCCCGGGGTTGAGGCCGTTTGCCTGAAAAAAGGGGCTGTTGTGGTAAGGATCCCGGGGCAGCGTGAGGAGACTCTGGTCCTTGACGCCCACGTTGACACACTGGGAGCCATGGTCAAAGAGATCAAATCCGACGGAAGACTTGTCTTCACTCCCATCGGCGGATTTCTCATGACAGCTGTGGAATGTGAAAATGTGAAAGTCCATACAGAAAAAAACGGTGTGGTGACGGGGACTATCCTCTCCAACTCCCAGTCTGTGCACGTCTATGATGATGCGCGGAAGCTTGAGAGGAAAGCGGAGAATATGGAGATCCGTCCCGATATCAGGACAGCAAGCGCTGAAGAGACGAAAAAAGCGGGGATCTCCGTAGGAGATTTTATCTCTTTTGACCCCCGTTTCCAGGTGACTTCCGACGGGTTCGTCAAAAGCCGGTTCCTCGATGACAAGGCCAGTGTGGCTATTCTCATGGGGCTCATCAAAGCTATCGCCCTTGAGAAGGAAGTTCCACCCCGGACACTCCTCTTCTATTTCAATAACACCGAAGAGGTGGGAGCGGGAGCAGCCAACGGGCTGGATAAAAACTGCACTGAGTTTATCGCCGTGGACATGGGGGCTCCGGGGCGGGGCCAGGAATCGGACGAGTTTACCGTGAGTCTCTGTGCTAAAGACAGCAGCGGCCCTTATGATATGGGGTTGAGGCGGGAATTGACTGCTCTGGCCCGGGAGAAGAAGATCCCTTATAAAGTGGATATCTATCCCCATTACGGCTCGGATGCTTCAGCAGCCCGCCGGACAAGGCTGGATATGCGGACTATTGTAATGGGGCCGGGTGTGGACGCTTCTCATGCCTATGAACGGACTCATAAAGATTCGCTTGAAGCTACGGCGGCTTTACTGTATCATTATGTGAAAAAATGAGAGATGAAATTTCTAGGCGGCTTTACAATCGGACAATACATCCCGCTGGACTCAGCGGTCCATAACCTGGATCCCCGAACGAAGTTTATAGGGCTCACGGGGGTGATGGTCTTTGTCTTTGTCTTTCCCTCCCTTACCGTTTACCTTTTCCTCATGGCCGCCCTACATCTCGTCCTCATGGCCTCATCTCTCCGGTATCGTTATATCTGGAAAGGTTTGAAACCGGTTCTGTTTCTTATTCTCTTTTCGGCTCTTTTCAACCTTTTTTTTACGCCGGGAGAGACCTTATGGTGGAAGATCACCAGGGAAGGAGCTTATTTCGGCCTTCTTTATGCCCTGCGTATCTATCTTCTTGTCTTTACATCGGTGATTTTAACTTTTACCACATCTCCCATCAGGCTCACCGATGCCATGGAGTATTTTATGAAACCGCTTAAGAGGCTCAACGTTCCGGTGGAGGATATCGCTCTCATGCTGGTCATCGCATTACGGTTTATCCCCACGCTCCTGGAGGAGATCGACAGGCTGATCAAAGCCCAGATGTCCCGCGGGGTGGACTTTGACAAAGGGAACCTTTTTAAAAGGATCAAACGTCTTCTTCCGGTTTTTGTACCGCTCTTCGTCTCCTGTTTCAAGCGGGCTGAGGAGTTGGCAGACGCTATGGAAAGCCGCTGCTACAGAGGAGGTGAACTGCGGACGAAGCGCGGAAAGCTGTCGTTCAGGGCTGCTGACGGGATGGCCTTTCTTCTGTTGGCTTTAACAGGAGCGGCCTGCGCTTATATCTTCTATGTCTTCTCCACAGCGCCACTTGTATAAAAGCTTGTATATCCTGTCTGTCCTTGTTTTTGCCGCCACCCTGGCATTTTATGTTCAGGGTTATGTCTCACTCAAAAACACAAAAGAGACGAAGAAAAGAACTGAACAGACAGGCAGCGTTGTCCCTCGGGAAAAGAAGGCTGTGTTTCCCCTGGATATCAATGAAGCCACCCCTGAGGAGCTGGAACAGATCAATGGAATCGGGCCTGTTCTTGCCGGCCGGATCATCACATTTCGTGTAAAACAAGGAGGGTTCCGTTCTTTGGAAGAGTTGAAAAAGGTCAAAGGGATAGGCCCTGTGACCTACAAAGAGATCCACCCCTTTCTGACTCTTGACAACGGAGGACGGCCATGAAAAGAGTTTTTCTTATCATGGCCGCTGCCTGGTTTTTCCTTTCCCTTCCTGTTCAGGGGGAAAACCTGTTTCAATACAGGATCCACGTCTATCCCACGGGAAAGATGCGGGAGAGCTTGAAAAAAAGCAGTTATTGGGGAGTCGCACTCAGCGGCGGAGGAGCCCTGGGTTTTGCCCATCTGGGTGCTATGAAGGCTCTTCTTGAGGAGGGGATGGTCCCTGATATGGTTACCGGAACATCCATGGGAGCCATTATCGGGGGGTTTCTGGCTGCAGGTTATGATGTGGACGAAGTGATCTCACTCATGGAAAACACCGATTTTTTTGAGATGTTTCTGGATCTTCCCCAGAGAAGCAATGTCCGTATGACCCGTAAAGACCAGTATGACCTCTTTATGGGGAGTATCAGTTTTTCATCCCGGGGGCCGGTGATTCCGGAGGGGATCCTTCCCGGGTATGAACTCCAGAAACTCTTTTTGACCAGGCTCTCTACTGTGAGTGCCATGGATGGACTGGAGGACTTCAATCTTCTCTACTATCCGTTCAGGGCTGTCTCTGCAGACCTCATCACCGGAGATGGATATGTGTGGGACCGTGGTGACCTCGGCCTGGCTGTCCGTTCAAGTATGAATATCCCGGGAGTCTTCCCGCCCCTGAAATATCAGGGCAAGGCGCTGGTGGACGGAGGGATCTATCACAACCTGCCTTTAAAGGAACTCCGTGACCTGGGTGCCGATACCCTCATCGCTTTTGACTTTCCCCCTCCTGAAGAAGACCTTTCATCGGCGCTCTCGTCTCTGAAAAAAATGGCGTCGAATCTGGTTGAAGCAGGGGAGGAAAAGTATCGCTATCTTGCAGACCTTGTGGTGACCTTTCCCGTTGAAGAGTTCAACGGTGGAAGCTTTGACAAAGCAAGGGAGCTTTTTCGCCTGGGGTACGACTATACCCGGGAACATCTGCCGAAGATACGCCAAAAAGTTGAACTCGGAGAAGTGAAATACTTTATCAGAGAAGTCCGCCAGGGGGAAAAAACAGTCCCTGTGGGTCGATTTCTCCCCGAAGAGGAGATCTATCATCTTTGCCTCGAATTCCTCTCTCCCCTGACCCCCTGGGCGTTTGATGCCCGGCTCCATGAAAATACCCTATTTATCGAGAGAGTGGAGCCCTTGACGTCCATTAGGATCGGAAGTCCTGAAAAGGATATCAGTTACACGACGGAAAGCCTTGATGAAGTCCGATTTCTCCTCAAAGAGATCAAAAAAGTCGAGCAGGAACGGGGTTTTTACAGCGTGAACATCGGAGGATGGGCTTATGAGAAGGGGGTCCTCACACTGGAGACGAAACGGATGAAGATCACAGGGGTCCATGCCCAGGGAAACCAGCTGACCTCTGATGAGAAGATCCGGCAGATCATGGGTTTTGAAGGAGAGCAGTGGTTTGACCGGGACCTGCTCCGGTCCCTGGACAGGCTCTATGCCACGGGAAAATTCGCCATTCTTCTTCCTTACCTGGAAAAGACAGACAGCGGCATCATCCTGAAGCTCCTCGTAAAAGAGCGGGAAAACAACATTGTCAGCCTTACCGGAAACTACAGGTCCGACAAAGGGTTTTTAACATTTCTCCGGTATGAACGGAATCAGATTTTTCATTGGGGAGATTTTGCCGGGGCGGAGATGACGGTGAGCAGGGATTTCTCCGTGCGTTTTTTTGCAGGGACTTCATCGTTTTTAAAAACCCCTTTTGTATTGAGTTATGAAGCGGGATACCGGGAAGACAGTCTGTTTCCCCGCGAGGAGTATACAGAATTTCGAAAGACAGGACGTGTCACCCTTTCTTATAATGGTTACCGGCATCAACGGACCGTGGGACTGGCCTATCGTGCTTATAACGCCTATCCTGAGGGGCCTGACCGGGCCCAATGGCTTCTCGAAGCGGGTGTGCGGACAGATACCCTGGATGACCGTAATCTTCCCACAAGAGGATTGGCATTCAACGGAGAATATGAGACCTCCCTCAACGGGCTCAAATATGACAGATTCACTCTTCGGGGAGAAGGATACTGGAAGATGTCCACCTGGGGATCCCTCTACACCTCCTTTTTCTGGGGTAATATCAGCAGGAGTGACAGCGACATGAATCTGAAAGTCCGGTTTGAAAACCTCTTTGACCATGACCGGGATGCCATGTATAATAGAATCGGGCATGTGGCTGCCGGGATCAAGGGCCCTGACAGCACCCCTCTTGCTGTCCCGTTCGTCTATGCCGGATGGCTCTCCAGAGAGGGAGGGGTGTGGGAACCCTATTGGGGTGTGGGCGTAGAGCAGAAGATCCTGCTGATCAAGTATGCCCGCTGGGAGTATTTATGGAACCGGGAGAACGGAAAGATCGAGTTTTCCATAGGAGCGAGGATCCAGTGAAGATCATAGCAGGACATACCAATATGGATTTTGACTGCCTGGCCTCTATGGTGGCGGCAGGCCTTCTTTACCCTGATTTCACCCCGGTCTTTCCCGATAATGCCGAACGAGCTGTGAGAGATTATATCAGCCGGGAGGAGATCGGCGTCTCCTTCCTCTTTGCCTCTCAGCTGGAGACTCCCTGTTCAGAGATGATCCTCGTAGACAATAATGACCTCAACCGGTGCGGGATCCCTGAGGAGCTGCTCAGGAACTGCTCAGTATCACTGGTCTATGACCATCACCCTGAGACAGGTGAATGGCTTTCCAAAAACAGCATAAAGGGAGTATACAAACCCTATGGAGCCAATATTTCAATCCTCTATGAGGAGATCTCCAGGCAGGGCATCGTTCTTGATGAGGCCCATATCAGACTCTTTCTCCTGGGGCTTTATGAAGATACGGGTTTTTTCAGCTATATTTCTCTCCATGAAGCGGATGTGAAAACCTTTGCAGATCTTTTCGGACGGCTGAAAGAGAAGGATATCTCCTATCTCTCCCGTTATCTGGTGACGGACCTTACCGCGGATCAGCTCTCTGTCATGGATGACCTGGCCAAACAGAGCTCCTATCTGGATACCGGCAGCGGCAAGATCGCTTTTTGCACAGCTGAACGCGAGGAGTATGTCTCAAACATCTCCTTTGTGGCACAGCGCCTTCTTGTGATCCTTGCCGTGGAAGCCGTCTTCGTCCTGGTCCGGTTGGGCAAGACAGTCTATTTTCTGGCCAGGAGCCGCAACAGGTCCATCGATGTCCGGGAGAGTGTCGCTTCCCTGGGGGGGGGCGGGCACCCTTCTGCTGCTTATGTGGCCCTGAAGGAGATCTCATATGTGGATGCCCGTGAAAAAGTTTATAATATTATCCTCCAGTGTTATAAAAAAGAGCGCCCCCTCCGGGAGGTCATGAATCATGACGTGGTCTCTTCAACCGAAGAGGAATCCATCACACAGGTGAGGGAGAAGATGCTTGCTTATAACCATTCCAAGATCCCGGTGACGGATAGCCGGGGAATGATTCTGGGGATGATCACGCAGAAAGAGGTGAACCGGCTTTATCAGCATGACTTCGGACATCTTCCCGTAAGGGATTATATGGACAGGGAAGTCCCGGTTCTTGGGGAAAACGAAGATATCCTCAAAGCCCGTGAAGAGATCCTGGAAAAGAGAAAATCCATGGTCCTTGTGAGCCGTGAGGGGCTTCTGGCCGGGATCATCACAAAAAATGACCTCCTCCTTATGGATTTTCTGGGAGAAGGGCAGAAACGGGGAATTAAAAACCTCTCTTCGGAGATCAAATACGGATTAAAAGGAGTCAACTACAATAGAGTCCATACAGCGGGAGAGATCGCAGACAGCCTTGGATACCGGGCTTATGTCGTCGGGGGATTTGTCCGTGACCTTCTTCTGAAACGCGCCACTTACGATATCGACCTGGTGGTTGAGGGGAGCGGTGTGGATGTGGCCCGGGCTCTGGGAGAGAAGGAGCAGGGGAAAGTCATCATCCACAAAAAGTTTCAGACCGCAACCGTCCTCTTCGAAGACGGGTTCAAGATGGATATCGCCACGGCACGCTCGGAGACCTATGCCCGGCCCGGGGCACTCCCTGTAGTCATGCGTTCACCACTGAAGTATGACCTCTACCGGAGGGATTTTACCATGAATGCCATGGCCATCTCCCTTTCCACCGGGAGTTTCGGAGACCTCTACGATTTTTTCGGCGGGTATGACGATCTCAAAAAAGGCGTACTCAAAGTCCTGCACACCATCAGCTTTATCGAAGACCCTTCACGGATCCTCCGGGGAGTGAGGTTCGCCGCCCGGTTTGATTTTACTTTCGGGAAACAGACTCAGGGGCTTCTGAAAAACGCTCTTGAGATGAATGTCCTTAAATACCTTTCAGGCCGCCGTGTCAAAGATGAACTGTTTCTGATCTTCGAGGAGGATTATCCCGAAAACACTTTTACTCTCATGGAAGAGCTGGGAATCTTCCCTGCGCTCTTCGAGGGGATTCACTTTACAAAAGAGAAGGTAAAGGTCTTCAGGGAGATACGCCATACCGTTCACTGGTACAGGCTGCTCTACTTCAAAAAGAAGATCCAGGAGCGGTTTCTCTATCTTATGGCCCTCTTCAGTGACATGGACCGGACTATCCGCCAGGAATGCACAGAGAAGTTTGAGCTGACAAAAAGGTTTCAGGCTCTTTCCGACCAGGTGGAGGCCTTTATCAGAGAGCGCTATAAGGAGGTCCATGTCAAACGGTTTTTAAAGAAGAGCGAGATCTACGACCTGTTCCGACACCTGGAGCCTGATGCCATCCTCTACCTTATGGCAGCCTATGCCCATAATGAACGCTTTCAGCAATATGCTTCTCTCTATATCATGGAGATCTCAAGGAAAAGGCAGCTGGTGAACGGGAACGATCTGAAGGAAACAGGATTTCAAAGGGGGGAAGAGTTACGCACAATTCTGGAAACCGTGCACAAAATGCACATCGACGGGGAGATCAAGACCAGGGAAGAGGCTCTGCGTTATTTAAAGCGGCTGGCGACATCATAGAGAACCTCCTCTTCCCGCAATACTGTCCCCTGTGCGGAGAGAAGACGACCACCAGGCAGGGGATCTGTCCCCCGTGTTTGAAAACTCTCCCCCGTATCGGTGAAAAGATCTGCACAAAGTGCGGGAGTCCCATGGCCTGGCGCGGTATCTGTCTCCGATGCACTCCACGGCCGCAGAGCAGGGGATGGTCACGAAGGAGATGCCTTTACCGGTATGATGATACCATGGCTCTTCTGGTGCACAGGATGAAGTATGGAGGCGACCGCGCTCTTCTGCGGACCTTTTCCCGTGAACTGGCTGAGTTTTACAGAAAAGCCTTCGGAGAGGGAACCCACCATGCTGTGGTCCCCGTACCCCTGGCTCCGGCCCGGCAACGGGCGAGGGGGTTTAACCAGGCTGAAGAACTGGCAGCTCTTCTGCCGGGAAACAACGGGTCGGAGCTTTTAGCGAGAGTGAAAAAGACAAGGCCCCAGTCTTCACTGGGAAGCGTCCGGGAGCGGAGGGACAATGTGAAAGGGGCTTTTTGTGTGAGAAAGAGTGTCAAAGGGCTGCATCTTCTCCTCGTTGATGATGTGGTCACAAGCGGAGCCACAGCCGCAGAGGCCGCCCTGGCTCTGAAAAGAGGCGGAGCCCGGCGCGTTGATGTTCTCGCCCTCTGCCTGGCAAGGAGTTGAGTGATGGGTTTTACAGTACGGCCTATGCGTCCCGGGGATAAAGAGGACGTCCGGAAGATGGTAGAGACATTATGGGAGGGGCATGATTATCTTCCCTTCCTGTTTGACAGCTGGGTCAAAGACGGTAAAGGGCTCTTTGTGGCCGTGGAATACGGAGAGCGCCTGGCAGGATGTGCCAAACTCACCTGGCTCACGGACAAAGACGCCTGGCTTGAGGGGCTGCGTTCAGATATGGAACTCAAGGCCAGGGGGATCGGACGGGCCACCCTTGATTACCTTATGCCCGGGCTGGCGGCCAGAAACCCCGAAACAGTCCGGTTTGCTACTTACTGGGGAAACATCGGGTCTATCAAGAATTCTGAGCGTTTTGGTTTTATACGGGAAAAGGAACTGAACGTCAAATCAGCGGAGACAGGCTCCCGTGGAGCCGGGATTTGCCATGAGCAATATCGCAGAGTGGAAAGCAGCGAAGAGAAGGTGGATCTTCTGCGGAGCACCTCGTTTTTTGAAAAGTGCGGAGGATATATCCTGGACGGTTGGCGTGTCTATCCTGTGAAGGAAGAGTTGTTTCCCCTCTTTTGCAGTGACACGCGGCAGTTCAGGAGACTGGGAAACAGAGGCGGGGATTTTCTCTCCTTTGCGCCGGATTACCAGCCCGGAGAGGTAAAACTCACCTGCTTTGAGTGCTCAGGAGCAGAAACAGGACGTGCGCTGCTCTCCTCTTTTCTCAGGGAGATGAGAGACGGTGGGGTCACTTATGTGGAGAGCGTGATACCCGATGACCCGCTTATCAGACATGTCTTTGCCTCAGAAGGAATGATCAGCTGGGAAAGAGAACACGATTACTGGATCTACTCTTTTCCCGTTGAACTTCTCAGGGAACGATATGGACAGTAGACAAGTCCCGCCACTGTTAAACGTTCCACGGGAAGAGACACTCATCGCCACGGGATCGCCTTCGCCGCCTTCCTCTGTCTTTATCCCTTTTTTCTTTCACGGCGGGGAGTGGACCCTGCTTCTGGAAAAACGCACAGGGGCCATATCGCACCCCGGTCAGTTCGCATTCCCCGGCGGCCACTATGAGGGAGAGGACGGGTCGCTTCTTGCCACGGCCCTCCGGGAGACATCGGAGGAGCTCGGAGTACCCCTGAACGTCCTTGAGCCAGGAGGGAAAGTGGGTATCGTGGTCAATCCCTGGGGGAAAGTGGTCCACGGGTTCTGGGGGTATCTCAACGCAAAAACACTGAAAGAGCTCCACCCCTCTTCCCTGGAAGTCGACTCCCTCTATCTCCTGCCTGTGAGACACCTCCTCTCCTCCTCCTCTTTCCGGACATCAGCCATGGAATGGACGGCATCCACCGGAAGTGGAGCAAGCCCCACGCCACGGGCCCGCGTTGAAGCAGAGAAATCTCTCAGGCATGAGGTCATCTCATTCCATGCCTCCTTCGGTGTTATCTGGGGGATCACAGGCCGTTTTCTTCTTATGGTGCGCCAGCTGCTCCCTCCCGAAGAGGAGAGAGTCAAAATCCCTTGACTTTTATGCCTGGTTCTTTACAATTCATCAAAAGGATTAAGGAGAACTGTGCATGAGTAAATTCAAAGATATCATGATATGGATCATACTCTTTTTTATTTTTATGCTGGCATTCAGCTGGCTTAATAAATGGCAGAAAAGCACAAAGACAGTGGAGATCACCTACAGTGAGTTTATCGCTCAGGTCGAAGCGGGGAACGTGGCTTCAGTGGAGATCCAGGAGATGGACGTTTCGGGGATATTCAAAGAGCCTTTCCCCGATAAAGCCACGGAGTTCACCACTGTTATCCCTCTTGACCAGGCCAATACCATCGACCGTCTGCTTAGTCAGAACTCCGATATCAAGATCAAAAAACCTTCATCGGGAGACTTGAAGCTTTTTCTCATCTACGTCCTTCCCACACTCATCTTTGTGGTCTTTTTCATCATGTTCCTGCGTAATATGCAGGGCGGCAACAATAAAGCCTTTTCTTTCGGGAAAAGCCGGGCCCGCATGATCGCCAAAGGCGAAGTGGGGGTGACCTTCAATGATGTAGCCGGATGTGAAGAAGCCAAAGAAGAGCTGGAAGAGATCATTGATTACTTGAAAGCTCCCTCCCGTTTTCAGAGGCTGGGGGGGAAGATCCCCAAGGGAGTCCTGCTTGTGGGAGCTCCGGGGACAGGAAAGACTCTTCTGGCCAAGGCTGTGGCGGGAGAGGCCAATGTTCCTTTTCTTTCGCTGAGCGGCTCTGATTTCGTTGAGATGTTTGTCGGGGTGGGCGCAGCCCGTGTCCGTGACCTCTTTGAGCAGGCTAAACGTGGTGCTCCCGCCATCATCTTCATCGACGAGATCGATGCTGTGGGACGCTCACGGGGATCAGGCCTGGGTGGAGGGCATGACGAACGTGAACAGACCCTGAACCAGCTTCTTGTGGAGATGGACGGTTTTGACACCAAGCTGGGGGTGATCCTCATCGCTGCGACAAACCGTCCGGATGTCCTTGATCCTGCTCTGTTGCGTCCGGGCCGTTTTGACCGTCAAGTGGTCATCGACCTGCCCGATGTGAAAGGGCGTGAAGAGATCCTCAAGGTCCATACCCGGTCCATCCCGGTCCACGCCGATGTCCGCCTCGATATCCTGGCCAAAGCCACTCCGGGGATGAGCGGGGCTGACCTTGCGAATATGACTAATGAAGCAGCCCTTCTGGCTGCCCGCCTGAACAAAGAGGCTGTGGAGATGGAAGATTTCGAGGAAGCCAAAGACAAGGTCCTCATGGGAAAGGCGCGTAAAAGCCTGGTCATCACGGATGAAGAGAAAAAACGCATTGCCTATCATGAATCAGGGCATGTCCTCATCGGGAAATTGACGAAGAACGGAGACCCTATCCACAAAGTGACCATCGTTCCCCGCGGACGGGCCCTGGGAGTGACTCATTTCCTGCCCCTGGACCAGAAACACCTCTATACCAAGGATTATCTCACCGGGCTTATGCAGCGTATTCTCGGCGGGAGGGCTGCTGAGGAGATCATCTTCAATGAATACAGCAGCGGAGCTTCTGACGACCTGGAACGGGTAACGGATATCGCACGCAAAATGGTCACCAACTGGGGGATGAGCAGCGAAATCGGCCCCTTGACGTTCGGAAAAAAAGAAGAGCATATTTTTCTGGGGCGCGATCTGGGAAGCACAAGGGATTTCAGTGAAAGCACCGCCGAAAAGATCGACAACTCTGTGAGCAAGATCGTCACAGAAGCCTATCGCGAAGCCAGAACGATTCTGGACGAGAATAAAGAGGTGCTCATCAGGCTGGCGGAAGCTCTTCTGGACAAAGAAGTCCTGGAAGCAGGAGAGATCGATGCTCTCATCCGGGGAGAGGAGAATCATGGATAAAGAGAAGATCCGGAAAGCTGTGAGGGATCTTCTGGAAGCCATAGGCGAGGATCCCGACCGGGAAGGACTGGTCGCCACCCCGCGCCGGGTGGCTGATATGTATGAAGAAGTCTTCAGCGGCCTTCATAAGACCGAAGAGGAACTCAAAAAGATCGTGGTCACCTTTCATGCCAATTTTGATCAAGATGAGATGGTCATCGTCAAAGACATCCCGTTCTACTCCATGTGCGAACACCATCTTCTTCCCTTTTTCGGCAAAGCTCACGTGGCCTATATTCCCAAGGAGAACCGCGTTACCGGGCTCAGCAAGATCGCCCGCGCCGTGGATCTGATCTCACGGGCCCCTCAGCTTCAGGAGAGGCTTACCACGGCCATCGCCGATACCATCATGAACCTGGTCAATCCCCTTGGTGTCTTTGTCATCGTCGAGGCGGAACATCTCTGTATGATCATGAGGGGCATCAAAAAGCCGGGGTCGAAAACCGTGACATCAGCTATGAGAGGGGCATTTAAACGGAAATCCACACGCGAAGAGGCCCTGTTCCTGATCAAAGGAGGGCACTGACATCAATTTCCTGATCTATCTGCAGAATATCACCATTCTCGATGTCCTGGATATTCTTATTGTGGCTGTTATTATCTATTATCTTCTTCTGACCTTCAAAGGTATCAAAGCACTGCAGATGACTATTCTCCTCATGGTCATCCTCTTGCTCTTTTTTGCTGCTCAATGGCTTCAGCTTCATATGCTGCACTATCTGAGTAGTCTGCTTCTGGTGATCTGGGGCATATTCTTTCTTCTGATCTTTCAGCCTGAATTCCGCAATATTCTGGCTAAAGTCTCCAAACTGCCGCTCTTTGCACTGATCATGCGGACTGCTGTCTCTGAAGAAGAGGCCTATATCAACGAGATCATCGAAGCTGTGATGGAGATGTCGTCACGGAGGATCGGCGCTCTTATCGTCTTCGAGCAGAATACCGATATCAGAAACTACATTGAAAACGCTGTCATACTGGACGCAGCAGTCACAAGGGAGCTCCTTGTGACCATATTCTCACTGAACACTCCGCTCCATGACGGAGCTGTTGTGATCAGAAACGGGCGTATTTATGCAGCCCGGTGTGTCCTCCCTCTTCCCGAAGGGGCAAACATCCCAAGAGAATTCGGAACAAGACACCGAGCAGCCGTGGGGTTGAGCGAACTCACCGATGCCGGTGTCATCGTCATCTCTGAAGAGACAAAACGAATCTCATTTGCCCATCGCGGCCAGTTTCTTACCCGGGGGATGAAGAGGAACGAAGTGAAAGATGTCCTGTACGACCTCCTCATAGAGAAAGAGAGGCTGGGGCAGGAGACCCTGAAGACAGAAAAAAGAGAGGAGAACGATGGGAAAGAGACTCCGTAAGCCGTCTTCGGGCGTCTTCTTCAGAAATACCCTTTACCGGATCCTGGCACTGGTCATCTCATTGCTTCTCTGGTTTTCTCTTGTCCATAACCGTGTTGTGAATCAGGATTTCCGTCTTCCCGTCCGTTCTTCAGGACTAAAGGAGAGCCTGGTCATCGCCTCCATGGACCCGCCTGAAGTCACTGTACGCGTCCGGGCCACGGGAAGCGATATCATGAAACTGAAAAGGAAAGACCTCTATTATGAAGTCAAACTGGCGGGATTTGACAAAGGGAGATATGAGCTGGCACTGGACAAGCGCAACATCATGGGCACAGAAAACCTGAGCCTCTTTCAGCTCTCGGAACGCCATGATTCCATCAGGGTCATCATCGATGAGAAAGAAGAGAAATTCGTTCCTATTCAGATCATCTCCAAAGGGATGCCTCCCAAAGGATATAAGCTCATGGAACCGATTATTGTGACCCCGTCTGTGGTGAAGATCCGGGGACCTAAAAGTGTGGGTGTACTGGAGACCTATCCCCTTGACATCGAAGGGATGACCGAATCTTTCCGAAAAGAAGTCACGCTTGACATCCCGGAAAACACCACCCTGCTCAGGGATGAAAACGACAAGATCTTCGCGCAGATCGAAATCGTCAAGCTCAAGACAGCCGAGATCAGCGACATCCCCGTGCGTATCAGCGGCGCCTACTCTCTGGTCTACCCACGGGTGGTCTCTCTGAAATTCGAAGTTCCCGTCTCCATGGATACAAAGGCTCTTCGGGACAGTATCAGCGTTAATCTGGACCTCAGAGGGTATGAGAAGGGGACTTATAACCTTGTCCCTGAGATCGACCATCCCGAAGCCGTGAGCCTCATCGACCTTGATCCCAGCAGTATTCAGGTCATCATTGAGTAAAACAGTTGAAAAAGAGCGCCCTTCATGATATGATATAAGTGAAAAACCTTGCGATGAAAGGGGCTTTATGGAAAAGCTTATCAAAGAGATAAAAGAGGCCGGGAAAGGAAAGAAGGTCACCGTCATCGCCCTTCAGGGATATCTGGATTCAGGGACAGCCAATATCCTGGTCCAGCGGTTCACACGTCTTCTGGCCGAAGAGAAACTCCTTTTCGTCCTGGATATGTCCGAGGTGGAGTTCGTGGCCGCTGTGGGGTGGAACACCATCATCGGGATCGTCAACAATATCAAGGCCGGAGGCGGAGACATCAGGATCACTTCTCTCAGGAAAGACCCGGAAAAGGCCTTTCATCTTCTGGAGTATGACCGGATCCTCTCCTATTACCGCGACCCCGCAGAGGCTGTCCTTTCCTATTATGATGCTTCTCTCTCCCCGACTGATATATCCAATCTTAACATGGATACCGTTGAAGATTTTACTGATATGAAGCGGCTTTCTCTTTCAGAAAAAGTCCAGCGGATCCTGGCTACTTACCCGCGGATCAGCCTGTCGGAGATGAGAAAGCTTCTCCGGACACCGGCCTATGACTATACCCGGGTCTCACTCTTTAAACTCATGCTGGTCAAAGCCAAGGCCGCCGGGATATCCGGACGATAGGAGAAAACATGGCAGATCCGAAACGTTATAAGAATGTCTACTCAAGAGTGGGAGAACTGCTCATCAGTAAAGGGCTGATCGATGAAGAACAGCTGGAAAGTGCCCTGGCCTATCAGAAAAAAGAGGGGATCAAACTGGGAAAGGCCATTATCGAGTTGGGACTTGTGGATAAGGACGATTTTCTTGCCGTCCTTGCTGAACAGCTCAACGTGGACCTGGTCACAAGGGACATGTTTGTCAATATCAGTCCCGATGTCGTTTATAAGATCCCCCGGGAAGTGGCCCAGAAATACAATGTCCTCCCCATCAGGTATGATCAGAGGACAGACAAACTCTATGTGGCCACGGAACATCCCGAAGACATCATCCTCCTGGAAAACCTCAAAAGCATCGTTTCCATGAATATTGTGACTATGCTTGCAGATGCAGAAGATATCGCCGCAAGCATCGAGAGGCTCTATTCCGAGATCCAGAAGGTCAAAGAGATCCAGATGCAGACAGAAGGGGAGATCTCCTTTGAAAAAGAAGAAGAGGCGGAACCCGAGATGGTGGTCTCCGAAGAAGACGAGGCCCCGGCCATACGGCTGGTCAACTATATCCTCATCGAAGCTATCAACAAAAACGCTACGGACATCCATATCGAGCCCTTCGAGTATATGCTGAAGGTCCGGTTCAGGATAGACGGGAAACTTCTTGAGATCGTCACTCCGCCCAAGAAGCTCCAGGCAGCCATCATCTCGCGCATCAAGATCATTGCCAATATCAATATCGCTGAAAAGAGGATCCCCCAGGACGGACGTTTTTCTTTCCGGCATAAGAACTATAATGTGGATATCCGCGTCTCTACGCTTCCCACCAGTTACGGCGAGAAGATCGTCATGCGTATCCTCAATAAGTCCATGGGGCTGCTGGATGTGGAAAGCCTGGGGATCTCCAACAGGGCGCTTCCCCAGTTTATCGAGAATTTCCAGAAACCATACGGTATCATCCTGGTCTCCGGCCCCACAGGGAGCGGAAAGACCACCACCATGTATGCTATTTTAAAAGAACTGGTGACCCCTGACAAGAATATCATAACCATCGAGGACCCTATTGAATACAACATGGATAATGTCAACCAGGTCCAGGTCAATGAAAAGGCCGGACTGACTTTCGCTGCAGGGCTTCGGTCCATGCTCCGCCAGGACCCTGATGTGATCATGGTCGGGGAGATCCGGGACAAGGCCACAGCTGAGATCGCTGTCCGGGCGGCCCTCACAGGCCATATGGTCCTCTCTACGATCCATGCCAACAATGCTCCTGCCACAGTGGCCCGGCTTCTGGATATGGGGATTCCCCCCTATCTGGTGGGCTCTTCTCTCAATATGGTGGTAGCCCAGAGACTGGTTCGGAGGGTCTGTGACAGCTGCAAAGAGGCTTATGTGGCCGATAGTGAAGCTCTGGTGAAGTACGGAATGAAAAAAGACACGGTCCTTCACCGGGGACAGGGCTGCCTGGCCTGTAACAATACCGGATATTCCGGACGGGTGGGGATCTTTGAGATCCTCTCCATCAGCAAAGCGCTGAGGAAGATGATCTACCGCAATGCCGATTCTGATGAGCTCAAAGCTGAAGCCCTGAGCGAGGGGATGCTCCTCATGCGCGATGACGGAATGGAAAAAGTGGAGCGGGGTGTGACCTCTGTGGAGGAGGTCTTTGCCGCCACATTCGGGGAAGAGTGAAATGCCTGAATACCGTGTAACCTATTTCGAACCATCCGGGAAGAAGATCAGGCAGAATATCTTTGCCGTGAACAGAGAAGAACTTGTCTCCATGCTCCGGGACAAAGATAAGACGATCCTGGATATCCATGTGAAAGGGGTCTCTTCCAAACCCACACTCATCGATTTTATCAAAAGCCTGAACAGGATCAATATTTCAGGGACCTCCGTGGATGCTACGACTCTCATCATGTTTTCCCGGCAATTGGGTTCCATGATCAGTGCGGGACTTCCCATTATGCAGTCTCTGGAGACGCTTACACGGGATGAAAAAAACCAGGAGTTCCGCGAGATATTGGGACGGGTCATCGATGATATCCGGGGAGGGGTGGCTTTTTCCGATTCTATTGCAAAATATCCCAAAGTCTTTAACCGGCTTTTTGTCAATATGATCAAAAGCGCCGAAGCTTCAGGAGGCCTTGATGTAACGCTCATCAGTATCAGCGAATATATGGAGAGGCTCAAGGATATCAGCGACAAGATCAAATCAGCCACCCGTTATCCCCTTTTCGTCTTCTCCTTTATCATCCTGGCCACTCTGGGAGTCATGCTTTTTGTCATTCCCAAGTTCAAGACGATCTATGCGGATATGGGAGCCAAACTCCCTCCCATGACCCTGATGATCATGTCTGTAGCGGAGTTTATGCGTAAGAATTTCTTTTTTCTGCTCATTTTGATCATCGCCCTGGTGGTGCTCATGAAGTATCTGATCAGGACAAATGAGACAGTCCGTTTTTATTATCATAAATTTCTCCTCAAGTTTCCCAATCTCGGCCCCATCTATCAGATGGGGATCCTGGTGAACTTCTCCAAGACATTCGGCCTGCTCATGACAGCCGGGATC
>Ga0068713_1002175_pt1 | contig 21172 bp, 22 predicted proteins | sample MTBAKSrepl2MetaG_FD_62223 | JGI IMG/M metagenome (GOLD analysis project Ga0068713, IMG submission 62223) | Enrichment culture microbial communities om Arthur Kill intertidal strait, New Jersey, USA, that are MTBE-degrading - MTBE-AKS2 (Arthur... | ecosystem: Environmental > Aquatic > Marine >...
TTAATTATTAAACCGGAGGCACAGTCGCCTTCAAAGTCTTTTAATATCAATCCCGACTTTTGTCGGGACAAAATACTTTTCAGTCATCCGTGCCTCCTATAAATGCAGTTTTCGGGTTAAAGAGACTTGTAGAATTCAGAACAGTACATGACCCAGGATTCTTTATTTTCTATTCATAAAAAACTCTTCATTCACTTGACTCCTTTAATCCAAGAACTGCAATTACTGTAAGGCATATATGCGGAAAAACCTTTCCAAATCTAGATGTGCTGTTAGATGTACGCTCTCCTTTTTGCATGAAAATATACTTGTTTATGCAATAATGAACCTCTCCGCCGCAGAGACGGCGGAGTATCCTGAAATATCACCTCAATTGACGGGAGGGGATTTACCCTGTGGAATATTTTTACTTATTCCACGGGGTAAAGGGGAGGGTGCCCAATCATCTTCAATCACCCCCGCCCTCACCCTCCCCCGTCAAGGGGGAGGGGAGTATATGGTAACCCCACAGCAGAGACTGTGGGGTATTGAAAATTTAATAAACGTATTACAAAGGTGGCGATGGGAAGGCTTTTTTCCGCACACATGCCCTCCGTACGATTTCTTTAAATGCATTTTTAGGGTTAATCCAAATATCCTAAAATTCTTTTCGTTATTTATTGCAAAAAAGATCCTCAGTATGATATAACATGAGCGTATTTGAGACGCAAGATTTCCAGTGGGCTGGAAGCCAGGGAAGAGAAGTGAAAGAATCTTCCGCTGCCCCGCAGCCGTGATGGGAACGAAAGCCTGAATAAGCCACTGCCCCGATAGAAATCGGGATGGGAAGGCGGGCAAGTAGGGAGCCCTAAGCCGGAAGACCTGTCCAGCCAACATATTACAAATCTCTAATTTTCTCGAGGGAGGAAAAGATGAAACACGTTCTTACTCTTTACCTGTTTATTGCCTTAATGGCATTTCCTTTCGCAGTTTCAGCTGAAGAGGAAACCATCATGCTCGGTGAGGTTGTCGTCACTGCAACACGATATGAGGAACTGATATCCGAGGTCCCTGCACACGTGACCGTCATAACAAAAGAAGAGATCCAGAATTCCCCGGCACAGAACATACCCGAACTCCTCAGAACAGTAACCGGTATCCATGTCAACGACATAGCAGGCAACAACCGGAATTATACCGTCGACTTGCGCGGCTTTGGCGAGACAGCTTCTTCAAATACCCTTGTATTAGTGGATGGGAGACGCATCAACCAGGCCGACTTGAGCGGAGTTGATTGGACCGAAATACCCCTTGAGCGGGTAGAACGAATTGAAATCATACGGGGAGGAAGAGGAAGCGTCCTTTACGGTGATAATGCCTCCGGTGGTGTAATTAACATCATTACAAGGGAAGGAGCTCCGTTGAAAGGCGGCGGAAAGCTCGCTGCCGGAAGCTATGATACCTTCAAAGGAAGTGCATTTATAGACGCCAGTTATGACGATCTCTCTCTATCTCTCACGGGAAAATACCTGACCTCAGATGGATACAGGGATAACAGTGCCACCGAGGCTAAAGATATCGGGTTGAACTTACTGTATGAGATAACAGAGAACCTCCAGGTGCATTTCAGCACAGGGTATCACAAGGATAACACAGGTCTCCCCGGAGCATTGAAAGAAAGCGATTTTTCTGCCGGTGCATCGAGAACCGATACGACACATCCTGATGACTACGCAGATATCGAAGACTATTATTTTAAAATTGCGCCGGAAATCTCTTTCCTTAAAGATAGCCTTTTCAAGATAGACATGTCTTTCAGAAAAAGAGCTTTTCTCTCGTATGCATCTGGAGACTTCGGGCATTTCACAGGAGACAGTGATATTCATACTGTCATCATATCACCGCAGATTCTTTTCAAGCATTCCATAGGTAAGGCAAAAAATATACTCTCGCTTGGGATAGATTATATCCAGTCTGACAACGATATTATAAATGAATCACTCTTCTTCGGTGATTCGTCTATCGGGATATTCGATCTCAAAAAGGAAGACTTCGGATTCTACCTGCATGATGAAATCAATATAGGAGAGATATTCTATCTGTCAGGAGGATACAGACATGACAGGGCAGATTTTACCTTCAATCCCGGTATTCCTGACAAAACAGACATGAGCGAAGAATCATATACAACAGGGATTAATTACACCTTTTACCAGCAGTCGTACATCTATTGCAGTTTTTCCAGGAGCTTTAGATATCCCCTCCTTGACGAACTATACAGCTTTTTCACAAACACAGTTAATACAGATCTGACACCTCAAACATCAGACAATTACGAGTTTGGGATAAGATATTACTTTAACGATAACCTTTATGCTCACCTTAATCTCTTTAGGATCGATACGGATCATGAAATCATCTTTAATCCCCTTACCTATAACAATGAGAACCTGGATGGAAAGACGCGGCGTGACGGCATCGAGATTTCATTATCTGCCAAACCTATTGATTGGTTTACGGTGAAAGGGAGCTATACATATTTAAAGGCTGAGATAAAAGAAGGCATATTTCAAGGCCAATCCATCCCGAATGTTCCTGCACACAAAATAGATGTGTATGTGTTAACGTATCCAGGAAAAGGATTTATTGTAACCCTCAACGGTGTTTACGTCGGAAAACGTCCTTTTATCAGTGATTTCTTGAATGAGTACGGCAACCAGGATAGTTATATCATCCTCAACAGCAAGATACAATATCGTTGGAAATCTTTCACTGCCTTCTTAGACATTAACAATCTAACGAATGAAGAATATTCAGAATTCGGGGTTATTGGCGGGTTCCCTCTTGAGAAGTCATTCTACCCGTCACCTAGAATAAATTTCCTTGCCGGGGTTTCAATGGAGTTCTAAAAAAAGTCACTGGTCAATAGTCATTGAGTCATTGAGTCTAAAAATCGCATAGCGCTTAGCGCAAAGCGACAATGTTCTAAGTTCAACGTTCTATGTTCAAAGTTCGAAAAGCTAAGAGCATAGAGCAAAACAAAAACGTAAGGCGGTTTTTTGGTTTGTTTAGTTTCTTTGGTTTATCTAGTTGTTAAAGTCTTTTCAATGAACTAAAAAAACTAGATAAACCAGACAGACCAGATAAACTGCTCCGTATAACTTATACCCTGTAACTTAAACCTGTTTTTACTTTTAACCGATTCACCTGTCAATCAGGTCATCTTCTCTATCGCTTTAACGAGCGTTTCCCTGGCGTCTTTATCAAACAATATCTGTGCATGATTCAGATAAAACGTGTAGTGCTCAGTGCTCCAGGGAATCTGTGAACTCTGTGCAGAGACCAATCCGTCTCCCTTCATGTCCTGCATCTCCTCGGGGTAGAGCTTCAAGGGTATCACCTTTTCGAAGATGTCAGGGACAGAAAACAGTTCTTCCGGCTTGAGAAGCCACCTCTTGTGCCCGCCTTCGTCTACGATTTCCCGTTTCCACCGATAGAGACTAAAAAGTGTCGGTTTCGTACCGCCAATGGAGATGTAAGATACCCATGCATATGGCTCATCTTTTAAAGACTGTATCCATGCTGACTCGGGGAGGAGTTCCTTTAGTGCTTCGCTCCTGAGAAGCTCCGACATCCTTTTGATCGTAAAAGAAAGCGTGCCCTTTTCTTTATCGGAAAAGAACGGGCCCAACAGGCTGGCAAGAGGAGAAAGATATGTGCTGACCTTTGCGAGGGAACTTCCCTTGTGCGGGGTAGAAATCGTTATGAGCCCACGTATTGTTCGGTCTCCCCCCATGAGATATTTCCTTCCAACAAGTCCGCCACGGCTATGACCGACAAGAATAATGCCCGCCCTCGCAAATGTGCGGGTCTCTTCTACAATTTCCTTTAATTCATGAACAACATATTCCATTGGCGCTGCGGGTCTCTTCTGACTCCAAGTAATAACCGTATAGCCCTTTTTTCTCAAGTCATGGAAGAGTGTCCGGAGGAGGTGAGGATGTTCTCCGATTGACATTCTTGGAAAAGTCCTCTTTGTTTTTTGGTCTCCTTGATCGAAATCCCTCGGCTGAGGTTTTTTACCCAGGAGCGTTGTTATAGGGAACTCACCAGCAAGAATGCGTGATTCAAAAGGATTAATCCATATGTTCTCATCCATACCAAGACCGTGTATGAATATTACAGCTGGTTTATAATCATTTCCCTTTAAAAAAGTCTTTAGCAAAGGCATACACTAAATGTACAGTTTTTAAATAATATATTATAATAAATTATGATATAATCATAAGATTTTTTAAAACTTGTTTACAAATATATTTCATTTATGATAACTTTCTAAATATGTGGGGCGGTATTAACGAAAATCCTACACGTGAAAAGATCATTCTGCTTCTGAAAAAACATGGGCCCATGCCTATTGAAAAACTCAGTAAAGAACTCAATATTACCTCTATGGGCATACGCCAGCACCTTCTCTCATTGGAAAGAAAGGGTCTCATAGATTATGTCACAAATAAAAAGGGCATCGGAAGACCTGCTTTTCTCTACAAGCTTACTCAAAACGCAGACAGTCTTTTCCCCAAAGCATATCACACTTTCATTATAGATACACTAAAAGACATCGAAAACAACGAAGGACGAGACAAAGTAGATGAAATTTTCAAATGGCGCAGGATGAGACTCATCAAAGACACCAGAGATCTGCTGTCAGACAAAACAGGTTTTGCAGAAAAAGTCTATGGACTCAGAGATTTGCTTGAAACAAAAGGATATATCGTCGAACTCGATGAAGACGAAAATGCATATACATTAAAAGAATTTAACTGTCCTATCTCGCAGGTTGCCTTAGAATATCATGAAGCTTGCAAACATGAGCTGCAATTCTATAGGGAAATCCTCGGTAAGGAAGTTAAGCGTCAAGAATGCCTGTCTGAAGGAGACGTCTCCTGCACATACAACATCCCCAAAAGATAAATTCCACTTACCCCGAAAAATGCAATTGATTTGTTGAATCGGAGGCACAATTGCCCTCAGATCTTCCCTCTTATGTCATTTACCTATGATGAAGAGATTAGCAAGAATGAAATTCCTCAATTCGCAATTGTAATCCGCCGGAGGCGGACAAAAATCCAAATTTCAATGCCAAAATAGTCTTTTTCTATTTTTCATACATAAATAGTTATTTAACTAATTTCGATAATCGACATTACCTTTATTATTTTTCCCTTGCCATATTATGACAATTTATTTTATTCTAAACATAATACACAATACCTATAGGAGGGCGATGTATTTACCTGCCCTGTTGGTGATATTGGGAAAATGTTGATCCGGCAAATTAGATCTTTAGGGAGCTTCTGTAAAGAGTCGGTGTGCATGCCCCGCTTAAAAGGTGCGGGGAAGCCTGAAGACTTTTTCAAGGCACCCACCTATACATTAGGCGGATCTAATAGTCCCATACACGGCAGGGTGGGTTAATCATAAGCATTTGTATGTGGTTAGGACGATCATGACACATCTTTTTTCTTTTAAGATTATACATAAGTTTTATGATAAAGAATTCAAGGAAAAAAATTTCAAACAAAAGACATTCTTATCTTTAAAAGAAATCTGTGAAGTCATAATCCAACCACAATAAAAAGTCCTGTAAAACAGGTTCTCCTGGTGTAAGCCCTCTTGTACGGAATAATATATAAAGGGGGTTTACTTTGTATGGACCACACAATCTATCTTGTCATAGCTGCATCAGGCGTTGCCGCTGGTTTAGTCCTCTTTCTGCTATCCTGGTCCCATCTCAGAAATAAGAGAGTTGCTTTTGAACAGGAAAAGGTAAAGATTCTTGAAGATGCAAAAAATGATGCTGAACGAATCAAAAAGGATGCGCTCATAGAAGCAAAAGATTTGGTCTACCAAACAAAAGCAGATGCTGAAAAAGAGCTGCGGGAAAGACGCTCAGAGATCAACCATCTTGATAAGAGGCTTCGGCAGAAAGAAGAATCTCTCGAAAGAAAATCTGAACAAAACGAAAAAAGAGAGTTTGACCTTTCAAAACGAGAAAAGGAACAGACGATAAAAGAACGCAGTCTCCAGGACAAAGAGGCACATTACAACAAGTTAATCAAAGATCAGACACAGTTGCTCGAAAAATTATCCGGCCTGAGTTCGGAAGAAGCGAAACAGTTACTTTTACAGAAGACGGAAGAGGAAATACGCTTCGAAACAGCCAAACTCATTAAGAAAATTGAAGATGAGGCACGTGAAAATGCAGAGAAAAAAGCAAAAGAGATCATAGGTTTTTCTATTCAGAGATATGCAAGTGATTTCGTTACAGATGCAACCGTAACCGCCGTAAGCCTTCCGAACGACGAAATGAAAGGAAGGATAATTGGCAGGGAGGGGAGAAATATTCGGGCACTCGAGTCTGCAACGGGGGTAGACCTCATCGTAGACGATACACCTGAAATCGTAACCCTCTCAGCCTTTGATCCAGTCAGGCGCGAAATCGCAAGACTCTCCCTCGAACGACTCATAACAGACGGTCGTATACACCCGACAAGAATTGAGGAGATCGTTGAAAAGGTTAAAAAAGAAGTTGAAGCACTTATCAGGGAAGAAGGGGAAAAGGCTGCTTTTGACTTTGGTCTTTCAGGTATCCATCCGGAATTGATCAAGCTCCTTGGGAGATTACGGTTCAGGTCGTCCTACGGCCAGAATGTCCTCCAGCATTCAAGGGAAGTCGCTTACCTTGCAGGCATGATGGCCGGGGAATTGAGGGTAGACACCAAGCTCGCAAAGCGTGCTGGCATCCTGCACGATATTGGTAAGGCAGTTGATCATGAGATAGAAGGTTCGCACCAGGAAATCGGTGCAAATCTGGCTAAAAAATATGGCGAGAACAATAAAGTCATCAATGCTATCTTGGTACACCATGGAGAAGGAGACCCATCTACGGTCGAGGCTGCACTTGTTGCAGCTGCTGATGCCTTATCTGCTGCACGGCCCGGTGTACGGAGTGAAAGTATTGAAAATTACCTGAAACGACTTGAGAAACTCGAGCAGATGGCTCACTCCTATAAAGGCATCGACAAATGCTATGCAATCCAGGCAGGAAGAGAGATACGGATCATTGTAAAGCCGGAGGATGTAAGTGATGACATGTCCTTTATGATATCAAGAGAACTTGCCAAGAAAATAGAATCGGAGATGACATACCCCGGACAGATAAAGGTGACCGTTATTCGAGAATCGAGATATGTTGAATACGCAAAATAATATCGATGAAGGTCCTATTTATTGGTGATATCGTAGGAAAAGTTGGCAGGGTCGTAACGAGGGCTTTACTTCCTGCTATTACCGACCGCTACAAGATAGATTTTGTTATTGCGAATGGTGAAAATGTGGCCGGCGGCTTTGGCATAACCGATAAGACAGCCCTAGAACTCTTCAGCCTCGGCATTCACGTTATAACGACAGGGAATCACGTTTGGGATAAAAAAGAATTCGTTTCACAGATAGCAAAGATCGATAAAGTACTCAGACCCCTCAACTATCCCCCGGGTATCCCTGGATTCGGAAGCATTATTGAAACGGTTGGTAACAGGTTAAAGGTTGCAGTCATCAACATCTCCGGCAGGGTTTTTATGTCCTCCATGGACTGTCCCTTCAGGATTGCAGAGGACGAAGTGAAAAAAATAAGCACAATAACAAAGACTATCATTATCGATTTCCATGCAGAGGCAACATCTGAGAAGATCGCATTTGGATACTTCATGAACGGAAAGGTAAGTGCCGTGATCGGCACACACACACATGTCCAGACTGCTGATGAAAAAATATTGTCCGAGGGTACGGCATATATCACCGATGTCGGTATGACAGGCCCATCCAATTCTGTCATTGGAATTGAAATAGAGCAGGTCATCCAACGTTTTCTCACAAACATACCGGCACGATTCGAAACTGCTAAAGGCGAAGGCATTTTCTCGGCTGTTGTTTTTGAGGTAGATGAAAAATCAGGGAAATCTACCGCCATACAGAGGCTCCAGCTTACCTACCCCTAATAAATCGTTCTACGCGCAAAGCACAAAACGTCTTTTGAACTTAAGAACTTGGTGAAGTTGTGAGGTTATGAACAGAGCAAAGCTTCACATCTTCATATCTTCTTAATTTCATATCATCACTTCTTAAACTTCATGAATTCTTAATCTTAGACAATGAGCCATAAACTATCCGGAGAGCTGTAAAGCGGCTACTGTTTCGGCGACATTTGCTGAGTCTGCTATTTTTGTTGCTCCCGAGGTTGTGTCTGCTGATTCGTCTGTGATTGTGGCTGTTGCGACGGTGTCTGTACCTTCTGTTCGGACGGTTGAATCGGTCCTGTACCTTTTTTCTGAACAGGACCGGATGTTGCAGGAAGAGTTGTCTTTTCTTCTGTTACCGGTGCCTTTTCTACAACAGATCCACCCTTGATAGTAAGAACTGCTAATGTTAACGAGGTAAGCATAAAGACAACCGCGATGACCGTCGTCATTTTATTCAGAAATGTTGCAGCGCCACGGCTGCCGAAAAGCGTCTGGCTTGAGCCACCAAAAGCCGCACCAAGCTCTGCACCCTTTCCGCTCTGGAGAAGGACGATACCAATAAGACTAAAGCATACAATAATATGCATAATCAATATAAACGTTGTCATTGTTCTTTCTTAAACTTAACTATCCTGCAGAAGCTCTCTACCTTGAGGCTTGCACCTCCGACGAGTGCACCGTCTACATCATTACAAGCCATGAGTGCGTCGACATTATCAGGCGTTACACTACCGCCATATAGTATACACAATTCATCAGCTTTATTTCCATACAATGACCTCAGTTTCACTCGCACGAATGCATGTGCATCTTGAGCCTGTTCAGGGGTGGCTGTCTTTCCGGTTCCGATGGCCCATATGGGCTCATAAGCAACAGCGATCTTTTCCGGACTGACTCCTTCGAGACCGCCACGAATCTCCCGCTCCAATATTTCAAATGTCTTACCTGATTCTCTCTCCTCGAGAGATTCACCGATACAGAAAATAACACCAATGTCGTTGTGCCGTGCTGCCTTGATTTTCTTGTTGACGATACTGTCTGTCTCGTGAAAATACTGCCTCCTCTCTGAATGGCCGACAATAACATGGGAACACCCGATATCCTTCAGCATAACAGGAGAGATTTCGCCGGTATACGCGCCCTTTTCTTCAAAATAGACATCCTGTGCTGCAAGCATGATATTAGTGCCCTTCACTGTCTCTGCAGCCGCTGCAATAGAGGTGAATGGAGGCGCTATAACAATATCCACATCAGCAACATCCCTGACCTCCGGAATAAACGCTGAGATGAACAAGACTGTTTCTGAAACAGTCTTGTTCATCTTCCAATTTGCAGCCATAAGTGGTCGTCGCATCTCAATAATTTAATGAATAACAACAGTTATGTCAAGGACCCCTGTCTATTAATTTATCTACTTTATAAACAACTAATAATTTTAAATTGACAAGCCATGTTTTTTTTGATAAATAAATATAAAAGGTTACTTCACTACTCTTTTAAGAGGCAGACCGGGGAGAAGTTGTTTGTCTCTATAGAGGAAGGTAAAAGTATTATCTCACACAATGGCGTTCCCTCTGTAGATCAGAGAGGGTATATTTCTATCAATGAGATGTGCATTGTTTCAATGGTGAAGCGTATGTTGAAACAAGATGACAGGAAAGAAGACATGCTTCACAACGGAGTGTTTACTTCTGAAGAATTCCTACTCGTCCACACTGCTTCAAGGCAGGCATTCATCAACCTTTCAAGGATAAAACAGGCATTCAGCAAAGAAGAACTCCTTGATGAGATCAAGAGACTGGTCAGGGAACAGGTCAGGGAACAGTTTCGAGAAAAAGTGAGTGCTTAAAATACACTGCATTTTTTATCTGTTCTTCAACTCCGTGGATCATGAATAATTAGGTTGGATCAGCTTCGTTCAGAATTCGCTCTCCTTGCCGGCATCTTAAACACAAATATCATGTCTTTGCCGCTGCAAAATTATTGAAGACATTTTGGTAACATTTTGGTAACAAATTTGATTGTTTTTGACAGTTTTTGACGGTTTATGGTAGAGTATTACTTGTTCTAACCTGTGGAAATCATTGAATTTTGGGGAGTCGTCTAGGGGCAAGACGGCAGACTCTGGATCTGCTTACAGGGGTTCGAATCCTCTCTCCCCAGCCAAAAAAACAGTTATCAGTAATCAGTGAATAGTTGTCAGTGAGAGAGAATATTTTTTCCCCTGTTCACTTATAACTGCCTTTTTGGGTCCCATCGTCTAGAGGCCTAGGACGTAGCCCTCTCAAGGCTAAAACACGGGTTCGAATCCCGTTGGGACCGCCAATAAAATCAAGTAGTTACGAGGAGTGAGCACTTGCAACCCTCCTCTGCTGCAGTAAAATTGTAGTACTTTCAAGTCTGTTAACCGCGATTCTCAGACTCTCAACATTCAGGTGTGCATACCTTTTCGTCATCCTCAAATCCTTATGTCCAAGGAGCGTGCCGATGGTGTGAAGATCAACTCCGGCCTGGCGTAAATAACTTGCGAATGTATGCCGCAGATCATGAATGTGAAAATTTGTTATGCCTGCCTCTTTCAGGACCTTTTTAAAGGCTATCTGCACCTGCCTGTCATAAAGCGGTTTCCCGTTATCGTGAAAAACATGACCGGTCACACAGGGAAATCTGAGAAGCTCTTTCAGAGTATGATATGCCCTTTCAGTAAGCGGGATACCGAGATGTTCATCATTCTTCATGACCTCAGATGCCTTGCGAATGCTCTTGTTCAATAAGTCCACCTCTGTTCTCATCAGCTCGCAGAGATTATTCAGTCTCAGTCCTGTATCAATTGCAATAATAACAAAGGGCTTGATCCATGGTTCCTCTGCTTTTTCCAGAGCGTTAAAAAGATTTACGTTTTCATCATGTTCGAGATAGCGAACCCTTTCATTCCTAACCTTCGGGAGTTCGATGCCGGAAATGGGATTATTGATTTTCCATTTCCACTGTTTCCGTGCGATATTGAACATCCTCCGCAATAGTCCCAAATCTTTAAGGATGGTCCCGGGTTTTATGTTCTTTGTTTTGCGCCACTGCTCGTAACTCCCTATCTCGTTTTCCACATCCTGCAAGGTGATATGCCCGGCAAGATCACTGAGCTCCTCAAGAGAAAGCTTTTTGCCTACGGTTAACTTTTCCCTCAAGAAAAATTTGTAGAGGAACTTAAACGTAGTCTTGTCCCTCGCCCTGCAATAGTATGTCCTGTGGTTTGTGTATTCTGCCTGATACCTGTCAATCATTTCCTTGAGAGTCCGCTTTCTAATCTGATTGTTGAAATACGCGCCGTCAATAATTTCCGAGACAATCTTTGCATACCGTGTCTCTGCAACCCGCTTAATACTCGTATCAAGCGACCTTTCAACTTTCTTGCCGTTGTATTGCTTGATCATCCAGTAGACGTTGCCTTTCTTGTAGATGCCCATTTTGTTTATCGCCCTCCCTTCCGGGCACCGGCAACAGTTCCAGCACCCAAATTATACCTCTTTGCAGTTTCCTCTTTCCAGAACTTTAGCCAGGCATAAATTTCTTCAGAGTCGAAGCGAAGAAGTGCTTTCCGTCCTGCTCCTATTTTTATGGACGGGATATGTCCGAGTTCAGCCCAGCTGTAAACGGTTTTTGGTGAGCAACAGATGATTTCTGCTACCTGTTCGGCAGTAAGAAGTTTTTTAGATGTGCTATCCTGAGGCTGTTGCTGCAGAGTAAATTTGTTCAATTCTACCCCTTGCTTCTGATTTGAGTTATATCATTTATCCCGCTTCGGCAAAATTGGTTTACAAAATTTCTTATCTCTACAAGGCTGGGACCATTGTCCTGATCATTGTTTTTCTCTTTGCGTTTTTTCTCTTTGTGCTTTGCCTCTTTGCGTTTCTTCCGATCCTCTTCCTCTTTTGAAATGTATCCTTGCGGGGTATCCATGCCTTCCACGACAAGGAATTTGAAATGACCGGGAGGATTTGAAACAGGCTGACATCCCGGCTGATACTGTCTTGCTATCTTTCCGGCAGTCTCATGTACGTGAGAGAATCCCTTTTTAATAATCAAATCAGAGATCAACCTGTCGGTTATGCCTTCATAGGGAATACTCACAGTGGACAGGATGTCTCTGACTTTCTTTATCTCTATTTCAGGGACAACAACTGTCTCTGTTGTTGTAATATGAGGATTGTCATAATTATTTATTTGTAGCTGTCCGAATTTTTCGGATAGTGCCTGTCCGAGAGATTCGGATACCCTGTCCGGTTTTTTCGGACAGGTCTGCTGCTTTCTACCGTCACAGTGATTGTTGTCATCAGAAAAGAAAAGGTCATAACATTTCTTCGTTTGCCTCACATACAGGGTGTTGTCTTTAGACTGAAAGGTTTCGATAAGATCATGCGCCCGAAGTCTCTTAATCCTGACAGATACGGTGTCTTTCTCCCTGATGCGGAGAATCGGCATTTCTTCGATCAGATGCATATAGTTGATTCGCGTGTACTCCTGATGGTCAATAATAATCCGGTCGGCCCTGGGTGCCACACACCATCCGTGAATGTAGTCGAGAATTGCGAGGTCGGTTATGTCGAGCTTTCCGCAAAGTCCCATTCGGTAATAAGCAAGCTGGTTAATATGTATGGTATATTTCATCTTATCTCTAACTCATTTCATTCATATTTTTCTCAGGTAGAGACAGGACATAGTATTTGAGCGGATTTATTTTGCCGATATTCCTACAGTGTTTATATTTGATAATAAAGAGGCAAAATCCCTCGGACCCTGTGGAGTAAGTTTTTCTACTCCACAAGGGAGAATGAGTAAAAATATTATGTCCTGTCTTAATAAACATGAATAACCTGGATTAAATCCTCAATAAAAAAGCCAGAATAGAGTGAAGCATTGCTTCAATCCCTACCCTGGCTTCGCTACTTTAACCTCTGTTATCTCAGGTTAATCGCTGACTTCCGGGTAATGCGTCTACAGTAAAACCAAGCGGCCTTTATTTGTGATTTTTAAATGCCAGATAATCTCCTTTCCTTTATTGTCCCTTCCCTTTATAGGAATGAGCCTCGGACTGCTGAGATCAATATCTATCTCAATGACCTTATCATCTATTCTGAGCTTTGCTATTCTCTTATCAGTATTACTTGAGTAATTCATCCAGATCCTCTCCTGTGTCTTGTTTTTTATCAATGCCAATCTCCGGAATGCTTCTCGGTATCATTGAATTTCTGTCAGGCTGGTTAAAGATATCCAGGGAAATCTGAGTAACCGGATATTCCCCTATGGAAATATACCCCTTGAGGGCCTCCATTCCCTTGAGTTCTGACGGAAGTATGATCCTGCTTATCTTCTGTTGTTCGCTGAAATTATACCCGTCTCTGATGCTTCTTGCACCTGCTGATAATGTCCTCACCTGTTGTACGTGCTCTTGCTCGCCAAATGCCTTGCTGAGGTATTCTGTTGTGTTTGGGTCAAGGAATTAGTGGGTCTTGTCTATTAAATGAAAGCTCAAGCTGAAATTTATATGGGGCTGCTTAGACTAGGGTAATGTAGCCTTTACTGCTAGAAATTTTAAAAACAAGTTCATCAATATTTATTTCTTCCTGTCTGATTTTTCTACAGATCAATTGAAAAATATCAAAAGAAGTTATCAAGACAAAATCTCTCTTGTCAGCTAATTCTTCAGCTTCTTTGACAAAAAATTCATGATTTTTAGGTGGTCTTTCGACAGGATCGAGTTCCCTATGAGGGTTACCAATTAAGACCCCTTTGTGATCGGCAGGAGCTTCTGCAATCCACTGCAAGAGTTGTCTGGCTTTATCTGTTTTTATAGAGCCTTTAGAACCTTCTACCTCTATAGTAAAACCAATTTTGTTGTGCTCCATAATTAAATCTGGTCCGTGTACTCCGTTAGGTTCATGATCTACTTTTTCCACACTAAGGAATTCAAAAGCTTCCTTTATTCTAATCTCCAAGGTTCGGCCTTGCTTACTTAACAGGTCTGACCACTTTGCAATGTTATTTTTTCGGCTATCTTTTTTTCTTTTTTTTCATTCAATTCTGCAATTTTATTTTCGATGTCTATTATGATGTCTTGAATCTCTTGTAATCCGAGACCTGCTAATTCATATTTGTCTAACCATTCTGCTTTTTCTTCAAACACCTCATCCATATCGGGGGAGTAGTACTTGATTATAAATTCAATAGCTTTCTTGTGAAGGTGCTTGTCAGGGGGATGGAGTAAGAAAAGTCTGTCTCCTAGTACAACAGAACATGGCTGATTGATATTATTTCTCATAAGCACCTTGTGACCACCTAGTTCGGGTAAGGTGGGTATTGTTGTTAAAAAAATTTCATATATAGAGGTGTATTGCTTAAAATCCTTCATAAAATTGTTGGTATCGTCAAAACGGATTGTTTTTCCTGTGCCGGGGACTATATGCAAGTCAAACGGGAATAATGCTGTTTTATCGCTTCTTACATTGTGAATTTCTCCTCTGGGAAGAATTATGATAATTGGGTAACCGCCGCTGATTAATAGCGAATCAATGCTGTTTTTCAGTTTAGTACGTAATGGAATGCTGAGGTCTGTAAAACTATTTAAGTCGATTAAAAGAATCTGATAGTCAGCTATATTTTCCTTGGAAATGTCATCGAAAGGGATAGAAGTGATACCGGGATAATCATTGCCTATTATTAACATTCTTTTCATAATTTTTCTCTAAAGGTTCTTAATAATTATACCAGAATATATCTCTTCGGATATTTAGGAACATCCTATTTCTAATTATGCATTCCTTTTTCTAATACACCGTCAGAGTTCTACGGGCTTGCCCGTGAGTATCTATATTTTATAAGTGCGTTTGATTGTAAGAGTTCTGTTTGATGCGAATGAAGTGAATTATTATAGAAGCCTTATGGCAATTTTGCTGTTGTGTTGTAATAATTTCCATTTGTACTCTATAGAAACGTTGCAATGATAGAAGGCGTTTATAACTGTGAGAAATGCTTCAAACAACACTTGCTGAGAGTTTGTTTTGAAATTAATCAATCGGTAAGATCTTAATAGTGAGAGCTATAGAGAAATATTTAAAGACCTGCCCAAAGTATCTTCATTTTCCTAATAGAGAAATCCAAATAACCATAACGGTATTTTGTTTCCCACACCGATCTCAATATTGTCCACAGCCAAAAAAGAATTTTTTAAGTCTTTAATCTGTGTAAAATCTTTGTTTTTACCTCCAATCTCAAAAGTATATTTACCATTTACAAGAAAGTCCCCCTGAGCGGGAATTGTTACCTTATGGAAAGTACTTGACATGTTGATAAAAAAGGTCTCCCTCAGATTCCCGATGTTTACAGGAGTCTGACTCGATATTGCATAGATTAAATTTGGATTATTGAGGTATATTTTTTCAGGTTTTTCAAGCTCTCTAAGTCCTCTGCCGCTCTTTGAAACTGTTAAAATTATCCCGGCATCCTCAAGGTATTTGAGATAGGTCTTTAATGTCCTCTCATCCCCAACATCGAGGATTTTCTTTAATCGTTTTAAATCCGGAGTAAAAGGGACAGACGCTGCTATAATTGACAAAAGCTTCTTTATCTTCTTAATACTGTTACCGCTCAAAGATGGATATATTGCTATCAGGTCACTTTCAAGTGTGGTGTGTATATTCTGTTCCAAGGTTATATAAAAGAGTTCCTTATTTTTATATTCCCTAAAATAAGGATAATACCCGTATTCCAGATAGTCCTTAAAAAGTGAGAGAATCTTCCTGCCTTTCTTTTCTATTGAATTGATAGTTTCATGAGCCATGCGCTGGTGATTTCTGTTTATCTCCTCAAGTCTAAAGCTTTTTAGACCAATTCCAATTGTAAGTTCGATAAATTCCCTGAACGACATTCCGAACATCTTATATACCACTGCCCTCCTGCTTAAATCCCGGCTTCCCTTATAGATTTCCAGGGCAGAACTGCCTGAAGCTACTATTGTGAGCTTTGGGTATGTGTCATAGATACTCTTTAATTCTGTTGACCAGGTGTGATATTTATGTATTTCATCAAAGCAGATCATTTCGCCGCCGAGATTGTAAAACTGTTCTGCTATCTCATAGAGCGAACGGTTGGCTACAAGAAAATGGTCTGCCTGAATATAAAGGGCTTTATTGGTGAAGATGTCATTATCATAAGAGGAAAGGATATGCTTAATCATTGCAGTAGTTTTCCCTACACCTCTCTGACCGACCACAATGGAAAAACGGCTTTTTAAAGGATTTGCCTTCAGAAAATATCTGATGTATTCCCTGTTGTTGATCTTGATAAAATTCTGGCTGAGACCGAATAATTCTTCCAGCATGTTATTCTCCTGTTAGTAATACGTTACTATCGTAGCAGAATTATAATAGGAATGCAATACTATTAATTAAGAGGATTATTTGAATTTGAAGACCTGCCCAGAGACCTTTTATTATATTTTGTATGCCATTTGTCATTTCTACAGCCTACCTATGGTTTACAAAATATAACTTTATTCTTCCAGCATATTATTTTCCTATTAGTATGTTTAGATTTATGAACACATGTTTATATTCTAAAACAATGGAAGAACAGGTGAGTTTATGAGAGTGCACAAGTACCAGTGTGCGAAAGGATTATCTTGTAGCAGAAAGTTTTTCTTTAAGCCATAGATTGACCAGGGTTTCAATGGAAACATTTTTTTCCTTTGCTACAGCAAGTGCCTTTTTGGCAATGCTTTTCTCAAGGGCAATATATTTGGGCTCTTTTTTAAAGCTGGCCCTGAATTTTACTTCTTTTGTGTCATCCCAGTAATCGGTGATATCATGCTTATCCCAGAAATCTGATGCTTCTTTAACAGTCTTGAATTCATCAGGAATAGGCTCTATTTTCTTCTTACTTTTTTGCATATTTCTTCCTTTCTTTCTCCGTCATATCCCTGGCAGTCACAATGAATGCTTCTTTATTCTTCTTATACAAAAAATATACGGCTAAATACCGCCCTGAATCTGTAGTTCCAAGAGCGAGATATAGGTGTTCACCCCTATACCTGCCCTTTTCAATAAACCTGTATCGTGGTTCATTGAGGAAAACTTGTCTGACTTCTGTTTCGGTGACATTGTGTTTCTATATAAGCTTATCAAGTATTTCAGGAATTATTATTAAATCAATTATTTCCAAATATTCTTACCCGCCGAGACATGCAGAAATCTGCTCCTTGTTTAAATCAGGGAATTCCTGAATAATCTTTTCGACGGTATAGCCGGAAGCAAGATATCCGAGAATCAAACTGACCGGTATCCTTGTGCCCTTAATCCGTGGCTTCCCTCGAAGCACATCAGGAGTGCTTTCAATATATTCTCTCCAGTTCATATGACAAGTCTCCTATAACTGTCTTAAGGGAATTATACCAAATATGACAGCTTTTCATAAAAATGTGAACATAAAACACTGTAGTAAAATTGTAGTAGTTTTATGCGAATTATGACCAAGAGGACTTCTTGTTATATTTTGTGTGACATTTGTCATTTCTACAGCCTACCTATGGATTACACAATATAACAATTTCAATACAGGGGGGCAAGATATAAAATGCTTCCCGTTTCATGTAGCTTGATGGGTTTGCCTGTTTAGTTTTCTTTGCTATCTGTCTATCTCCTCAACATCAATTAACTTATAGTTCTAAACACCTTATTGAGCTCCCGAAGAGTCTTTTTCATATCAAAAGATTTCTGCTCGCTAAGCGTCAAGACGGGAAATAATTCATTTTCAATCCTTGATATCATCTCATCAACTTCCTCATCTGTCCTGCCAAGATTAATTAGATACTTGCTCAAATCAGAGGAGAAATTATCTTCTTCAAGTTTTTTCTTAAAAAGTTCAAGCTGTCTCTTATCAGTAAAATTATATTTTTCGCGCAATAAATACCCAAGGTCATAAAAATCTCTTGCAGCAATCACCTCTCTTGTAGCAGATGCTCTTAGCTTTTCAGCAACCAATTCTTTCAATGCAAGACAATTTACTGATCCAGCATCAAAAAGAGGTTCTCTTGTAAAAGGGTGAAGAAATTTATGATTAACCTTTTTCACTGCTGTCGCTAAAATTGGATTAAACCTAAGGCCAATCTCGAGCTTTATTGATTCCTTTTTATGCAGGACTACAGAATTATAATCCAGATAATAAATATATTGAGTTGATTCCCTGTGCCCTGCCTTATCTAAATTATCTATACTCATACCGAGTTTTCTTAGAAAGGGGCCTATAGCTTTTTTTATAGGCTTCATGGCATTTCGTCGTACCGTTCTTGTTGAATTACTTGTAGGGAGCTTAAGGGTAAAATCCAAATCCTCACTTAACCGATAATAAGAATAATAAACCTTACTCAAGCATGTACCTCCCTTGAACACTAAATCTCTGCTTATTTCGTTTATTCCGGAAAGCACAATAGTAATATAGTAATCTTTTTCAAGAAGCCTTAAAGGAAATCCGGTCTGAGCAGAAGTTCTTTCCAAGATTTTCAGAAATTCATCTTTATCGTTATGTAACATTTTCAATTACTTTCCATTTTTTATTTATTCTCCCCTTCCTTGATTTGGAGGGATAAAGTGTTATGAGAGAAGTGTTCTGTACGCTCTTTATTAAAGGCTTAAGAGTTTTGTCTCCAACGATTTCTTGACCTAATACAAATCCGATTCTTTTTCTTACTGCAATGTTGGGGAACTTTACCGCATATTTAATAAGCTTTTTGATATTAACTTCCCTGGCAGCCACTTTTTCCCTCGTGATCTCAAACACTTTTTTGAGGCCTCCAACAGGCCCTGGGAAATAGAACATATCAATAAGTGTTCGCTCTTTATCACTAACTACTACTTCTGTATCTTTTATTTTTATTTTTACCAACCCATACAATCTTTTTCTAGAGACTTTTATCATTTTAAAACGCATATCCCCTATTATTCTTTCACGCTGCAAAGATGAATTTAAGATATACATTGTTTGAAAGATCTGGGTAGTGAAGTCATAATAGTTATACATAGTGGAATAACCAATGTAGTAATTTCCTTCCGGAAAGAATATCGGCGGGATAAGAAACTCGTTTATTCTACTTCCTGCCGGGCCCGATTCAAGAGGCGAGTAAAAATAAACTCCTCTTTTTATTGTTGTCAAGATGCCTTTTTTCTTAAGCCTAAAGAGAGTTTTTTCTATAACGCTCTTTGGAAAGTCGAAATATTTCTCAAACTGCGTTTTTGTAATTATTGATACTTTTTCATAAGAAAGCCTTGCTACAACCTCCCGCTCACGAGGATTCATGTATTGCATTGTATTATTTTTCATGATATTTCCCATAAATGGAAATAACGTAAATTATTATACAATTCTTATTTTACATATTTACCAGTCTTTGTCAAGGAAGAATATAACTTTATCACTGTAGTAAAATTGTAGTAGTCTTATGCGTTTTATGGGTAGTGTAACATCAATTCTGTAAATATAAATCAGGGTATAATTCTCATTGGCAAAAAACAATCTCTCAAGGAGAGAAAGGAGAATTATACCCATGAAAAAGAGTTTATCAAAGAAGTCGAGAAAAGTCATTGAGGAGAATCTAGAGGAATTTATGGGATTACCGCCTTTGAAGGAGTTGACGAGGATTGGAGCAAGGATGATGTTGCAGGTAGCGGTTGAGGAAGAAATCACTGCGTACCTTACAAGGGATTACTACGAAAGGACATCCTCGGCAAGAGGGAAGCGGAACGGCACTAAGCCAAGGACGGTAAAGATCGGTAGCGGTGATATAGGGATACGGATGCCACAGGCAAGAGACGCAGGTGGCCCGTTTCATTCTCGGATTCTGCCGCCGCGAGTTACGCAGATGGACGAAATACAGGAAATAATTCCTCTGCTGTATATGAATGGACTGTCGACGAGAAAAGTAAAGAAAGCTGTGGGTAAGCTGATAGGGAAGAAGGGGCTAAGTCACCAGAATGTCATGCGGATCAGCGGCAGGATCGTAGAGGAATTCAATGTTTGGAAGAAAAGAGACTTGTCAACACTGAAGCCTGTGTATCTCATCCTTGATGGTATACGGCTGGGGATAAGAGCAGAGACGAAGGAGAAAGAGGCAGTACTGGTAGCCTGGGCGTTTCTGGAGGACGGGAGCCGGGAACTTGTAAGCGTATCTCTCGGCAACCGTGAATCATATACTGCATGGAAGGGATTTCTGGAGGATCTCATAAAGAGAGGAATGATCGAGCCAATGCTTACAGTCATTGACGGTTGTCCCGGACTCATCAAAGCGGTTAATGAGGTCTTTCCTGAATCGGATAAACAGCGCTGCACCAAGCACAGGACTGAAAACGTACTGGATAAGGTTCTCGAACAGGATAAGGCTTCGGTGAAGGAGTCAGTGCGGAAGGTATTCTATGCCTCGACCTATGAGCACGCCAAAGAAGCAGTGGAGATGTTCAAAAAGAAGTGGGGCATGAAATATCCTTCAGCAGTCGAGTGTCTAACCGAGGATATAGAGAGCTGTTTGAACTATTACAAATATCCTTATCAGCACTGGCTCAGAATACGAACGACTAATGTTGTGGAGCGGAGTTTCAAGGAGGTGAAACGAAGAGTAAAAGCGGCAGGCAGATTTCAAAATGAAGAGCGAGCACTCACCATGGTTTACTGGCAGCTCAACGAACTTAGATGGAATGGAGTAATTATGAACAAAGAGGTAAGAGCAATCCTTGCTAAAATAAATGCATCAAAGCTTCAAAGGATTGCGGCATAATCGTATTCATTAAAACCGTTGAGAATGAAGCCCTGATGAGAATTTACAGAAAAGACTTGACAGTGCCGTTTTATGCGGATTTTACAGTAATAGCCGGAATATACAGAAATGCTTTTTCTGTTTTAAAATCATTCTGTTACGCTGGAAAACCCACTGGAAAACCCAAAGGGGTCAGCCCTTGACAGGCTGTTGAAAAACTCTTTTTAAGGCAGTTCAAATCAATCTTATAACGTGATAGACTATTGCAACTTCTGATATAAGGAGGTGCAATTGTTAGGAGATCACGAAAGAAAAGAAC
>Ga0068713_1002179_pt1 | contig 21157 bp, 17 predicted proteins | sample MTBAKSrepl2MetaG_FD_62223 | JGI IMG/M metagenome (GOLD analysis project Ga0068713, IMG submission 62223) | Enrichment culture microbial communities om Arthur Kill intertidal strait, New Jersey, USA, that are MTBE-degrading - MTBE-AKS2 (Arthur... | ecosystem: Environmental > Aquatic > Marine >...
ATAGGGGACGTACATTAAAATATAAGTTGACTACTTTCTGGATGTGCGGTAAGGGATGCACATGCCACGACAATCGAGAATAGATGCCCCTGGTGCCCTACACCATGTTATTGCCCGGGGAATCGCCCGAAGGGAAATATTTCTTGGTGATCAAGATAGAGACGATTTCATTAAACGCTTGGGGAAGATCCTGTCGAGGACTAACACCGCCTGCTATGCGTGGGCGTTGATCCCAAATCACTTTCATTTGCTGCTTAGAACCGGGACTGCCCCGCTGTCGTCAGTCATGAAAAGATTGCTCACCGGCTATGCCGTGGGTTTCAACTTGCGACACAGGCGGCAGGGTCATCTTTTTCAGAACCGATATAAGTCGATCCTGTGCCAGGAGGATCCTTATTTATTGGAGCTTGTTCGCTATATTCACCTGAATCCTTTGCGTGCGGGATTGGTGAAAGAGTATGAAGCGCTATGCCGATACGCCTATAGTGGACATAGTACTATCCTGGGAAGAAGGAAAAGAGATTGGCAGGATGTCGTATATATACTGCGGCTTTTTGGCGATAGGGTTGGTGAATCCAGGCGCGGGTACCGGAAGTTTGTAAGACAGGGAATGGAACAAGGTAATAGGCCTGAACTTGTCGGAGGAGGACTGTTGCGCAGTCAAGGGGGATGGACAGGAGTGAAGGCGCTTCGGGAGTCTGGAGATTACCAGAAGGGGGATGAACGGATCCTGGGAGAAGGGTCTTTTGTAGAGAAGGCACTGAGGGAGGCTGAGGAACGCTTTGAGAGAAGGCACAGACTCCGTGTCAAAGGCTATGACCTTGAGCGCGTCGCCAAACGCGTCTCTGAACTGATAGGCATAAGCCCGGAGGAAGTACTGCAACCGGGTAGAGTAAGAGGACGCCTCAGGCTAAACGCTCGCAACCTTTTATGCTTCTGGGCGACGGCGGAGATAGGGATGAAGCAGTCCCAGTTGGCGGGGACCTTTGGCCTTACTCAGCCTGCTATTAGTATTGCAGTCAAAAAAGGAGAAGACCTCACAAGAGAACACAGTTACTCACTGGAAGAGTAGCTCAGTTATATTTTGATGTACGTCCCGTATTTTGTTCCCGGCGATATACCCTTGAGGGAGAGAAAGCATAATCGCATGTACGTGCAGAAAGCGCCCCTCCTCACGGCGAACGATGAAGTGAAAGAAAGGAGCTACACGATGGGAGACAAAGGCGGAAAAAAGGATAAAGACAAGGGAAAGAAACAGAAGGAAACGAAGAAGGAGCAAAAAGAGAAGAAGAAGCAGGATAAGAAACCGAAGAGGACTCCGTGAGGGCAGCGGGGAGGACCTGAAGCGGAAGGATCACGCGATTCGGGTGAAGGGTGAGAGCTGATGAGCGGATTCTCGGAGGATCCGATTGATCCCCAATGCCATGAGCTTGCCCAGGACTTCGGGCTTTAAAAGACGTGCGATATTGAATGAGGGAGGAAGACCCGACGCCACACTGCATACTCGAGTACTCCGCAAACGTTGTCGACCGGCCGGATGCGGCTCGCCTTCTCAAGGAAATCCACGACCTCTCACGGGAACCGGGCTGTTTACCCTGACTGACATCAAAAGCAGAGTCCTCCGGCACGAACAATACTGAGTCAGGGGCCGGCGCGGTGAAGCCGTAACATTTGTGAATACATGTAGAAAGGAAGGAAACATGCAAGCACGCGGTCCGCTCATGATAGAGCATCGGCTGATTGAACGGATGCTTTCGGTCATAAAGGAAGCCTTGGCGAAAATCGAAGAAAAAAAAGAAGTAGACCCTGTGTTCGTTGACATAGCGGTTGATTTCATCCATGTGTATGCAGATCGGACCCATCATGGGAAGGAGGAAGACATTCTTTTTCGAGAATTGAAGAATAGACCGCTCTCCACCGAAGACCGGCGAGTCATGAATGAACTGATCGAGGAGCACGTGTTTGGACGCCAAACGACCGGAGCACTGGTTGCCGCCAACACGCGCTATCGGAAAGGTGATAAGACTGCGCTGGCCGACATCACCACCCAGCTCCAAACCCTGATCGATTTCTACCCCAGGCATATCGAAAAGGAAGACAAGGTGTTCTTCCCGTCATCGAGGGCCTACTTCACTGATAAAGAGGACCAGACAATGCTGAGAGAGTTCTGGGAGTTTGATCGGAAGATGATCCACGAAAAGTACAAGTTGCTGGTCGAAGGATTTGAACCGAAAAGCGAGCGCTAACCCCGCAGATCGTTGTAGCGAAGCCGAAATCCCGCTTAGTCGGGGCTGCGCGGTTAGCGAGCGAATCGAAGCAGACACAAAGTCCTCTTGAGGTCGAAGATTCTCCGCGCTTCGCTTGGAGTCCCACCCCTTCGGGGCGGTGCCCTTTTTCCCTGCAGGCTTGTCGTAGCAAAGCGGAGATCCCGCACTGCGGGGCTGCAGGGAGGTTCAACGAGAATGAGTCCCGAACAAAGCGGAACGCCAGGGGGATTCGGTCCATGAATCGAACATATAAGATACAACGCAAGCTGATGGAACAGATTGCCGAACTCGAACAGATCGGCATGCAACGGGATACATCCCTCAACTGGGAAAGGATACATAGCGTGAGTTGTTCGAGGAACGGCTATTTTCTCGCGCTGCAGCAGGTTTTGAACCGCTGAGGCTTTTTCTCATGGATAGCGGCCATTTTAGCGGGGAAGAGATTGCGGTAATAGCTCAGGCTGCGAGAAACCACAGCAGAAAAGGGGAGACAGGAACTCTGTTAGAGGAAATAGTCAAAGATGCGGATGTATTGGAGTGCTATTGGTATGGGATTGCCATTGAAAAAGATGAATATAGAAGGCGGCTGGACAGACTGCAAAGGAGGTTCAGGCAAATAGCGTGAAACCTTGGGTGTTCTGATCGTGTGAAAAGGAGGATGAATATGATCCGGAAGCACAGCGAAAGCGGGTACAGTACGCCGATACCGGGAGTCGAGCAGAAGACGCTCGTCTACGGCGAAAGAACATTGATGGCCGAGTTTCTGCTCAAGAAGGGCAAACGGGTGCCAAGACACTCCCACACGCATGAACAGACCGGCTACCTGGTGAGGGGCCGCATCCGGATTTCCATCGGCCCGGAACATGGCGATCTGGGCCCAGGCGACAGCTGGTCCATACCAGGCGATGTCGAACATGGGGCGGAAGCGCTTGAAGACTCTGTCGCTCTGGAAGTCTTTTCTCCTGTGAGAGAGGATTACCTGCCAAAGCAGGCCTGAGTCCACTCGCTTCCGTCTACGAGCATCCGGATAACGCTTCCATTGAAAACCATGGAAATAACGTGACCCTGCTTCGGCCCGAACAAGGACGAGTATTTTGCGACAACCTGCTCGGGATTGTCGCTGGCCAGGTACTCCCGTTGAAATTGCAGGTGTTTTGGAATCTCGTATGTGTGACTGCTGATGGCATTGACCGTCTGGAACAGCTGCTTCACTTCCGGGTCTGCGTTGGCGAGCTCTTCGACCCGTCGCGCGTCGGGGAAGTCGCCATTCACCGTGATCCAACCCGTCCTCCCGTCCACCCTGAATTCAATGGGAGGCTGGACGGACATCTCTGCCCGGGAGAAAATGGAGACCAGTTTTTCCGAGAGATCGGCAGATAATTCCTTCACGTTGCGTGTGGTGGGCAAGAGCAGGGGCTCGCTCAGCAATCCGGATGCGGCTAAGAATTCCGTCACGTCGAAACGTTCCGCACCGCGCAGTGAAGCGCTCGATAACCCCTCGGGGAAACCATGCCCATTGTCCTGGTTGCCTCTTTTGCTCGGAAGAGTGACTTCGGGCATTGTATCCGCATGATTGCCTGTGATCGAGGAAAGCATCCTTATTCTCTCCTTTGTTTGGATTCAATACCCTCACTGAAAAGCAAATCATGTGCCAAACCCTCTCTCCTGCGCTCGGAAAGCATTGCGGTACTATGCGGGAATTGCTAGAAGAAGAGACGAGTAAAGGGCGATGTATGAATAACAGGAAAGAGAGGCATTTCTTGAATGGAACTGACCCAGACAAAGTATGAAGTTGAAAAAGGGATAGCAACCGTTACGCTGAACCGTCCTGACCAGTTGAACGCGTTTACCAAGGTCATGCGAAAAGAGCTGGTCGACATCTTCAGCGCGGCCGATCAGGACGATTCGGTGCGCGCGGTAGTAGTGACGGGTGCGGGCAGGGCCTTCTGCGCAGGCGCGGATTTGTCCTCCGGCGCCGGCGCCTTTGAGCGGGCAATGCAGGACGGCCGGACCGTCTCTCTGGCGGAACATCGCGACGGCGGCGGACAGGTTTCCCTCGCGATCTTCAGGTGCCGGAAACCCGTGATCGGAGCGATCAATGGGCACGCGGTCGGGGTGGGCATTACCATGACCCTGCCCATGGATATCCGGATCGTCTCTGAGGATGCAAAGATCGGATTTGTCTTTGCCAGGCGTGGGGTGGTCCCCGAGGCATGCTCGTCGTGGTTTTTGCCCAGAATCGTGGGGATCTCGAAGGCGGCCGAGTGGATCTATACGGGCCGGGTTTTCCGCGCTTCGGAAGAGGCGAATTCCGGCCTGTTCAATCATGTGCTTCCGCCCGACAAGGTGCTGGAAAAGGCGATGACGATTGCACGTGAAATCGCCGAGAATACATCCGCCATATCCGTTGCGCTCGGCAAGGCCTTGTTGTGGCATGCCCATGCGGAAGCGGATCCCCAGTCGGCCCACCTAATCGATTCAAAATGCTTCTACTGGGCAGGCCTCCAGAAGGATTCACGGGAGGGAGTTCAGAGTTTTCTGGAGAAAAGGAAGCCCCGGTTTACAATGAAGGTCAGTTCCGACATGCCTGATTTCTATCCGTGGTGGAAGGAGCCTAAGGTCTGAACCAGAGGTCAGCAGTCGGAGATCAGAGATCCGCGAAGCTATTGACCAATGCCCAAGTGACTAATGACAACTGACCGCCAGCACTTGCCGCCTGCTCTTCCACTGATGAAGCTTATGCAAGTGGAAGACTTTTCCCATTGAAAATACCATAAATCCCTACTTGAGGGATGAGGTTTGGTTATTATCTTCATAGCCAACGGTATGTAGGAGGTGTTGTCATGCATAAATGTGGTATTTGTGGAAAAGAAATGGAAAAACGGCCCAAAGTCACCGACGATGGAAAATGCAGCCAGTGCTGTGAGGATCTGAAGATGAAAGGGAAGAAAGAAGAATTCAGCGAGTTCGCTGTTTAGACGATCCAGCCCAAGCTGCTCAACTATACAGATGCGGGAGATGGCGAAGCACTCCCGCATTTTTTGGGACCATGGAGAGCTCCCTCTTAATCGAAACCGCGCTCGTGCAAGGCGCACCATGACGAACTCTACCACACCATTTTGTAATTCTTTCCTCCTGAGATCTACAAAAATGTAGATTTCTGCTTCGACCCAAAATTCCTGCCTTCTCAAAATATCTAGATATGTCAAATGGTTAGTCCCTGATCCCCCGATGGCACGCCTCTTGCCTTGGAAGAACCGCAGCAACTCGGCCCGGCTGATTGCCGGGGGCCCGACGGATCTCTCAGGCAAGCATCTACAATGAGGAGGAAGCGATGGGTGATAAAATGACGGTCAAGGATGTCCTAAGCATGATCAAGAGGGAAGGCGTTGAGATCGTGGATCTCAGGTTCATGGACTTTCCCGGCATGTGGCAACACTTTTCCATTCCCGCGCGGGAGGTTGACGAGGAAACCTTCGAAGGCGGGCTCGGTTTCGACGGGTCGAGCATCAGGGGATGGCAGGCTATCAATGAATCGGACATGCTGGTCAAGCCTGTAGCGGGAACGGCTTTTATCGATCCCTTCCTCCAGGCGAAAACGCTGGTCATGATCTGCAACATCGCCGATCCCATCACGGGAGAGGATTATACCCGGGATCCAAGAAACATCTCCCGGAAGGCCGAACAATATCTGAAGAACTCGGGCATTGCCGAGATAGCCTATTTCGGGCCGGAGGCGGAGTTCTTCATCTTTGACGACGTCCGCTTCGACCAGAACGAGCATGAAGGCTATTACCACATCGACAGTGTGGAGGGACGGTGGAATGCGGGCCGCGTGGAGAGTCCGAACCTGGGTTACAAGATTCGGTACAAGGAAGGCTACTTCCCTGTTCCCCCCACCGACAGCCAGCAGGATCTCCGAAGCGAGATGCTGCTCAACCTGGAAAGAATGGGCATTATGATCGAGGCTCAGCACCACGAGGTGGCCACGGCAGGCCAGGCGGAGATCGACATGCGCTTCGGCCCGCTGATCGAGATGGCGGACAATGTGCTGAAATACAAATATGTCATCAAGAATACGGCCAAGAAATATGGAAAAACCGTCACCTTCATGCCCAAGCCCCTTTTCGGCGATAATGGGAGCGGCATGCATGTCCATGTTTCCCTGTGGAAGGGAAGCCAGAATCTCTTTGCTGGGAACGGGTATGCAGGTCTCTCCGAGATGGCGCTTCATGCGATCGGAGGGATTTTGAAGCATGCCCCCTCTCTGCTGGCATTCACCTCTCCAACCACGAACAGCTACAAAAGGCTGGTCCCGGGATTCGAGGCCCCTGTGAACCTGGCGTATTCGAGGAGAAACCGGAGCGCCGCCGTTCGGATACCTCTTTACTCGTCATCGCCCAAGGCAAAGAGGGTCGAGTTCCGTTGCCCGGATCCGAGCTGCAACCCGTACCTGGCCTTCTCTGCGATCCTGATGGCTGCAATCGATGGGATCCAGAAGAAGATCAATCCCGGAGAGCCCCTGGATAAGGACATCTACGATCTTCCTCCGGAGGAACTGGAAAAGGTGCCCCATACGCCCGGCTCCCTGAGAGAAGCCCTGAAGGTCCTGGAGGCGGACCATGACTATCTCCTGAAGGGGGATGTGTTCACATCGGATGTGATCGAGACGTGGGTGGCCTACAAGATGGAGAAGGAGGTCATCGCCGTCGATCTTCGCCCGCATCCCTGGGAGTTTGCCTTGTACTATGACATCTAGTGTTCAGTGTTCAGGGGTTCAGTGTTCAGGAGGGAAGCAGAGGCAATCGGGCTTTCTTATGAACCGCTGAACCCCTGAATTTCGAGTTGCTTCTGATCGGGCTCGCAAGAACCTGCCCGACCAGGACGGTGCCGGACGACAAGGTAAGGGGCTATTCCTGAACGCGGAAAACTGAAATCCTGAACCCTGGGAGATTATCCTTTAACTTGCGCCTTGCACCCTGTAAAGTTTTTCCCATGCGCCCCCAAATTGGAAAATACAGGTCCGCCTGGCCGGAGATAGACGAGCGGCTCATCCGGGAACATCTCTCCCGGCTGGGGGATGCTTATTTCGAGACCTTCCGGGAACAGGAAGTCTACCGCCACCTCCTCTCACTGGCCCGCCTTACCCCCGAGCATCCGGTGGAAGTGCTCTTGAGCCGGCCGGAAGAGGAGAAGGTGGAGTGCACGGTTCTGGCTTTCGATTATCCCGGCGAGTTCTCAATGATAGCCGGCGTTCTGGCAGGCATGGGGATGAGCATTCTTACGGGGGATGTGTTCACCTACCAGAAGGCGCCGGAAGCAACCTCCGGCAAGAGGGCCGGAAGACAACCTTACAGACAGATCGCCGACGACAGCTTCAGGAGGAAACGGATCATCGATCGCTTCGTCGGGGTTGTGGATACTCCCCTTTCCTCCTCGGAATGGGAAGAGAACCTGAAGAGGAAACTGGAGTTGGTCACGGTTCTCCTCGAGCGCGGTGGAGAACAGTCCGCAACAGAGGCCAGGCAGAAGGTCCAGCAGATGGTCGCCGACAGGTTTGCCCGTATGCGGGTCCGACCGGGGGAAATCCTCTACCCCATGCAGATAGAGATCGACAACAGCGGACCCGATCGGACGCGTTTGAAACTGGTCTCAAAGGACACTCCGGGCTTTCTTTACGCGTTGAGCACTTCCCTCTCGCTGCACGACATCCTCATCGAACATGTCCGGATACGAACCGCCGGTGAAAACATCGAAGATCAGATAGACCTGGTGGACGGCCGCGGTCGGAAGATCGAGGATCCGGACAGGCTCGACCGGCTCAAGATGTCTGTTCTCATCACCAAGCAGTTTGCCTATTTCCTGGGAAAGGCGTCCAACCCCATCAGCGCGCTCTCCCGTTTCGAGCACCTTCTCCAGGAGATATTCCGGCAACCCGGAAGTGAAAGATCGATCGACCTCCTCACAAGCCCGGATACGCTCCACTCCCTGGCCCGCCTGCTTGGGGCAAGCGATTTCCTGTGGGAGGATTTCATTCGCCTCCAGTATGAAACCCTCCTCCCGATGCTTCATCGGAAATCCCTTCCCGGTGCGGCGGTGAGAGACGATACCCTGGACGAGAGGATGAGGGATGGACTGGATAACGATTCTTCGTTGGAGGAACAGAAGGAGAGACTCAACGAGTTCAAGGATCGGGAAATCTACCTCGTCGACCTGGATCATATCCTGAATCCGGACGTGGACTTTCGTGTTTTTGCAGAGAGGCTCACCGTTCTGGCGGAGAAGGTCGTCACGAAAGCAGCCGAACTCGTCCATGAGGATCTTTGCAGGAGATTCGGCCGCCCCACCACAATCGGAGGGCTGGAGACCAGGTTCGCTATTCTCGGTTTGGGAAAATTGGGCGGGGCCGCATTGGGGTATGCCTCAGACATCGAACTCCTCTTTGTGTACAGCGACAGCGGCCGGACAAACGGCAGGACATCCATCGACAATGCGGAGTTTTTCGACCGGCTGGTCAAAGGGGTCATCGGATTCATCAGGGCGAAAAGGGAGGGCATCTTCCATGTGGACGTCCGGCTCCGTCCATTCGGAAATGCAGGGCCCCTTGCCAGCAGTCTGGAAACATTCTGCAGCTATTACGGTCGAGGGGGGCAAGCCCATTCTTACGAGCGGCTGGCCCTGGTGAGAATGCGCGCAATCGGGGGAGACGAGGAACTGGGAAGGAGAGTGGAGCGGCTAAGGGATGAAATGATCTATTCCGCAAAGTGGATCGACCTCGAGCAACTGAAGGAACTCAGGGAAAGACAGTTCAATGAAAACACCCGCGGCGGCAGGCTCAACGCCAAATTCAGTCCAGGCGGTCTGGTGGATCTGGAATACGGAGTCCAGATCCTGCAAGTCCTCCACGGGTCCGAATTCCCGGATATCCGCACTCCCCGTATTCACAAGGCTCTCAAAGGGCTGAACCATGCGGAAATCATGTCCCGGCAGGAGATTCTTGTGCTGAACGGCGCCTATGATTTTCTCCGCAGCCTGATCAACGGGATGCGAATGCTCCGCGGTTCGGCCAGGGATCTCTTCCTGCCTGCGCCCGAATCCGAGGAGTTCGCACACCTGGCAAGACGAATGGGTTACGAGCAGGGGGGGCCGTTGAGCCCTGCCGAGCAGCTCCGCATGGATTTTGAAACCCACACTGCAGCGGTGAGAACATTTGTTGAAAGATATTTCGGAAGGGACGTTTTGCCGGGAAAGGAGCCCGGTTCGGTGGCGGATCTTGTTCTCTCCGACCAGTTGGGCGCGGATTCGGCCGCAGGGCTCCTGAAAAGCGGCGGTTTCAATGACACCGGCCGTGCATACCTGAATTTGAAGGAACTTGCAGGTGGTGGAAGCCAGAGGAACACGTTTGCGAGACTCGCCCTGCTCGCATTCGATGTGCTCAAAAGGGTTCCGGATCCGGATATGGCCCTGAATAACTGGGAACGGTTCATGCGTTCTCTCGGGAGCAGCGAGTTTCACTACAACCTGCTCCTCTCCCAGCCTATGAGGCTGGAGATACTTCTGAACATTCTTGCAGGCAGTCAGTTCCTCTCGGACACGCTGATTCGGAACCCGGTTTTTCTTGACTGGGTCACGGTCCCGCGAATTCTTCACCAGGAGAGGACCAGGGAGGAAATGGAAGAGGACCTGAGGGGCATGAGACAGACCGCCCGGGGTCACCAGGAATGGCTGAACCGGCTCAGGCGCTTCAGGAGAAGGGAAATCCTGAGAATCGGAACGCGCGACATATGTCTCAAGGTTTCTCCCCAGGTGGTAATGCGGGAGCTGACCGGCCTGGCAGAGGCGATCGTCGCCGTTGCCCTGGAAGAGCTGCTTGGGCAGAAGGAGACGAGAGTTCCGGAAATGCGGCCGGCGGATGCAGACAGACCAAGCCGCTTCTGCATCATGGCATTCGGAAAGCTTGGAGGCCGGGAGCTCAACTACAGCTCGGATATCGATCTCCTGGGCATTATGGATGACGTGGATCATCCGGATTCGCGGGCCGGAATCGTGGATGAGGGAGAAAAGGAATTCTTCACCCATGTCATGGAATCCTTGAGGGCCGACCTTTCCATGCACACGGAAGAGGGTTACGCCTATCGGGTGGATCTGCGCTTAAGGCCTTTCGGGCGATCCGGCGAACTGGTTCCCGCATTGTCCGGCCTGATCGGCTATTACAGGGAAAAGGCATGTTTGTGGGAGATCCAGGCATTGCTCAAGATCCGCCCCATCGCCGGCAGCAAAGCGCTGGGCCATCGTTTTCTGGATGCCATCCGTCCCTTGCTTCTGCAGGGACGTGAGCGTGGACCGGTGGTGAATTCAATCCGTAAGATGCGCAGCAAGGCAATCGTGGCAGGTCGAAAACCCGGAGCCCCGACCGATGTCAAGAGCGGAACCGGCGGTCTTCGCGACGTGGAGTTCCTGGTTCAGGGGCTGCAGCTCATCAATGCGCCGGAAAATCCCGCGCTCCTGGAAGGGAACACCATGGCGGCACTGGATCTCCTGCGAGAAGCCCGGATTCTCGAATCCAGCCTGGTAGAACAGCTGCAGAAGGATTACCTGTTCCTGCGCCGGGTGGAGCATTACCTGCAGATCCTGGACGACCGCCGGATACATGCTTTGCCCCGGGAGCCGGGTGAACTGGAAGCGCTGGCCAGGAGGGTAATGGGTCCTGAGAATGGATCTGAGAGTTTCATGACGGAAATGAGAGAATGTCTTGGCAGGATTCGAACGGCGAACGATAATTTTTTGGAAGTGTCAATTTAGCTCTATGAAAAAGGAGTTCATCAACTCTCTGAATCATAGCGCTAGTGTAGGCGCCCACGCTTTTTCTGAGTCGTCATTCCCGCGAAGGAGGCTGTGTCGCAATGTCATTTCGAGGCGAAGCCGAGAAATCCTGTTTTTGCCGGTAGTCGAATTAAAGATTTCTCCCTTCGGTCGAAATGACAGAAAACGCGCTCCCCTGCGATTGCGACAGTGAAAGACAGACAGCGCAGAGGTATTCATGACTCACTCGGATGAGACATGATCGAAAAAGAATCCATAAAAAGTATTGACAAAAAGTTGAAACAGGATATTCTTCTTTTGTCTGCACGAGGAAGTGCGGATAGTTACATGAACATGACAAAGACGTCTCTCTTCTCCGGAAGAAAGGCGTTTTTTTTTGCTCCTGCTCCTGTGCCCGTCACGGGAAAACCTCGGGGGAAAGGTTCGAGCTGAGATCATGAAGAAAAAACGGAAGTTCACACTGGCTTTATTCCACTGCCAGAACATTGCCGGCAGCAGTGAGAGGGAGAGGCAGGATATGGAAAGGGAATATGACGGATCCCTTCGTCTCTTCCCCCTTCCTTGCAGCGGCAGACTGGAACCCCTCCATCTCATGAAGGCGCTGGAAGAGTTCGCGGATGCGGCATACGTTATTGCATGTCCCGTGTCCGGCTGCAGGTATCACGAAGGCAGTGCCAGAGCACGGAAGAGGGTGGGCAGAACCGCGGAAATCCTTGCGGAGATCGGGCTGGAAAAAGATCGGGTCGGAATTGTGGAAGCGGACAGAGTCGATGCCGAGTCCCTCGCTGTCCTTGCGGGTGAACTTCTGGCAAAGCTCGACCGGCTGGGGCCTTCTCCGGTTTTCGGTCGGGATTCGAAGGAGAGGCCGGACAGGGGAGAAAAGACGGGAAGCAATCCCCGATCCGCAGCAAGGAACCGGAGGGGTTTAAAAGCAGGCCAGGACATGGTCGCAGAAATGTACAGATTGGAGCAGAGATGATCACCGGAGAACAGAAGCCCATTGAAGAGATCAGGGGGATGGTCGAACCGTACAAACGCATTCTGGTGCTGGGGTGCAACTCCTGCGTTGCCGAGTGTGCCGCAGGGGGAGAAAAAGAGACCGGAATGCTCGCATCGGCTTTACGCATGGCGGCCAAGATGGCGGGGAAGGAATCGGTCATCCAGGAGAGAACTCTTGATCGGCAGTGCGTGAAGGAGTTCATAATCCGGATCGACGATATTGTCGATCAATACGACGCTATTCTATCCCTGGCGTGCGGAGCGGGAGTCCAGGCGGTCGGCGACATGTACCCCGAGGTCCCTGTTATCCCGGCGCTGAACACCGAATTCCTCGGTGAAACCAAAGAGCAGGGCTATTGGGTCGAGAATTGCCTCGGCTGCGGGGATTGCATGCTCCATCAGTTTGGCGGCGTTTGCCCGCTCGCGCGCTGCTCCAAACAGCTCATGAACGGTCCCTGCGGCGGATCCAAAGGCGGTGTCTGTGAGGTCAGGCCGGATCTTCCCTGCGCCTGGCAGGAGATTATCGACAGGCTGGAGCATTTCGGGGAGTTGGAGAGACTTGAAAAGATAGTCCCTCCCAAGAACTGGTCTAAGAAGAATTCAAGCGGACCCCGGAGGATCGTGAGGGAGGATCAGAAGAGGTGAAAGAGATGAGTCGATTGAAGACGGTACTGGAGAAGGGAACGTTCGCTGTTACTGCGGAATGCGGCCCTCCAAAGAGTGCAGATCCTGAAACAGTGCTCCGCAAGGGCGATCTTTTGAAGGGAAAGGTCGACGCCGTCAACGTGACGGACAACCAGACAGCGATTGTTCGAATGTCGAGCATGGCAGCCTGCACACTCCTCAAGTCGGCGGGCATGGAGCCCGTGCTCCAGGTGGTGGTGAGGGATAGAAACAGGATCGCCCTGCAGTCGGACATTCTGGGCGCCTCGGCCCTGGGGATCAGGAACGTGCTCTGTCTCTCCGGAGATCATCAGAGCTTCGGAAATCAGCCTCAGACAATGGGTGTTTTCGACCTGGACTCCATCCAGTTTGTTCAGGCGGTCAGAACCATGAGAGACCAGGGGCTGATCATCGGCGGGGAGAAACTGAACAGTGGACCCGAACTCTTCATAGGGGCAGCTGCAAACCCGTTTGCGGATCCCCTGCCATTCCGCGTGGTGAGACTGGCGAAAAAGGTGGCTGCGGGCGCAGAGTTCATCCAGACCCAGTGCATCTACAACCTGGAGAGGTTCGAAGCCTGGATGCAGATGGTGAGGGACCGCGGTCTTGCAGACAAAGTGGCCATCCTGGGCGGGGTGACCCCGCTCAAGTCGGCGAGGATGGCGAAATACATGAAAGAGAAGGTCTCGGGTATGGACATCCCGGATCGGATTATTCAGCGAATGGAGAAAGTTCCTCCCGAAAAACAGAGGGAGGAGGGAATCAGCATTTGTGTGGAGACCATCGAGAGGCTGAAGAAAATCCCCGGCGTGAAAGGGGTGCACATCATGGCCATCGAGTGGGAAGATGCAGTAGGAGAGATCGTGGAAAGGGCAGGGCTGCTGCCAAGACCATCGTAATCAAAAAAGAATGTCCAATGTAGAATGCCCAATGTCCAATGTCCAAGTAAAGGCACCGAAAGAATGTCCAAGTAGAATGTCCAATGGCCAAGTAAAGGGAAATACCTGGGAATACTATGCCATCGAAATACGTGATTCATACAAGACCTGTGGCTGCCCGCGTAAAGCCGATTGCCGGTTCCGGGATCATTGCGTGGGAAGAGGGCTGTCTCAAATGCGCTGTTTGCGTCAAGAAGCAGTGCGTATACAAGGTTTATGAACGGAGGGGGCTGGACTCCAGCCAGATGAAGGACTCTACCGACAACGAGTGCATGAGTTGCCTCAGATGCGTTCAGGGCTGCCCAAAGGAGTTGATCCACAAATCCGTTATTCCTGAATTCAGGGAAATGGGCGATTCCTACTGGACACCGGAGACCCTCGAAAAGATCTGGCGGCAGGCGGAAACCGGAAAGATCCCGGTCTCGGGCGGAGGATACCCAGGCCGTTTCAGCGGTCCCGGGTTCGACACCATGTGGACAGACATGTCCGAGATCGTCCGCCCGACAAGGGACGGCATTCATGGCCGCGAGTACATCAGCACGGCGATCGATCTCGGCGGAACGGACGAGGTTGTCGATTGGCGGAAGAAGGCGCAGAGAGCTTTGCCCATCGATATCCCGATTCCCATCCTCCTCAAAACCCCTTCCTTCGGCGCATACGGAAAGAATGCTCTCAAAGGCTGGGCCATGGCTGCAAACCACCTCGGAACTTTCCTGGCCCTCGGAAAGGGAGAAACGAAGATCGGAACGGCCGGGTATCAGCATTGCCTGATTCCCGAATCCTCCGGAATCAAGTCTAATCGGGAATCTCACAGAATAGTGGAAGCGGAATGGACCCCGGAAATGACCCAAGCCGTTCCGGCGCCGAAAGGCGCGCGGCTTTCCATTCGCCTCTCAGCCGGTTCTGGAGCCGAGAAGAAGGTGGTTTCCCTTGCCGAACTTGGAGTCACCATCATCCATCTGGCCGCCGGCCGCAATGGTGAATCCACAGACGGCAGTCCCGAGTTCATCAAGGACGTGATCAGAAAATGTCATTCCGCCCTCTTGGATGCAGGGGTCAGGGATCAGGTAACGCTGCTTGCAAGCGGGGGGTTCTCCCTTGCCGAGCACCTGGCCAAGGCCATCATCTGCGGGGCGGACGGCGTATACGTGGACGTGCCCCTTCTGGTTTCCCTGGGGTGCAGGATGTGCGGCCGCTGTGACAAGGGGCTTCGCTGCCCGGTCGACATCGAAGGGGCTCCTTCCAGCTGGGTGGCCGGGAGGGTCATCAACCTGATAGGGGCCTGGCATAATCAACTGCTCGAAGTGATGGGGGCAATGGGAATCCGTGATGTCCGCCGCCTCCGCGGAGAGACGGGAAGGGCCATGTTTTTCGAAGACCTGGACGGGGCCTCCTTCCGGGAACTTGGCAGGATGCAGGAGGGCTGGGAGCTTGAATAGAGAATTGAGAAACAGGAGACCTGCGGAGATCGTTCACACCCCTTCCCGGTTTCGGAACCCCATCGCAAAATACCGGCTCTCCCGTTCGAATGAGTGCACGGGCTGCGGCAAATGTGTAGAGACCTGCCCTCACAATGTCCACGAGATGAGAAGGGGCAGAGTGCTGACGAGGAACCCATATCGCTGTGTGGGGTCCGATTGCCCCACTCCCTGCCATCAGAACTGTCCCGCCGGTGCTCTCACGCTCAAGAAAAACCCCACCTTTGAGACCATCGGAGACTCCCGATGGACTCCGGACCTGCTGGCGAGCACCTGGCATATGGCGGAGTTCGGCCGGGTCCCTGCCGGTGGGCTTGAATACAGGGTCGGAGGTTCAGGGGGCGGATTCGACAAGTTGAGGATCCTTGTTCCAAAGATGCAGGAGCTTCCGGATGAAGCCGCCTACGTGGACGTGGGAGTCGATCTCAACAGGCGTGAAGACCACGCCGACAGGGTCAGGATCGATGTCCCCTTTTACGGAGGAGGCATGTCTTACGGGTCGGTCAGCATCACCACCATGCTGAGCAGGATCAAGGCAGCCGCGTGCCTGGGGACATTTTGCTGCACAGGGGAAGGGGGATACCCGGACGAACTGAAGCCGTACGACGACAACGTGATTACTCAGGTGGCCACGGGACTGTTCGGCGTGCGGGAGGAGACGATCAAGAGGGTGAGAATCGTTGAATTCAAGTATGCTCAGGGCGCCAAACCGGGGCTGGGGGGACACCTGCTGGGAGACAAGGTCACCCCTGGGGTCGCGAGAATGCGCGAGGCGGTAGTGGGCTATCCCCTGTTCTCGCCGTTTCCCTTTCATAGCGTCTACAGCGTGGAAGACCACAAGAAGCACGTGGACTGGATAAAGGCGATCAATCCCCGGGCGCTCGTTTCCGTGAAGGTATCCACTCCGACCGATGTGGATATGGTCGCTGTCGGGAGTTATTATGCCGGAGCCCATATCGTCCACCTCGACGGAAGCTATGGCGGCACAGGCGCCGCCCCGGATATTGCGAAGAAGAACATCGCCATGCCCATAGAGTATGCGGTCCCCAAGGTGCATCGCTTTCTGAAGGAAGAAGGCATCAGAGACAAGGTTACCGTGATCGCCAGCGGCGGGATCAGAACGGTGCATGATGTCGTCAAGATCATCGCACTGGGCGCGGATGGCGTGTGCACCGGCACCGCGGACCTGGTCGCGCTGGAATGCATCCGGTGTCACAATTGTGAGAGCGGCAGGGGCTGCGCGAGAGGCATTGCAACGACCGATCCGGAGCTTATGAATCTGATCGACCAGGAATGGGGCACCCAACGAATTGTCAATATGTTCCTGGCCTGGAAGTTCGAGCTGGTGCGCATTTTGAAACGTCTCGGGATGAAGAGCATACGGGAACTGGTGGGCCGAACGGATTGTCTGGTGCATTTGGACTATATGAAGAAATAGTCATTTGTCATTGGTCCTTTGTCCTTTGTTTATGTGCCTCGTGCCATTCGTAGTCGGACCGAAACAGCGAGCGCATTCCCCGTAGCTTGCTGCAGGGAGCTTTAATGCTCTGTCAATTAGCAGCACTGTAGAAGGATGGGTTGAGCGAAGCGAAACCCATCGATGCAGGGCGGCGAGATGGAAACCGATGGGTTTCGCTTCGCTCAACCCATCCTACAAACACAAATGGATTGGTGAAGAAATGGGAATAACCCATGACCAATGACAAGTGACAAATGACCAAGGACCAGCGACAAATGACAAATGCGAAATGAAAAGTGAAAAATGAAAAATGATAAATGCAAAATGATTGAGAGAATCATCGAATCAAGGAAACCGCTCGTGGAGGACCTCCGTGGGAGACCTACCGCGTCGACCGAGGGAGAGGGGGGGTGCGGGGTCACAGGGTTCGCCTGCAGCATCCCGGTTCGTGGGAAACACATATACGAGCCTTCCCGCCAGATGCACAATCGGGGCAACGGCCGCGGCGGCGGCATCGCGGCCATGGGGTTTGACCACCGCATGCTCGGCGTGTCGCGGGTAGTGCTGGAGGAGGATTACTGCCTTCAGGTGGCTGTTCTGGAAAACGACGTCATCGAAGAGGTGGAGAACCGGTTTATCACTCCATTTCTTCATGTCGACTTCTCGGAACGTATCCCCCACATCGACGATTACAGGGACATCCCCGGGCTCGAGGTGAGACCCCCTGACGTGTGGAGGTATTTCGTCCGGGTCAAAACGGATGTGCTGGAATCCTTCGTTGCCGGGAGAGGCCTTGCAGACCTTTCCGGAAGACAAGCGGAAGATGAATTCATTTACCAGAACACCTTCCGCATTAACAAGGAGTTCTACGATGCCTACGGAAAGCAAAGGGCATTCGTGCTCTCCCATGGCAGGAACTTCTTTATCCTGAAGATCGTGGGATATGCAGAGCAGGTCGTGCAATATTATCAACTGGACGACTTCAAGGCGCATATCTGGATCGCCCATCAACGATACCCCACCAAAGGAAGGGTCTGGCACCCTGCGGGGGCGCATCCCTTTATCGGTCTGAATGAAGCGCTGGTTCACAACGGGGATTTTGCCAACTACCATTCGGTAACGGAATACCTCAGGCAGAAGAACACCTACCCCCTGTTCCTCACGGACACAGAGGTATCGGCCCTGATTTTCGATCTCTACAGCCGGACCTATGGGTATCCCCTGGAGTATGTGATCGAGGCGCTTGCGCCCACCATGGAGAGGGACTTTGACCTGCTTCCCCAGGACAAGCAGAAACTCTACAGGGCCATCCAGGCAACGCATATCCACGGCTCCCCTGATGGGCCGTGGTTTTTCATCATCGCCAGAAACGACACGGCATCGGGAAAGCTCCAACTGGTAGGCATTACGGACACGGCCATGCTGCGGCCCCAGGTCTTCGCTCTGCACGACGGCCAGATCCAGGTGGGTCTCATCTGTTCCGAAAAGCAGGCCATCGATGCGACCCTGAAAAGCTTGTCCGATGAAGATCCCCGGGTGGGTACCGTGGCGGACCGCTACTGGAACGCACGGGGCGGGAGCCATACGGACGGGGGAGCATTCATCTTCAACCTGGAGGAGAAAGAAAGGGGAGGGCTCGAGAGAACCCTTTCCTGCACGGACAAGTTCGGCAAGGAGATTCGGGTAAGAGGCGACCAGGCCGCCTATCTTCCCGGCAGCGTGTATTATCGGTTGGAGAGTGAAGGAAAAGCACGGTTCGATATCTCGGGAATATTCGAGCTGCAGCGCTCGGACCTCCTCTTTGAATACGTGAAGGAAAGACTCAAAGAGTGGGACTATTCGGATCTTATGGACTGCATGAGGGATGTTCGAAGGTTTGCATTGAGGGGAGATGCCGATTTCGAAGTGGCGCTCTCGGCCCTCACCCGGCTCCTGGATCTCCGATACCCGACATTCGACAAAAAGAGAAGGTCCATCCTGCAGATCATCTCCCGGACACTGGATACCATTTTCCGCAATTTCCCCACGCTCGAAAACGAGTTCGGAAAAGGGGCCTACAGGTTCATCGATTGGGAAAGCAGGCAGTTCTTCAGGGGGCCTTCGTATCAGGAAAAGGTTTTGATCATCGACGCTTCACTGTTCCCTCCGGAAGGGGATAATTGTGACAGCCGGCTCATGGCCGAGGCATTTCTCAGGGGGTGGCGGCGGTTTATCGTTTTCGGATTGAAAGGACAGCGGTTTCATGGATGCGGTCTGGGCCCGGATACTGCGGGCGTGAAGATCGATATCTATGGGAGTTCGGGCGACTACCTTGCATCCGGCATCGACGGCCTTTCCATTACCGTCCACGGAAACGCACAGGACCAGCTCGGTCAGGTCATGAAATCGGGAAAGCTCGTGGTGTACGGAGACGTGGGCCAGACCTTCCTTTACGGCGCAAAGGGTGGCGAGGTCTATGTCATGGGCAACGGGGCGGGCAGACCGCTCATCAATGCGGTGGGGAGGCCTCGGGTAATCATCAACGGCACCTGCCTGGACTATCTTGCCGAGTCCTTCATGGCCGGAGATCCTCTCAATGGGGGCGGATTCGTGATCCTGAACGGCCTTCAGTTCGATGAGGATGGAAAAGCGATTCCTCAGCCGACTCCCTACCCCGGATCCAATCTCTTCTCGCTTGCATCCGGAGGCGCCATCTATGTTCGCGATCCTAACAAACAGGTGGAGGAAGAACAGCTGAACGGCGGGGAAATCGTTCCTCTTTCGGAAAAAGACTGGGATCTGATTCTGCCCTATCTCCAGGAGAACGAAAGGTTGTTCGGAATCTCCATTGAAAGAGATCTCCTGACTGTTGACGGTATTCAGAGAAATCCTCTTGAGGTATACTCAAAGGTGCGGCCGGGAAAACAGGCGCATCTGACGGAAGAGAGTCTCGAGGAATGGATCGAGAAGACAGGAGTGAGGAGTCGGAAGACAGAAGACAGAAGACAGAAGTCGGAAGACAGAAGTCAGAAAAGAAGAGTTAAAAGACCGAAGGCAGCATAGTTGCCTGTCGCTGGTGCATCAGGTCGGAACGAACAAAAAACAAGAATGAACATCGAAATTAAACGTCCAACAGCGATGTTCGACGTTCATCTCTGGAGAATATGAAAGACTTCTTCAATAAGGATTACCTGCCCGGAGTACTTGCCCTGGAAGACGGCACGATCTTTCAAGGCCGCTCATTTACCGGTGAGGGAGAGGCCGGAGGGGAAGTGGTCTTCAACACCGGCATGTCCGGGTATCAGGAGATCCTGACCGATCCTTCCTACTGCGGCCAGATGGTCACGATGACCTATCCCCTCATCGGGAATTACGGCATCAATGATTCGGATGTGGAGTCTGAAAGGATTCAGGTAAAATCCCTTCTGCTCAAGGAGTATCAGGAGTACCCCAGCAACTACCGTTCCCAGAAGAGCCTCGCCCAATATCTGAAGGCCGGCGGTGTGCTCGGCATCGAAGGCATAGACACCAGGGCTTTGACCAGACACATCCGGCTGGCGGGCGCCATGAGGGCAGTTGTCTCCACGCTCGATCTTGATCGGGACTCCCTCGTGCACAAGGCGAACCGTTCTCCCTCGATGGCCGGCAGGGACCTGGTCATGGAGGTGACCTGCAGGAAACCGATGTTGTGGAAGGACGGAAAACCGCTCCCGTTGGAAACCCTCGATCTGTTCAGATGGAGTGATCATCCAGGGCGATGGAGGGTGGTGGCCATGGATTTCGGTGTGAAGTACAACATCCTTCGCTCCCTGGAGCAAAGGAACTGCACCATCCTGATACTGCCCGCAGATACGGATTCCGAAACAGTCGAGCGACTCCGGCCTCACGGGCTCTTCCTGAGCAATGGGCCGGGTGATCCCTCAGCAGTAGGCTATGCTGTCGACACCATCCGTTCCCAGATGGGAAGAAGGCCGATTTTCGGGATATGCCTGGGCCACCAGCTGATCGGATTGGCGCTTGGCGGCAAGACATTCAAGCTGAAATTCGGCCACCGGGGCGCCAACCAGCCTGTCATGGATCTGACGACCCAGAAGGTGGAGATCACTTCACAGAACCATGGGTTTTGCGTGGGGTTCGATTCTATCAAGGATCCGGACGTGCAGATCAGCCATCTCAACCTGAACGACCGGACCGTGGAAGGATTGGTACATAAGAGGATCCCGCTGTTTTCCGTGCAATACCACCCGGAAGCCTCCCCCGGTCCCCACGATGCAGGGTATCTGTTCGACCGCTTCGTCGGGATGATGGAAAAGCAATGGAGCTGACGAGTGGTTGTCCTATCGAACCGTTGAGAAGGTTCTTTGGACGGTTGAGAAGGTTCTTTGGGCGATAATTTTAGGTTTGCCAAATTCGAAATCCGAATATCGAAATCCGAAACAAACTCACTAATGTCCGGTTTAGAAATTGCATAATTTCGTGATGAAATAATTTTGAAAATTTGAGGATGAAATTACATATTTTGCTTGACATTCTAATCATTTAGCACACGGC
>Ga0068713_1002190_pt1 | contig 20963 bp, 21 predicted proteins | sample MTBAKSrepl2MetaG_FD_62223 | JGI IMG/M metagenome (GOLD analysis project Ga0068713, IMG submission 62223) | Enrichment culture microbial communities om Arthur Kill intertidal strait, New Jersey, USA, that are MTBE-degrading - MTBE-AKS2 (Arthur... | ecosystem: Environmental > Aquatic > Marine >...
GTGAAACACACCTGATCGGCGGGTTTTCGCTCAGGCTCTTTTATGAAAAACCTGTCCGATGCGGACTGGAACGGTTCTTTATCCATGCTCCTCTTCAGAACCGGGGACTGGGACTTCTTTCTCTTCAAGCGATCGGCTCCTTTGTGACAAAAGCTTATCCTGAAGTTCGAGTCATCGATCTTACGGTGACCCCGGACAACGAAAAGGCGTTGGCCCTCTATACAAAATTCGGGTTTCATCAAACAGCGCTTAAAGAGGGGTTGGTCTGGATGGTCTATTTGCTCTGAACCCGCTTGGGATCCATCATCTTCAGGGCGCAGAACTCCCCGCACATGGAACACTCATCGTCCTGGAGATGGGTGCTGTGCTCCCGATAGGCTTTGGGTTTGACAGGGTCCAGGGCCAATTCAAACATCCCGTTCCAGTCAAAGGTATGGCGTCTCTGGGACATGAGCTTTTCCCGTTCCACGGATCCGGAACGTCGTAACGCTACGTCAGCTGTGCGGGCAGCGATCTTTGAAGCGATGACTCCATCGTGAACATCTGCAGGGGAGGGAAGACGCAGGTGTTCAGCCGGAGTGACATAACAGAGAAACGATGCTCCGTGGAAAGCGGCCAGGGCCCCGCCGATGGCTCCGACAATATGATCATAGCCGGGGGCGCTGTCAATGGTCAGAGGCCCCAGGACATAAAAGGGCGCTCCATGGCACCACTCGTTTTGAAGCTCCATGTTTCTGCGAATGTCCTGCAATGGGACATGCCCCGGCCCCTCCACCATGACCTGGACTCCGTTTTGCCGTGCCCGCAGGACCAACTCTCCCAGGACTTTGAGTTCGTGAAGCTGGGCCTCATCCGTGGCATCGGAGACGGCCCCGGGGCGAAGCCCGTCCCCCAGGCTCAGAGTCATGTCGTAGGAATGCGCGATCTCGCACAGCTCGTCAAAATGAGTATAAAGGGGGTTTTCCTTCTTGTTTGCTTTCATCCATCTGGCCAGAAAGGAGCCTCCGCGGCTTACAATGCCCATGATGCGCTTCTCCATGAGAGGCAGGGATTCTTTCTTGATTCCGCAATGGACGGTGATGAAGTCGACTCCCTGCCGCCCCTGGTTTTCAATGGTCTCCAGAATCATCTGCGGCGTAATGGAAGAGGGGTCTTCAGAATGTTCTGTGAGAATCTGATAGAGGGGAACAGTGCCTACCATAAGGGAAGTGGTCTCGATCACAATCTGCCGGATCTTATCCAGGTCGCCGGCAATACTCAAATCCATGATTGATTCGGCATTCAGGGATTCGATGAGGCGGATCTTTTCAAGCTCCATGCCTATATCGGTGTTCTGCGGAGATGTCCCGATGTTGGCGTTGACTTTTACACGTAAGGGAGAGCCTATCCCGAAAGGATGCAGGCGTTTATGATGAGGATTGGCCGGGATGACCACACGGCCTTCGCTTACCCAACGGCGTATGCTTTCAGGAGTAAAGCCTTCTTCTGCAGCGACGAGTTCCATTTCCGGTGTGAGGAGTCCCTTTCGGGCTGATTCAAACTGTGTCATGATCTCTCCATCCTTTCTTTTATGCAGAGATGGAGAAGATGAAAAAAGAGCTCCCTACGACAGTGCGAACTGTATCAGGTTCAAAGGGTATGATCTCAGGTATTTCTACCACCCCTGCACGGATACCATAACAAAAGGAGGGAGACGTGTCAAAGCTTTTCGGAAGGAGAGTCCTGCTCCTGGCCTGACCGGCCCACAGAGGAAAAGGAGCGGAAGAGGATGTAGTAAGCTGTGGTGGAAAGAATATAGAGGACAATGGTGACAAAGAACGAGTATTTGAAAGAGTGGGCTTCGATGATCCGTCCGCCGATAAAAGCACTGACCATCCATGAAATATTCCAGGCGATCATGGTGATGGAGTGTGTCATGGGCTGCTCCTCTTTGCGCATGATCTCCATGGCGAAATTACGGTTGAGGGGTTGGTTCATATTCATCAGCGTGGTGCGGATGAAGAAGGCCCCCACAGCCAGGGGGAGATTCTCTGTAAGAGCCATGATGAGCATAAAGGGAAGAGAGAGGAGTTGCGTCAAAACGATTCCGTTGACCATGCCCAGGCGTCTGGCAAGGAAGGGCGCACTCATCATTCCGATGAACATGAAGACCTGAAGGATGGAAAAGTAGAGGCCGATGGTGTCAGATCCTAGTCCGAAATCATTCCGGAAATAGAGGTTCATAAAGGGGATGATCAGTCCCGCGCCCATCCCCACGAGAAAACGGGGGATGACAAGACGGACGATGCGTTCCCAATTGTAGTGTTTCATTTCTGAAAAGAGTGTCTGTCCGTTTTTGATGAGGGGTTTTTCCTTAATGCCCAGATAGGGGAGAAGAGAAGCCATGGTGGCGCCGATAGAGGCATAGAGGGTGATCTCATAGGCTTTGAGGAGTGAGCCGGCGATGGAGAGTTTAATAAAAAGATGGGGAAGGTTCCCTCCGATGATATTCCCGGCGAATTGGGAGACCACAAAGACGGCCGAATGAAGGCTGAAGAGGTAGATCCTCTCTTTGGGAGTGCTGTTCTGCATGAAAAAGGGGGCTGAGACAAGCCGGTATATCATAAAAAACATATGGGCGAAAAAGGCATAGACCACGATGAAAAAGAGTTCGCCGGTATGGACCTGGAGTGCATAAAAGATCGAGGCCATGAAAGTGGCCGCGATAAGGATGTATTTTGCATGGACCTTTCGGAGAAGCAACGCCACGGGCAGGGCGATGAGGGCCGCTCCCAGAGACCTTGCTGAAAGGATGGTTCCGATGTTTCCTTCCCCCATTCCCCCTTCTTTGAGATAAAGGTTGAAAAGAAGGCGGAAAACGGACATACCGATCCCGTTGAAGATCCCTCCTAACAGGAAGAGTTTCGCATTTCTGGAGATGAGTCTGTAGGCTTGAAAATATTCTCTCATAATTCCCTTCGGCAGATGAAGTATATCGGAAATGAGAGCAGATGTCAAGCTGTCCGGCTGAGAGGCCTCTTGAATCCGGAGAGGAGTTGAGTTATTCTGATAAGTGACAAGGAGGCTCCATGCAGGAAATCACCATCCTATCCGGCGGAAAAGAGAATCTGCGCCTTTATGAGACCGTTTCCATCGCTTATACCGTGGAGTCACAGATCAGCATTACCCCTAGAGAAAAGGGCCTCCTGGGATTCGATTTTACAGAAGAGAAGCTGGCCAGGCCTTATCAAAAAGATTATGATGCTCTGGGAGGCCCTGGAGACTGGGCCCGCTTTTTTGATATCTCCAACTGGGAGATCGCACTTCTCTATGTAGGGGAGCTTCCCGCCGGAGGGGTTACCGTGGCCTGGAACACAGACGGCGTGAGTATGCTTGAAGAGAGAAGGGATTTGGCTGTGATATGGGATCTGCGGGTTGCGCCGGCCTTTCGGCAGAGGGGGCTGGGGACGAGGCTTTTTTCCCATGCTGAAAAGTGGGCCCGGGGAAAGGGGTGCCGTCTTTTGAAAGTCGAGACACAAAACACCAATGCCCCGGCCTGCCGATTTTATGCGGCCATGGGCTGTCATCTGGAAGGGATGAATTTTCACGCTTATGACGGGGTAGAGAAGGTCAAAGGGGATGTGCAGTTTCTCTGGTATAAAGAGATCAGGAGGCAAAGATGACAGACCAAGAGCGTAAAGAGCTCAATATCAACGGATACTCTTTTTTCATGAAGAGTTCTCCTGTCAAAGCATTCAGTAAAGGGAAGACAGAGGTCCTTCTGGGGAGGAGTGATCATCTCTGGGCCTATATCTTTTCCACGTCTCCGGGTGAACTTGAGTCTCTCCTCTCCGAAGTCATGGACGAGACGCTCTATTTCGCCGCTGTGGAAGAATGGGGCTACTCTCTTCTCAAAAAGAAACGCGAGGCGGAATGGGTTCTGAGAACAGTCCGCTTTCTCTTTCCTGAATCAGGACATGTCCAGCCGCCTGATATCCCTGTGGAATATCTCAGGCCGGAAGATGCTGAGGTCGTCTATGCCGAGAGCTCCTATCAGAGCTATACTGATATCTCATACATCAGGGAGCGGATTATCTCCGGCCCCGCTGTCTGTATCCGCAAAGAGGGGGAACTGGCCGCCTGGGCCATGACGCATGATGACGGGGCACTGGGGGGGCTCCAGGTCAGGCCACGGTGGAGGAGAGCCCATCTGGCTGAAAACCTGGTCCGGTTTCTCATCAGAGAAAAACAAAAAAGACGGGAACCTCTCTTTCTCAATATTGAACCTGAAAACAGGGCCTCACAGTCTCTGGCGCGAAAACTCGGGTTTCAGGAAGATAAAGTCATTCTCTGGGTGAAGCTTGGAGAGGCGTGTTCTCCGTCATCTGATTAAACCTGAGCAGGGAGCGGATGGGAAAAGGAAACGCCAGACGGGTCTCACCGGACGATGCATCAAGGAGGTAAAAGGCGCCGGCCATAGTAAAACCGAACCCTTCCAGAAGTGAGGCGGAGGCTTTCAGGGAACGTCCCGTTTCCATAATGTCATCGATAAAAAGGACTCTCTTTCCTGCTGCTTCAGGAGTGAACAGATAGAGTGTTTCCGTCTCTCCTTTCCAGTTTACATATTCAGCTTGTTGTCCGGGAAGCTGGGAAAAGGTGTGCTTATATTTTCTTATGGGGATGAAGGGCTTTTCCAGTGCCAGGCTGAAGAGCCCGCCGAGAATAAATCCCCTGGATTCCAGAGACGCGATGAGATCGAATGAGACACCTCCCCAAAGGGTCTTCAATTCTCTGAGAAGGGCGGAGTAAAAGGAGGGATCTTCCCAGAGAACAACATTTTCAACGCCCTTTTCACTCCAGTGAAAAAGGCCGTAAAAAGAGAAGTGTCGGATGACGGCTTCTTTTTCCCCCATGGAAAGCCCCTTTTCAGGTAGTTCAAGCATGAGCCCGTTCTCTTTCCGGGAGAGCGTGTAGCCGAGTATCCCGTTCTTATGCAGAACAGCTTCAATATCCTCTCGTGTGCTGTAACGGGGAATAAGACACCGCATCATATCCTCCTTACACAAACCTTATCCCTTTAAAGATAGCATAGAAGTGGCGCATCTTTCAATGAAAGTTTTGTCATGTTCGATAAAGAGAACCGTGGGGTCAAAGGATGATATGGCTTCTTCCAGCTGTTCCCGGGAGACGAGGTCGATATAATTGAGGGGTTCGTCCCAGATGAAAAGCCCTCCTTCTTCAATGAGGCTCCTGGCCAGTTCCACCTTTTTGAGTTCGCCCTGGCTGAACGTCTCCAGAGGTCGGTGAAAGATCTCTCCTGAAACACCCAGGATTCCCAGGACATGCCTGAAAGCGGTTTCGTCCGTCGAGATGGCTTCAAGATATGGCTGAAGAAATCCTTTATGCCATGGGGGAAACTGCGAGACCCGGGAAACGGGGATATGACGGGGAAGGCGGATTGTCCCCGAAAAAGGGATCTCGTTGAGGATGGCTTTGAGCAGCGAGGTCTTTCCCGATCCGTTGGGGCCCATGACAGCCAGCCTTTCCCCTTTGTTAAGAGAAAAAGAAAGTCCGGAAAAAATAAGCTGGTCTCCGTAGGAGACAGAGAGGTCTGAAACAGTAAGAATACGACGGGGAAGAGAGGGAGGAATATTCATTTTCAAGGGCATGGAGACTTCGATATTTTTCAGGAGCCCTGATTTTTCCTCTTTGCAGAGTTGGGCCCGTCTCCGGATGATCAGGGAGCGTTTCATAAGCCTGGCGGCCTGAGCTCCCACGGCCCCTTTGTCTCCGCTTCCGGCCTTCTCCTTTTCCTTTTTCATACTCCATTCTTCTTTGGCACGTGACGACTCTGAAAGCCTCCTGATCTCCTTTTTCAGACGGTTGTTTTTTTCTCTCTCTTCCTGGTCCCTGCGGGTCTTTTCAGAGTGGTAAACAGAAAAATTCCCATGGTAGAGGCCGGTATTACGACGGTTCAGGGCTATGATATGATCCACAGCTTTGTCCAGGAATGAGCGGTCATGGGAGACCACGATAAACCCTTCTTTTTTTTCACGGAGATAGGAGGCCATACAGGCTCGGCCCTCCATGTCCAGGTGGTTGGTGGGTTCGTCGATGAGAGGGAAGGAAGCCGGGTGAAGAAAGAGAGCAAGGATACGGGATTTTGTCTGTTCTCCGCCGCTGAGCGTTTCAAAAGTCCTTTCCAGCAGTTCTTCACTCATCTCAAGAAGAGCCCCCTCTCGTGAAACCGCTGCGTCAATAGTGTAACCGTTGAACTGAGCATAAAGGGTTTCGACCTCTCCATATCGGGCCAGATCTTCCGGTCTCCCTTTGCTTAAGGCTTCTCTCATCTCCTCCTCCCAGCGGGAGAACGGGGCGATGCTTTCTTTGATGACTGTCCGTGTTTTCATACGGGGATGGGGAACAGGAAAAGGAAAAAAGAGGGGGGAAAATCCCGACGGGAAGGAAAGAAAGCCCTCACAGGGTTTCAGTCCCCCGGCAAGCAGTTTGAGAAATGTCGTCTTTCCCCGTCCGTTTCTGCCTACAAGCCCGGTTTTCCAGTCTGTATCCAGATTCAGGACGAGATGCTGGAAAACAGGCTGGTAAGGTTCACTGTAAGAAAAAGAGACATTGTGAAACGAGACCATAGCCATATCAAACCTCCTTCTTTGATGAATGCTGAAGAACAGGTCTATTCGGCTATGAAGATCATCGAACACCTCGTTTCACACTTGATGTGGGATATGACACCGCAAAAAGAGGAAATGTTTCACTGGTCAAAAAGAGAAGAGGGCGGCTCCTGGAGAAGTTTCCGGGCTGCACGAAGCGTGTCCCGGGCAAAAGCCGCATCCGGCTGCGGCCCCGGAGTCGCTGCCTCACAGACACGGCGGGGTAGAGAAAGATCGTCCCAGGAAAATCCCAGCTCTTCTTTGATAGCGAGTTTTGTCCGATACAGGTCCAGGCCTTTCTTAAGAAGCGCGTGGGGCATGGGGAGGCCAGCGGCACGGGAAAGTTCCGGGATCAGAGAAGGGGAATAGATGTTCCTGGCAAAAAAGCAGATCACGAGTGAAGAGAGAATATGACGGAAAGCCTCTTCCTTAATAAGAGCGCGTGCGAGATGATCCGGTGATGAGAAGACATCCCGGTCCCGCTTCTGATCCAGGGCATACCCGGCATTGTCCAGATGACTGTGGCGGATTCCCAGGAGAAAACCCAGATGAGCACCCATACCCGTATGGTATCCCGGCATCTCATTTCTTCCGAAGACAAGGGCGAAATCCTTCCCGCCATACCGGGCGGCCAGGGCGGCGCACCCTTGGCGTGCGGTTTCAAAAAAGAGGGTTTGATCAAAACAGATCTTATCTATGAGGGTGAGATAGGACTCTGTATGTCCCCATCCGGGAGGGCTTTCTCCGAATGTCCCGTCGGGGAGGAGGCCTTTCTCAAAAGCTTCTGTCATCCAGGCTAAGATCACCCCCGTGCTCATGGCATCCATCCCGTATTGTTCCACGCGGTCGATAAGACGGAGGACATCCCGGGAAGAGGTGATTCCGATCATGGATCCCAGAGCATAAAGAAGCTCATAGTCGTATGAGACAAAGGAGGTCTGATAAAAGTAGGGTTCTGAGGGGGCCTCCAGACGCAGAGAAGCCAGATGGATACAAGCCACCGGGCAATGGGCGCATGCCAGCCTCCGGCTGAGGAACCCGGCGGCCAGTGCTTCCCCGGAAAGGGCGTTGACATCAGCATCAGTGAGCCTTTTTCGGGTCAGGTTGCAGACAGGGAGGGCTCCCATCTCATGCAGAGGTAAGACGTTCGCCGGAGTTCCGAGATCGTGGTATTTTTTCATAATCTCAGAGCCGGTCATCGCTGTAAAGAGTTCCTTATATAGCTTTTTGTAAAGGAGAGGATCAGCAACACGGATACTGCGGGCCCCCTGGAGGACGATCCCCTTGAGATTTTTCATGCCGAAGACGGCCCCAAGCCCCATCCGTCCGAAGTGGCGGTAGGTCTCTGTTGTCACAGAGGCGTAAGAGACCTTTTGTTCCCCTGCAGGGCCGATACGAAGAATAGAGCGAAGCCCGGCGCCTTTCTCATTTTCCCGCATGATCCTTGCCGGGGTAGAGCAATCTTTCATACCCCACAGGGATCGGGCATCTTTAAAACGGACTCCCTGATCATCGACTACCAGATATTGAGGAAAAGGAGCTTGCCCCGAAATGACAAGAGCTCCGTAGCCTGCCATGCGTAAAGAGACTGCACTTCGTCCTCCCGCATGGCTCTCTCCGTAATTGCCGGTGAGAGGAGAGACAAAGGAAGCCACGGTCTTGGAGGCCATGGGATAAAGCGCTGTAAAGGGTCCCACGGCGAAGACAGCGGGGCCTTCCGGGGAGCGGCCGAGGTACTCTCTGAGAAGAGCCGCGGAGACTCCGGATCCGCCGATAAAATCAGAAAAGAGATCGGGCCGTTCTTCCACAGAGAAGGATTGAGCGGAGAGATCAACGACAAGGACTCTTTGAAGGGTCTTCATTTCGGGGATCCCTCTTTTTTTGTCAGAGCCAGGACATGGTGAGGGCAGAAGAGGGCGCATTGGCCGCACTGGACACAGATATCGGGCCTATTCTTTTCAGAATCCCAGAAAACCGCTCCGATGAGACAGGCATCGCGGCAGAGGCCGCATCCTGTACATTTGTCCGGGTCCAGACGGATCCCGCCGGTTTTGATCTGGGTGAGCGCTTCCTCGGGGCAGGCTTCCACACAGGGGGCGTCCTTGCAGCAGCGGCAGACGATAATGGTAAACCCTTTACTCATCCCTCCTGAGGAGCGGACACTGATGGCGGATTGTCCCAGCCCGCCTCTTCCCGTACGCCTGGAGCAGGCGTACATACAGAGCTGGCACCCCACGCATAATTGAGCATTCTCCACTGATAATTTCAGTTGCATAGTGATATCCTTCACTCTCCATTATACAGAAACAGACAGGGAAATCAAGAGGGGGGTGGCCCCCCTCCGATTATCGGATGATATCCAGCAGACAGCCGTTGAATGTCCAGGGAGCTCTCTCGTCCTCCATATCCGAGGTGCCGTGAAGCATGACGGCAAGTTTTCCATCAAGAATACCAAGGAGGTAAAAGAACCCCTTGGCGGGAGAAGAGGAGTCAAGAGAATAGACAGCGGGTTTATGGGTTTTTTTGTCGAAGGCGATGATTTCCAGGGGGTAGGCCGGAGTCTCCACAGTGTTGCCTTTGACTTCATACCGGATACTGATGTGAGGGACATAGATGGCTGACTCTGTTGTGATCAGAGAACTGATGAGCATATCTCCCTGGATATTGATGTTGGGGAGATAAGTGAGGTCATTGTACTCTTTTTCCAGGGGATAGGTCAGCTCATCGATTTTTTCAAGGCGGGGAGACCAGACTTCGATGACATAGGGCCGGCATACCCGCCCTATGAGGATGTTCCCCGTATAGGGGTCTATCCGGAGGATACCCCCCGGAACTTTATCTCCGGGTTCAGGAACGCCCTGAATAGGATGAGGGATGCTTTGCAGAAGTTCTCCGGTGGCCAGGTCCATGACTCCGATGTAGGTCTTGTTCAGGCTGTGGAAATAGAGAAGGCCTCCGGCGACGTCAAACGCTGCCATGAGGCCGGTCTCTTCGTTAAAGTTGATCTGGTCGATATAATCTCCGTCCAGCGAGAAGATGGTGAGCCGGCTCAGAGCCAGGTCCACCCAGTAGACTTTCCCGTCGATGACACGGACACCCATGGTGTGCCGGGCTTCTCCCGGCCCGTTTCCCCGGGGGACCTGGAAGGAACGGAGAAACGTTCCGTCAGGAGCGATAAAACAAAGGGCATAATGATCGCTTGTGCTTTGGACATAATAGATCTCATCCTGATAGACTCCTGCTGTCTGGTAGCTGTTTTGACGGTTGGCTCTTTCGAAGGTGAAGGTGGAAACGGTTTTCGCGCTTTCCCTTGGGAGTCTCCCGCAGCTGATTATGAGTAGGGACAGGATAAGAAGAGAAAAAAGAGTCAGGTGCCGTTTCATAATCCTCCTTTTTGTCATGTGACAGCCGACTAAGGGGACAAGTTTCACGACAGCCCCTTGCAGAGAATAAAATCGGGTTTACAATGAGATTGTAAAGGAGGATATTGTGATCATAGACCATATTTCCCGATGGAGAGAGAGTTTAGATTGGCTTCAAGGGGGGGAGCTTTTTTTTGATTATCTGGAAAAAGCTCTCCGGAAATTTCCGGAAGAGGATTCATCTCTTCTCGGGGAGGATGGGGCCAGAGCCCTGGTCTCCTCCTATACTCCGGAAAAAAAAGCGACACTGTGGGAGGCCCACAGGAAATACTATGACCTGCAATTTTTGGTTTCGGGACGGGAAGGCTTCGGATGGGCTCCTCTGGCCCGGCTCACGGAAGAGATCCCGTATGATGAAAAAAAGGATATCGCTTTTTACCGCGGGCCGGGGGACGAATTTCTCTTCAGGGAAGGTTATTTCATCCTCCTGGGCCCTCATGAGGGACATCGCCCGGGACTGTTTATACCGGGGCAGGTCAGGGTTAAAAAAATTGTTATCAAGATCCCTTTAGCTCTGATCAGCCGGGAAAGAGCGAAGCCATGAAGAGCGAGACTGTCCATCGTCGAAAAGATCATGAGCTGCCCCGATGCATCCGGGAATGGGGATGGTCTTTTCACCATGTGGGGATTCCTGCAACAGAAGAGAGAAGAGGAGAGACCTTTATCGAAGGGCTCAAATTTTATGTCTCGGGGTTTTACGAAAATCCCTTCGGGGCCGAACGGATGCGCTTCGAACCCGACTCCCCTGTTCACGAGCTCATCCGGACTATCCCTCATATCGCCTTTGTGGTGGAGGACCTGGAGAGGGAGCTCTCGGACAGGGGATTTACCTTGCTTTCTCCTGTGGGCTCTCCTTCTGAAGGGGTCCGGGTGGCGATGATCGTATGGGATGGCGTCCCCGTGGAGCTCATGGAGTTCCACGGGGGGAGATAAGAGTCTTTCCGTGAAAAAGCTGTCTCTTAAGATGTGACCTTGTGGACCCAGTCGTAAGGGTCGGGTGCTGTCCCGTATTGAATCCCTGTGAGGGCCTTGTAGAGTTTCTGTGTCACCGGCCCGGTCTCTTGGGAGACGGTCTCTTCTCTTTCTTCAAAGGCGATGGCTCCGATGGGAGAGATGACCGCCGCTGTCCCGCATGCGAAGGCTTCTGTGATCTCCTTCCGCGTTATGCTCTCCATGACCTCGCGGGCGTCGAGACGCTCTTCTTTCACAGTGAGGCCGCAGTCCCCGGACATCTCAATGATGGATTTTCTTGTGATCCCGTGAAGGATGGTTCCGGAAAGGGGCGGAGTCAGAAGGGTGTTGCCCTGGACGAAAAAGATATTCATCCCTCCCATTTCTTCGATAAAACGTCTTTGGCGGCCGTCCAGCCAGATGACCTGGCTGAAGCCCTCTTTTTTAGCTTCCATGGTGGCCAGAAGGCTGGCGGCGTAATTTCCGCCGGTCTTGGCTTCCCCTGTGCCTCCGTCCACAGCCCGGACAAAGGTGGAGCTGATCCTCACACGAATGGGTGAAAAATCCTTGAAATAGGGGCCCACGGGAGAACAGATGATAAAAAAGAGGTACGAGCGTGAGGCCCTGATCCCGATGGCCGCTTCCGTGGCGATGACAGCCGCCCGGACATAGAGAGAGGCCCCGGGAAGTGAGGGAACCCAGCGGGCCTCTTCACGGAGAAGAGCGTCTTCTGCTTCGAGAAAAATATCCTCCGGCACAGGGGGCATACACATGCGTTTGAGGGACTCATTCAGGCGGCGTGCGTTCTCACGAGGGCGGAAGAGGAGGATCTCTCCATCAGGATTCTTATAGGCCTTCTGACCTTCGAAGACTTCCTGAGCATAATGGAGGACCACAGCTGCTGGATCCAGGCTAAGATTCCCATACGGGCGGATCCGGGGGTCATGCCACTGCTTTCCGGGAGTGTATTCCATGGTGAACATGTGATCGGTGAATGTCTCTCCGAAGGGCAGTGCCATGATGTCTGTGTAGAGGGGTTTTCTTTCCTTTTCAGGGACGACGGCTTTTGTGATAAACATGTCAGCTCCTTTCATAGAGTGAGTGTAATCCGTCGATAAAGCGGCGGGTTCCTGTGAGAATCTCCTCTTCATCGAGGAGGGAGATGGATAACCTGATAAACGGAGTCCTCGACGGGCGGGGGAAGAAAGTGTCACCGGAGGAGACCTTGACTCCGTAGTTGAGAAAGTGCCCGGAGAGGCTGGAAGGTGGGACGGGGAGCCCGGGGAGGGCGAGCCAGACAAGATAACCTCCTGCAGGAGGACGGAATGTCACAGGGAGTCCGGAACATCCCTCTTCAAGCAGAGAGAGGAAGAGTTTCATCCTGCGGCTGTAGACACGGTTTAGCCGGCGGAGATGCTTTTGGAGATATCCGCGGCGGATCATTTCGAAGAGGAAGAGCTGGGAAAGGGAGTTGGAAGAGAAGTCGGACAGGAGCTTGGCTTCGGTGAGAGGAAGTACAGCAGCCGGGGGAACGGCGATCCAGCCAATACGAAATCCGGGGGCCAGTGATTTTGAAAAGGAACCCGCGAAATAGACATGTCTCCCTTTATCCATGGATTTGATAGGAAGGACCATGCGTTCGAAATACTTCATATCCTCATCATAGCCGTCTTCGATGACAGCGACTCCATACTCTTCGCAGAGAGAGAGGACCTCTTCCCTGTGCTTTTGTGATGTGGTGATTCCTGTGGGGTTGTGGAGAGATGGCATGGTATAAAAAAACGAGGGCCGGGAACAGCAGGCTTTTTGGAGCGCAGAGAGAGAGCACCCTTTCCGTTCCATGGGTATGGATTCATAAGGGATCTTCTCCTCCTGAAGCAGAGCGAGAAAACGGTTGTAGGTGGGAGATTCCACCAGGGCCGGCCGGTGGGGCCTGCTGAGAAGAGAGGAGAGGAGCTTAAGTCCCTGGGTGCTCCCTGAAGTGATGATGATCTCGTCGGGTGAGACGTTGATTCCGTATTCCTGCATATGGGTCGCCAGAGCTGTTCTGAGCGGAGGGTACCCTGCAGGAGGCATGTAGTTGAGCAGGGCTGCCTGGCGGGGCTGAAGGACCGAGTTGGCGCAGCGTCGGATATCATCCATGGGAAAAAGACGTGGATCAAGGAAAAAGTTTCGGAAATTGACAGGACCGGAAGTACTTTTTTCAGCGGAGAAAAAAGGAACAGGCCGTTTATCTTCTTCAGGAGGGCGACTGCTCTCGGCTGTACGGGAAGGCCCCAGCCCGGCAGGACGCAACCTCTTGCGTACAGTGGTATAGGAGCCTGGCCGGCTTTCAACATAACCCAGGCTCCAGAGTTCCTGATACGCTTTGAGCACAGTGAGGCGACTGATCCCGTTGGCTCTGGCCAGAGACCTGGTCGAGGGAAGCCGGTCTCCGGGGAGAAGCTGGCGGGATTCGATCTTTGCGATGATTCCCCGGACAATCTGTTTATAAAGGGGACAAGACGAGTCATGGGTCATGTGAAGCAGAAGCATCTCAACCTCCGTGAACGAAGTATATCTCTAAATCGGTATAGCTAAAGAGCCAATTTTCTACTTTTACTTATAGACCAATATAATGAGATTTTCTCCTTTGTCAAGCTGGCGATTTCATGTCATAATAGAAGGAGAGTGTGACATGCTGTATAACATGAGGAGAGATGTATGATCTATCATTTGACCATGCCGGAGATCTACGAACCCATGAAGGGCGCAGACGAATATAAGACACCCACAATGGAGTGGGAAGGATTTATCCACTGCCTGAAGAGGGAACAGCTTCTCAGGGTTGCCAATGATAACTACAGGGAAGCCAAAAAGATCATTCTGTTATGTATCGATGAGACAAAGTTGGCGCCGAAAGTGGTGGAAGAGGACCTTTACGGTATGGGAGAGGCCTTTGTCCATGTCTACGGGCCCGTCAACAGAGAAGCCATCGTCAGGGTGGTGGAATGGGCGCCGGGAAAAGAGGGGTATGCCCTTCCAGAGGGGCTGTAAAGAGAGCTCCGCAACACTTCTCACTCTTCTTTTTATGCTCTCTTTCTTCACAGGCCCGCTTCATGCAGAGGGGCCTGAACTCCTGGCCAGGAGTTCTTCCCAGTGGACAGGTATTGCTGCGGTTTCGGGGAACCGTCTCTTTGTCTCTTTTCCGGCCTGGGGGAACGGCTACCGTTTTCCCCTGGGAGAAGTGGTCCGGGGGCGGGTCCGCCGTTTTGAACCCCGCGAAAGGGAGCAGGACTCAAAGATCGTCATCCATAATGCCCAGAGCCTGAAAAGGGGCGCCGGGGGCCTCCTCTGGATCCTGGATAATGCCAATCCTGATTTTCGGGGCGTCCGCCCGCCGGGTCCGAGGCTGCTTGCTGTTGATGTGGAGAGCGGGCGCCTTGTGGCTGAATATAAGTTTTCCGATGATTCCTACAAAAGAGACTCCTATCTCAATGATTTCTGCATGGAGGCCTGGGGGGAACGGGCTTATTTCTCCGATTCGGGAGCCGGGGGGATCGTCATGATGGATCTGAAGACCGGAATAAGCAGACGTTTCCTGGATAAAGCACCCCAGGTGATGGCTGAGACGCCGAGACTTGTCATCCAGGGAGTCCCGTTCAGGATCACAAGCCATGTCAACGGAATCGCACTGGATCCCCGGGAGGAGTATCTCTATTTTTCAGCGCTTTCCGGGCATACCCTTTATCGGATCCCGGTCTGGGCTTTTCATCTTCTTTTCAGTGCTGATCTGGTGGCCCGTGCCCTGGTGGAGCCTCAGGGGATGATCCCGGCCTCTGACGGGATGGCCTTTGACCACGAGGGGAGGCTCTTTCTTACGGGAATCGAAACCGGGCAGATCTGGGCCCTGACGTTTAAAAAAGGTACAGAAGTCCTTTTTCCCGGTTTTTCCATCTCATGGCCCGATTCTCTTGCCGTTGAGGGCCCGGACCTTTTTCTCACGGCATCGGATATTCAAAACCGTAAAGGGTTTTATGAACTTTACAGGCTTTCTCTCGGGGAGACTCAATTTTCTGAAGACACGGAGTGAATCCACTTCCCTGACCGGAGACGGTGAAGCGCCACCCAGAATTTCGCCATCTCCTCAAGACCGGCTCCCAGAAACACCAGTGGGAGGGGAAGGCGGAGGAGAAAAGCTGCGAGAGCCGCCATGGGCAGCCCGATGACCCAGAGGGCCGCTAAATCTACAAAGAGGCAGTATTTTGTGTCTCCGCCGCCTCTGAAGACCCCCACGACATTGGTCACATTGAAGGCCCGCAAAGGAAGGATCAGGCCATAGAGGCGAAGAAGGAGCACGGCATTGTTCCGGATCTCGGGAGTGGTATCAAAAAGGGAAAAGATCAGTGATGATGAAAGGGCCAAAGCGGCCCCGACTCCCATGCCCATCAAAAAAGAGATCCTTGAGAGGCGGATGCCCAGCCCTTTTGTCTCCGCCAGGTCTCCCCGGCCTATGGAGTGGCCGATGAGAGTGGCTGTGGCTGCCCCGATCCCGATGAAAAAGACAAAGGCCAGCCGTTCCACACTGTTCTCCACCTGGATGCTGGCAATAGCGGCAGTGCCCATCCGGGCATAGATCACATTATAAAGAGTGACACCCAGAGACCAGAGGATCTCATTCAGCATGACAGGGAGGGAGATGGCCAGGACACGGATGACAAAAGGGCGTGTCAGGGCGAAAAGGGCCCGGGCATGAGCCAATACAGGGATCTTCTTCATCCGGATAAGGAGGAGGAGGAGAGCCCCTTCTGTTATACGTGCAGCCAGGGTGGCCCAGGCCGCTCCCGGAAGCCCCAGGGCGGGAAGGCCCCAATGGCCGAAGATGAGGCCGTAGTTGAGGAAGATGTTCACAATAAGGCAGGCAATACTGGCAAAGAGCGAGACAAGAGGTTTGGCTACAGCCCGGAGAGCCATGGAAAAGGTAAAGGAGATGGCTGTGGCAAAGTAGCTCCAGGCGACGATCTTCAGATAAGAGGCCCCGGCGGAGATCACGGCGGGGTCCGGGGAGTAGAACGCGATGAGGCGGCCTGGGGCAAAGAATGCAAACCCGAAAAAGAGAAGTGCTGCGCCCTGGCTGAGGAGAAGGGCCAGGCCGATGGTCCGGTAAATGTTTGATTCATCCCGCCGTCCCCAGAATTGGGCAATAAAGATCGCTCCTCCGCTGTTGATGCCGAAAAGAGAGAGGACAAAGAGAAAATAGATCTGATTGGCGATTCCGGCTCCTGCGATAAAGCTGTCGCCCAGGCGGCTGATCATGAAGACGTCCACGAGGTTGATGGAACTCAAAACCAGGTTCTGAAGAGCGATGGGGGCGGCAATGGCCCAGAGCTGTTTCCAGAGGCGAGAAGCAGACATTTATCTCCTTTGCGTGAGTATAACAAAAGAAATGGCTAATACCATGTTATTTCAGAGAGAAACAAAAAAGACTTGAAAGAGATGGGATGTAGTCTTATAATCACCAAATGCCGACACGCAAGGAGATCGCAGAGATCGCTCTGGACCTCTTTCTCAGGGAAGGGTATGAAGGGGTCTCAATCAAGAATATTACAGATGCTTTGGATATTACCAAAGGGAGCCTTTATTACCACTATACCGGAAAAGAGGATCTCTTTCTCAAAACAGTGGACCTGTTTCTTCAGCAGGTCTACGATGAGTATGACGATCTGGTTCCCGAAGAGGTCGATTCGGCAGAAGCGCTTCTTGGCCATATGACAGATCTCTTTGCGAAAACCGTCGATTTTCTCAATGAAAAAGATTATGATGCGGGCTTTTTGCATATGATCATCCAGGGGAAGCGGGAGACCCCTCTGGTTCTGAAGACCCTCGAAGCGCGTTATAAAAAGGTTCATGAGCGTATTACGGCTGTTCTTCGAAAAGAACATGAGGCTGGCCGGATCCGCTCCTTTTTCGACCCTGAAAAGGAAGCCGGGGAGCTTATCATCCTTTTCGAAGGGTATATGATGCTTTGGATCAAGACCGGCAGCCTCTCTCTGAAAGAAACGTTCAAAAAGGCCCTTGGATACAAGTTCTCAACTCTGCTCAACACATGACCTTCGGAGTCCCGGAGTGAAGAAGAGAGTCCTCATTATCACTGGTGCGACCTCAGGGATCGGTTATGAGACCGCCCTCCTGTTCATCAGGAAAGGATGGGTTGTCTATGCTTGCGGGAGAAACCGTGATAAACTGGAAACGCTCCGGGCAAAGGGCGCTGAGGTGAGGGCTTTTGATCTTGCTGACCAGTCTGCCGCCGAAGGCTTCATGGAAGAGATCCTGAAAAAAGAGAAGGGCGTGGACCTTCTCGTTAATAATGCAGGGTACGGCCTCTACGGGTCTGTTGAGGAAGTCTCCCCCCGGGCAGCCAGGCATCAGTTTGAGATCAATCTCTTCGCTGCGGCCCGGCTGATCCAACTCGTTCTTCCCCTCATGCGAAAGCAGCGCCAGGGGCGCATCATCAATATCTCCTCTATGGCCGGGGTGATCTCCTTCCCCATGGGCGGGTGGTATCATGCCTCCAAGTTTGCCATGGAAGGGTTCAGTGATTGCCTGCGTCAGGAAGTGGCTCCTTTCGGGATCCGGGTGATCCTTGTGGAGCCCGGAGCGGTGAGGACACAATGGCCTGAAGCAGCCCTCCGCGAGATGGAAGAACGGTCAGGTCAGGGGCCTTATGACAAGACGGCGAGGGATATGGGCCTCCTTTTCCGCAAGTTTTATAAAACCGGGACCACATCTGAAAAGGTCGCCGCTCTCATCTGGAAAGCCGCGGTATCCCGTTGTCCGCGGCGCCGTTACGCCTCTCCTGCTCATTCGGCGGTCTTTATGGGGTTTCGCCGTTTGATGGGGGCGTGGCTCTGGGACAGGAGTGTCGCCCTGGCTCTGAGACTGGCCGGAGAGAAAAAAGTGAAGGGTAAGTCCTGAACCATGTCCTATTCTCGACTTGACGCTTCTCATCCTCTCCCCTATAATCGGATTTATTGAATGATGATGAATGAAGGTTATTTTCATATAATAAGCGTTCTGGCGCCTTTTTTTATATTTCATTTTATCTTTAATATCTATTTCTATTTCTTTAAAAGCCGGTTGAGCAACATCATCGCTGTTATCCTCGTCGTTCTGGCATCCCTCTGCCTCTTTATTTTTTACGACCCCTGGGTGGCTATGATGACAGGACTTTCGTTTGCAGGCCTTATTATTGAAAAAGTCGTATTAAAAAGGATCCCCGTTCTCAACAAGATCTTTGCATCTCTCCTCATCTATCTCCTTTTTGTAAGACGTTATTCCGGGGCTCTGTTTGCGGTCTTTCTTCTGGATTATTGTGTGGAGTTTTTGACAGTCGGTCTCTATGTATTAAAGGCAAGAAAGGGGACAGTCCATGATCCGAGTACAAAGAGTCGAGAATAAAAAAGACTTGAAAACATTTGTCACGCTGCCCTTTGCTCTCTATAGCGGAGACCCCCACTGGGTCCCCCCTCTCCTCAAAGACGAATACCAGATGTTCCATAACGGCCGGAATCCCTTTTTCGCCCATGCTGAAGTGGCGCTATTTCTGGCCTTCAGGGAGACCGTCCCCTGTGGAAGGATCGTCGCCATCATCAATCACAGACACAATGAGTTTCATCAGGAAAAAACAGCTTTTTTCGGGTTTTATGAAGCGGAGTATGAAGAGGAGGTCTCGTTTGCGCTTTTCACGGCGGTCTGTGACTATGCACGTGAAAAAGGAATGACCATCCTCCGCGGCCCCATGAACTTTTCCACCAATGAGACCTGCGGGATGCTCGTGGATGGTTTCGAGCGCGATCCCGTGGTCATGATGCCCTATAATCCCGCGTACTATCCCCGCCGTGCAGAGGATTTCGGTATGGAAAAAGCGATGGACCTCTACTCCTACCTCTACGACGGAGAGAGCCCTCATACAAAACGGATCCTTCGTCTTGCCGATGCGGTCTCCAGCAGGCACTCTTACAGGCTCCGTCCTATTACGAAAAAAAATGTCTTCCGGATACTGGAGGATTTTAAAAAAATCTACGACCGTTCCTGGGGAAAAAACTGGGGATTTGTCCCCATGACTCCCGCGGAGATGGATCATTTGGCGGGTCAGCTCAAGGATGTCCTTGAACCGGGGCTTGCCTTTCTCCTTCTGGACGGGGATACTCCCATGGGAGCATCGGTGAGTCTCCCCGATATCAACCAAGTCCTGAAAGCACTGAACGGACGGGTGACGGTCAGGGGGTTGTTCCGGGCCAAAAAGGCCTTTGCAGCGATCGATACGGTGAGGACGCTGATCATGGGGGTGGCACCGGAATACAGAAAAAGAGGACTGGAGCTCCTTCTCATTGCAGAGACCATCCGGCAGGGGATGAAAAAGGGCATTCGCTTTGCCGATCTGGGATGGATCCTGGAAAATAATGAGCTCATGAACAGGGAATTGGAGAATATGGGAGCCAAGATCTATAAGAGGTACCGTGTCTATGAAATGGGACTTTGATTATTGTATAACAGGCGCCACAGGATTTGTCGGCTCCAACATCGTCGATGAGATCCTGGAAACGGAGCCTGAAGCGCGCATTCTCTGTCTTGTGAGAAAAAGCAGCCGTGTGGCTGACCTTCATCGTCTGGGTGTGGAGACGGCCGTAGTGGATTTTGATGATCCCGCGACCATGGAGGGGCCGGTGAGCCGGAGCCGTTACCTTCTCCATCTCGTGGGACTGACTCAGGCGCCCGATGAAGAGGCTTTCGTCAAGGTGAACCGGGATATGGCCGAGACCATGATGACTCTTTATCTGAAGCACCGGGAGACGGTAAAGGGATATCTTTTCATGAGCTCTCTGGCTGTGGCAGGACCGAGACGTACGCCGGATGCCGACCCCTGTCTCCGCCACGGATGCCGCCCTGTCTCCCGGTACGGGATATCAAAGCTGGAAGGGGAAGCTCTTCTCTGGCCCTGGCTGGACGACCCGTCACTTCATATCGTCATCATCCGCCCTCCGGCTGTCTACGGTCCCCGGGACAGGGATATGAGGATCACCTTTGAATGGGCCCGCAGGGGGATCGCCCCGGTGATCGGGTGGAGCCGTAAAAAGCTCACTGTGATCTATGCCAGGGACCTGGCCCGGTTTTGTCTGGCGGCGTTGAACAGTTCTCCCCAGAAAAATCCCATCTACCATGTCCACGGAGGAGAGATCCTGACACAAAAGGAGCTCTATCGTGAAGCCGCATATGCATTCGGGCGCAAGTCGCTTCTTACAGTCCATATCCCCTATTGCGTTGCCCTTTTTGTCGCCTGGCTCAATGAACTGTTGGGGAAAAACAAGATCCTGAATCGGGAAAAAGTAAAGGAAATAAAGGAGGATTGGGGTTATGAACGGAACGACTTTGAGAGGATGGGATTGAAACCCCGTTATTCCCTCCGGGAAGGTGTGTCGGAGACTTATGGGATAAATAATCCTTGCAGGGGATAAAATTTAACTTAAAATAGACCCGTAGAAGGGTGGAAGGAGCATTATGGACATCTTTGAAAAAGCCTATCTTTATGATTTGGCGGATAAAGCGCGTGAGGCCGGGATCTATCCCTATTTCCGCGTCATTCAATCAGACCAGGACACGAAAGTGATCATGAACGGGCAAAAAGTCCTGATGTTGGGGTCGAACAGCTATCTGGGTTTGACAAATCACCCCTATGTCAAGAAAAAAGCCATTAAAGCGATTGAGAAGTACGGGACAGGTTGTGCCGGCTCCCGTTTTCTCAACGGGACTCTGGATATTCATCTGGAACTGGAAGACCGTCTGGCGGCTCTGGTGGGAAAAGAAGCCTCCCTTGTCTTTGCCACGGGATATCAGGCGAATCTGGGTGCTATCTCAGCTATAGCAAGCGGAAAAAATGATATTATTGTCACCGGCAAGCTGGACC
>Ga0068713_1002191_pt1 | contig 20951 bp, 22 predicted proteins | sample MTBAKSrepl2MetaG_FD_62223 | JGI IMG/M metagenome (GOLD analysis project Ga0068713, IMG submission 62223) | Enrichment culture microbial communities om Arthur Kill intertidal strait, New Jersey, USA, that are MTBE-degrading - MTBE-AKS2 (Arthur... | ecosystem: Environmental > Aquatic > Marine >...
TTGACGGTGCCCCTGCCGAAGGAATGCTCTCTTTCTGGAAATGGTTTTGAGAAATGTTTTTCCCATTTTAGGACATTTCTATTTTGCTCTGATTAGGACATTTCTATCTTGCCTTGACAGGTGAAAACTTTTATGAAAACTTTTATAAGTATCTAAAATTCAATCTTCCGATTCTTCGATGTCCTCAACGATTTCATCGGTTTTGCTGACTTTTACTTTATCTTTTGTTGGTTTTGGGCTTATAGATTTTGCTTTTTTCCCCACACCTTTGGTTGGTGACAATAACATAAACATATTGCGACCTTCAAGGTCTGGTTTCTGTTCGACTGTGGCAACATCAGATAATTCTTCAGCGATTTCCCTGAGGTCTTCCAATGCGATTTCAGGGTATGTGATTTCACGACCACGGAAACGAACGGTTACTTTGACTTTCATTCCCTCTTCAAGCCAACGTCTTGCATCCCGAGTTTTAAAACCGCGATGGTGTTCATTCGTCTTTGGACGCAATCGAATTTCCTTTGTTTCTATTTTTGTTTGCGCTTTTCTAGCTTCTCGTTCTTTTTTAGTTCTTTCGTACAGGAATTTTCCGTAATTCATGATACGACAAACTGGGGGATTGGCTCCTGGAGCAACTTCTACGAGATCCAACTCAGCCTCGCGAGCCATTTCCAGTGCTTTTTGAACAGTTATTAATCCTACGTTTTCTCCTCCAGCTCCAATCAAGCGAACTTCTTTTACTTTGATTTCTTCATTTACCCGAAAATTTGATGTACTAATGGTCTTACTCCTTTCAAAAGTTGAACAAATTAATGATTACATTAAAAAATTGAACTTGTATAATATACCATATCTTAAATATGATCGTCAATAAAACACGCTTGAGTTGAGATTACCAGTTCTAATTTCATAAACAAACAGAGGGCTTTTTGATTCGAAGCCCTCTGTTTGTTAAGCGTTATGCTAATTCTTTGATCTGTTTTTGGGCAAATTGGATGAAATCTTCTACTGCCATTGCACCAGGATTTTCTCCATTGCGCATTCGTAAAGCTACCTGACCAGCTTCAACTTCTTTATCACCAATTACCAACATGTAGGGAATTTTTTGCAATTGAGCATTTCGAATCTTTGCATTCATGCGTTCGTTGCTATCATCCACTTCCACACGTATACCAGCGGATTTTAATTGCTGAGCGACTTCGTGAGCAAAATCGATGTGGCGGTCAGCAATTGGAATAATGGAAGCCTGCACTGGCATCAACCAAACCGGGAATGCACCACCATAATGCTCAATTAAGACACCCATAAAACGCTCAACTGAACCTAATAAGGCCCGATGGATCATGAGAGGCCGGTGTTGCTGGCCGTCCTCACCGATATAGGTCATATCAAAACGGTCAGGTAAATTGAAATCGAATTGAATGGTACTGAGTTGCCATTCACGGCCTAATGCGTCAATCATCTTCAGGTCGATTTTAGGCCCATAAAAGGCAGCGCCACCATCGTCAATATCATAACTTAGATTTGCTCGTTCAAGCGCTTCTTTAAGAGCTTCTTGTGCTCTTAACCAATCGGGTTCTTCACCGACAGATTTTTCAGGATTTCGGGTTGAAAGGTAAGCATGAAATTCATTCATTCCAAAATGACGCAAAATATGTAAACAGAAATTCAGTGTGCGATCAATTTCGCCTGGCATCTGATCTTCCCGACAGAATATGTGTGCGTCATCCTGGGTGAAACCACGAACACGTAACAAGCCATGTAAAACACCAGAACGTTCGTATCGGTAAACGGTACCCCATTCAGCCATTCGCATCGGAAAATCCCGATAGGAATGTAATTTGTTTTTATAAATCATAATGTGGAACGGACAGTTCATAGGTTTGACATAATATTCATCCTCCTCAATTTCCATGGGTGAAAACATATTTTCCTTGTAAAAGCCCAGATGCCCTGAGGTTTCCCAAAGGTGTGCTCTTCCAACATGAGGAGAATAAACGATGTCATAGCCATTTGCTAAATGTTCCTGTTTACAATAATCTTCTACCAGATGACGAATCAGTCCTCCATTTGGATGCCAAAGAATCAAGCCAGGACCAACTTCCTGGTTGATGGAGAATAAATCCAATTCTTTGCCTACTTTACGATGGTCACGTTTTTTGGCTTCTTCGATTCTCCACAAATAATCCTTCAAATCTTCAGGATCCTCAAACACAGTACCATAAATTCTCTGCAGCATTGGGCGTTTTTCATCGCCCCGCCAATATGCCCCTGCAACAGATAAGAGTTTAAGGGCTTTGGGATTGATCTCTTTGGTCCTCTCCACATGTGGGCCACGACACAAATCAACAAATTTGTCATGTTTATAGATGGAAATCTCAGGTTTTTCATCTAATGGGTTACCGTGCTCATCGGTTCCCCCTTCTTCAAGTCCTTTTATTAACTCGATTTTATAAGGTTGATCATTAAAAATATTCAATGCTTCTTCGGCACTCAACACTTGCTTTTCAAATTTATGATTACCTTTAATGATGTGTTTCATTCGTTTTTCAATCTCTTCCAGGTCTTCTGGGGTTAGAGCTCGAGGAAGATCGAAATCATAATAAAAGCCATCATCAATTGCAGGACCAATAGCATATTTGGCATCCGGAAATTTTTCCAGAACAGCCTGTGCCATAACATGTGCAGTTGAGTGTCTCACTTTGAATAAATGTGAAGCTTCATAATTTACATCAACTTTTCTGGCCATTTTTTCACCTCTTTTTATCAATTCAGTATTTAAACAAAAAACTCCTGCCACTGGGGCAAGAGAACTTCTCGCGGTTCCACCCAGATTACTCATACAATGAGCATCTTGTCTAAGCTGATAACGGTTGCGCCGGTTGCCTTACTCCTCACGTTTCAGGGTTCAGCTCACAGGTGGTTTTTGGTGTTCATTCTTCTGAAAAAGCTTTCAGCCATTGACTTTTTCTCTCTGGAGTTTCAAAACACTTAATCGTCCTGATCGAAGCTTTTGAGTATTTATTTGTAGTGGGCGGTATAGGGCTCGAACCTACGGCCTCCGCGATGTCAACGCGACGCTCTAACCAACTGAGCTAACCGCCCGCGTGGCGATATTATAATTTACTTGAGGGGATAATGCAATAGGAAAATTTAGAATAGGAAAATTTAAAAATTGAAAATTTAAAAATTGTATTGTTTGTGATTTGAGTATTCATTTTCATCTAATCGACTATCTCGTCCTTCCCTATCAAGCCCGTTAATGGTAAAATTTGCGTCGCGTCCAATAGGACCGAATGGAGAGGTAGCGTAGTCTGGCCTAACGCGCGCGCCTGGAAAGCGCGTATACCGAAAGGTATCAAGGGTTCAAATCCCTTTCTCTCCGCCAAAAAAACCACCTTATCAATCGAGGTGGTTTTTAATTTTTTGGTATTTAAGATGAGACTTTTGACCACTGTACTACTTCAACACCTGTATTTTCAGGGATAATGCGGATAGCCATTTCTAATGGCAATTTTCTGTCCTTACACAACACGGTGGCAATTGCCAGTCCATGAGAAACCACAATGATGGTTTGTTGATCATGTTTTTCAGCCAGATGATCCAGATATGCGTACATGCGCTCTGCCACTTCTGCGATGCTCTCTCCGCCAGGCTTGCGAGCTGTGTAAGGATTTTGATATACCGCACGCACTTCATCACCACTGGTTGCCAATACTTCTTTAATAAATCGGCCTTCCCATTCACCCTGGTTAATCTCCCGTAAGGCAGGGTGAGTGGTAATGGATAACTCTACTTTTTTTGCAATCTCCTGGGCAGTCTGAAAAGCACGCATAAGATCACTGCTATATAAAGCCGAAAAATGATGCCCATTCAATTTTTCTGCGATGAGTTGAGCCTGTTTAATCCCGGTTGAATTCAGGGGAATATCCTGCTGTCCCTGGTATCTTTGTTCCCGGTTCCAATCAGTTTCTCCATGTCGGATAAGATAAATTGTTGTATATGCCATTGGCTAACCCTGCTGCCTAAATTCTGTGATCGATTAATAATTATAACCTTACTTATCGATCTAATTTCCACGCAAAAATCTGTTTTTTAATTGATTTTGGATATTTTGGCAAATAAGCTTCGTGACCATAAATATTGAACCGATGGTGATAAAAACAAAAAGCCCTCAGTAGAGAGCTTTTTGATTAATAACGTGATATCAATAATTAAGGATTGGCCTGTTCCTGGAGAAAGCGAACGTAATTAACCACATCCCAACGCATTTCCGGAGTGGGCAGGTTTTCTCGTAGGTGTGGCATTTTTCCCGGCACACCTTCAGTAATTGTGACAAAAATGGCTCCATCACTTAAGGCTGATCGGTCTGCGTCAACCAGGCTGACAGGTGGAAACTTCCTGAGAAAACCGCTAAAACCACCATTTCCTTCACCAGTAGCACCATGGCATAATGCACAGGCGGTGTCATAGTTTTCCTTACCTCTCGAAACAGATTCTTCATCCGCTTTTACTGGATTGGCTGGGACACCCAATTCAGGAATGTAGGCTGCACCCTGTACTGGAATCGATCGGGCAGGTAACGGCAGGGGATCCTCCATCGGGCGATAATTGGCTTGAATTTCCATCATGCTAACCCAGTCAATTTTGATGACATCATATGTAAACAATAAACCGATGATCAGGGGGGTGACCAGGGCACCCGTAACGAGAATTAATTTTTTTATCATGGTTGTTTAATCTCCTCGACATCAACAATTTCTGCCCCTAAATCCTGCAATTCAAAACAGGTATCTTCATCAGCATATGTCGGACAATTGAAGAGAATCCCGATGTAACCATCACCGATTTTAGGGTGATATCCTTTGGGACCAAATGAAGGTGAAAGCATTTCAATGAACACACCCAAAAATGTGCTGATTAATAGTCCCAACATAGTTAATTCGAATGTAACGACAATTGATGTCGGAATGGGTGTAAGCGGCATGCCACCAACTGATAATTTATACAGGTTGGGAACCAGAAAGTTCAGTAACATGGAAATAATGAAACCAAACAATGCACCTGCAACTGCAATTTGAGGAACACGTGTCCAGGACATTGGTCTTCCCAGTATTTTTTCAGAAAATGGCACCCCAGAGATGACAGAAATATCATTATCCGAAATTCCATGATGGTGAAGTGTCTCAATGGCTTCTGAAGCCTGGTCCACCTGGTCTTCTTTAAAGAGGATCATTCGAACATTGGTTTCCATTTTCTCCTCCTATTCCAATTCCGTAACCGAAGGAATTTCGGTTTTTCCGATTTTTCGTAGCGTATGGCTCATTTGGCCTTCCTGCACTTCCCAAACGGGTACCAGAGGAATGATTCTGGAAGCGATCAAATACAGGAAAATGAACAAACACAGGGTACCCAGGGCAATACTGACTTCGACGATGGTGGGATTGTAGATTCCCCAGTCAAATGGGCTTCTTTGATGACCTAATGTCAGCGGGATGATGGTGTATCGTTCGGCATACATGCCCACATTTACCAATAATGTAATGATGAACATCAGCCAGGGTGTGCGCCGAACTTTCTTGTTCCACAGGAACAGCCATGGAATGGCTACATTGCAGATGAGCATGGTATACCAGACCCATGCTGATGGACCTGTCGCATGGAGAGTGAGGACCTGTTTCAAAGCGGCATCACCACCATACCAGGCAAGAATGTATTCATTGAAGAAAAAGTATGCCCAGGCCATGGAGAAGACAAGAATAAGCTTACCAAGGGCATCAAAGTGTTCCTTGCGGATGAAATAATCCATATTTTTCATGGTTGATCGTAATATGTAAAGAATGGTTACCACTGCAGAAACACCGGATAGAATTGCGCCGATGATGAAGTATGGTCCAAAGATGGAGGATTGCCATCCCGATACCATGCCGACTGCAAAATCCCAGGAAACAATCGTATGAACCGAGAACATCACCGGTATGATGGCGTAAGCAAATATAGAAATGGCTTTGCGTAACCGGAACCATTCCGCTTCTGTTCCCCGCCAACCCAGTGCGAGAAGCTTATAAATGAAATGACGCCAGCCGGTGGAGCGATCTCGAGCCATTGCCATGTCCGGAATGAGTGGTAAGAATAAATAAATGGTGCTGCTCAGTAAGTAGGTGGTGATTGCAAAAAAATCCCAAACCAAAGGAGAACGGAAATTTGGCCACAACCAACGAGCATTTGGGTAAGGAATCATCCAATAGAAAACCCAAACACGGCCTAAGTGAATCAGTGGATAGATAGCACCAGCCGCCAATCCAAAGGTAGTCATCAACTCCGCTGCCCTGGTAAATGGTCGCCTATATTCAGCTTTAAATACTCTCAGAATGGCAGACACAAAAGTTCCTGCATGTGAAATACCGATCCAAAAGACAAAGGTGACAATGAAAACACCCCAGTAAACTGGGCGGCGAATACCAGCAACACCCATCCCGGTAGCAATCATGTATCCCCAGGCTCCAACTAATAAGACAGCAACTGCCAAGCCCAAACCAATCACCCAGGCCCACCATTTTCGGGTGGTGGTGGTCATGGCTTCCATGACCATTTGATTCATTTCATTGCGTGGCATGGGATCCAGCATCAGGTGCTCTTGGCGTAATTCTTCAGCTTCAGATTCCTGATGAGGACTTGCTTTTGAACCAATAAACGGTTTTACATCAGCCGCCATATGATTTTCCTCCCTTCAAATATGTTACCCTGGGTTCTGTTCCAAGATTTTCTAATTCTTTATAAGCCCGATCGCTTCGTACCATCTTGCTCACCCTGCTTTCAGGATCAGTGAGGTTGCCAAAAGTGATCGCATCGGTTGGGCAGGCTTGAGCGCATGCCGGGGTTACATCGCCATCTTCCATCTCTCTGCCATCAGCAGAAGCTTGCTGTCTACCTTTGACAATCCTTTGAACGCAGAAGGTGCATTTTTCCATCACACCACGTCGGCGAACGGTGACATCTGGATTGAAATATGAATTCATAGGTGCTGGAATTTCATAATCAAACCAGTTGAAAGTACGGGCATGGTAGGGGCAGTTGTTGGCACAATAGCGTGTGCCAATACAACGGTTGTAAACCTGCAGATTAATTTTTTCGACTTCTGAATGCAACGTAGCAAAGACCGGACAAACAGGTTCGCAGGGCGCGCTGCCACATTGTTGGCATAACATTGGTTGATGGTTAGGCGTTACTTCTGGGTATTCGCCTTCCCAGTATCTTCGAATTCGCATCCATTGCATTCCACGCCCGTAAGCCATTTCGTCTTCACCTACAAATGGAATATTGTTTTCCATCGAACAGGCGGTGACACAAGCCTGGCAACCACTACAAATATCAAGGTCGATAACCATGCCCCATTTTTCATCCTGTGCTGTTTTTGCAAGTAATTCAGTCATTATGGTTCTCCTTTATGTCTTTACCTCTAATGTCCACCATAGACACCTTCTTTACTTTCCTGGCGTGCTAATGGGCGTCGTTTTCCTGTGAGTTTGATGGTGATTGTTGTATCTGATAGGGCAAGATCGCCAGCTTGATTAACTTCAGTTGCCCAAACAATTGCTGGATTACAACCTCTTCCTTCAGCATATCTTCCTAATGCGGTATGTCCCTGACCGAATGGGATGGCAACAGTGTCCGGACGAATGGCTGGATAAAGATAGACAATGGCTTCCACAGAGAAATCACCGTTTGAAGATTTGACTTCAACGATATCATCGTCATGGATTCCAAGTTGTTCAGCCGTCTTTGGGTGAATTTCTATCCAAGAATTCCAGGTGACAGTCGTCATGGGATCGGGAGTTTCCTGCAACCAGGGACGATTTGCTCCGGTGCCATCACCCATTTGTGTGGCAAATGAAACCAGGTGGAATGTCTCACCTTCTTTGGTACTTTGAGGAGGTGAAAATGATAATTCTTGATCCAGATTGATTAAATTTTCGGAATTCCCCAGTTCTGGAGTTTCTTTCCACCATCCACCAAATTGCAGCCATTTACTCCAGAAGGTGGGAAGCTCTCCAGCGGAATAGAAGCCTTCTTTCTCGATCAAAGGTGTTATTGTTTTTTGAAGATAATCGACTTCATCCGTGTATGGGATGCCAGAAGCCAGATTTCCTCCAGAGGCCAAAATAGCCGCCAGAAGAACATCAGCAGTAGCTTTGGTATCATGAATGGGGGCAACAACAGGTTGAATCGATGAATAAGCTTCACGATCAATCCCTAATAGAACTCTCTGATAACCAAAGGATTCCAATGCGGCATGATCCGGGAAAACGTAATCGCTTTCAATAACAGTTTCATCTTCAAAAGTGCTGAACGAAATCACCGTTTTTACTTTTTTCAACGCTGTTTGAAAACCTGCAGATGCAGGTAACTCAAAAACAGGGTTGGTGCCGTGGATAAATAGCGTCTCGACTTCTCCAGCCTTCATCTTCGCTATCAATGCGTTTACTGCGGCAAAATCAGATGTATGATTTTCCCCAAATGTGGGAAAGACACCACCGGGTTGGGAGGTGTTTTCAACCAGAATATTCAAAGCCAGAATAGCTTTGGCGGCATCCAGACCATTTCTGGTTGTCAATGCGGATCCACCTGGTAATGCGATGGCCTTGTTGTCTGACCCAAATAATTCACCCAATTGAAGTAATTTTTCCATGCTGATACCTGAAATTTGAGATACATCATTCAGGTTTACATCAGCAAACAATGCCGGTGTTGTCACTCCAGCTTTTGTTGCAGCAATTTTTCCAATGGCTAGAGCTACCTGGCCTTCACTACCAGGTTTGATCGAAATCCATTCATCAGCGTTAGCACTTGATAAAGATTGGCGTGCTTCAAAGGAAACAATATATCCACGTTTTCCAAATGGCTGTTTGCGTAGTTGACGAAAACCTCGACTATATGCCATTGGTGAAAGCCAGGTTTCCAGAAAGTGCGCGCCAAATGAAAACACCACATCGGCATTACCGATATCAAAAAATGGAATCTGATCAAACCCATAAAGATCCTTTGCGGCTTTCAATAATGTAGATCTGCCTTCCAGCGTTCCTAATGTGCCGTATCGAACAGGGTTGGCAAATCCTCCCTTTTCTGAGATCTCCTGAACCAGATCGAACAAATGATCGGACTGTAAACCCAGGAGGAAGGCGGTTTTTTGTGGATTTTTCAATCCTTCTGCGACTGTATTGATTGAGTCCTGCCAATCCATAGTTGTGAAAGTACGACTTCCTCTGGTTCGCTTTTGAGGTCCTGTAATTCGATCCGGATTATAGACTCCTTGAACAGTGGTTAATCCTCGCGAACAGACTTTTCCTTTATTAACCGGGTGTTCAGGATTTCCTTCTACTTTGATGGCGCGACCTTCCTGCGTTCTTACGATCAGCCCACAACCAGCCGGGCATTCTTTACAGGTTGTCGCGTAATAAGTACTTACACCTGTCTGGTTATATTCAGGCATGTTGGCATAAGCCTGTCTGGTTACATACCGTGATGATGGACCACAACCTGTAATGACCGTTGCTGCGGTTACACCAATTCCGGATATTTTTAGAAAATCGCGCCTTGAAATTTTTTCAGTCATTGATTTCCTCCTTGATTAGTAATGACACGTGGCGCAATCCGAAAGCAAAACGAATTCTTCCGGAGTCGACATTTTCTGATGACAATCGAGACACCAACCCATATTCTGTCCCTTCTGTGGTTCGGCGACTGTCATTTGTGATAAATCTCCATGACAGGTTTCACAGGTTAATTCTGCATTGTTATGGGGTTGATGTGAAAAGGCAACAAAATCAGGTTGAATAGCCACAGGAACCCAGGGGATTTGTTTCCCTTCCGATCCATAACTGGCGACCAATTTCAAGTTGTCATTACGAGGTTCAATTTGTTGATGACAACCCCAGCACTTATCCGTGGTGGGTAAACCTGCATCTGGTCCTGTTGAAGTACCGGTATGGCAATAAGAACATTGCGCTCCTACACCAATATGAAAATTGTGAGGAAATGGAATGGGTTGTTCAGGTGGAATTTGGGTGTAATAAATGCCACCTACCGCTCCTCCCAAAAGAATCAGCAGCACCAATGCACCGACTATCCGAACACCTGAGCGCTGCCATAAGGGTATTGAAGATTTCATAAAAGACTCCTTTTATTAAAAAGACTACACTCGCCGGCTGCGCAATAACCAAACCAGCAATAGAATGATTCCAACAAACAATGCTCCAAGAAGGATGGCAAAACCAAGACTTGTCGCCATGGCACCAAAGGCGGTGACAATTCCGGAGAACCAATTTTGTGCAGGTCCACCAAGATTAGCGACAGGTTCAATTTCTAATGGCTCTTTAGCAGCAACCTCAAAACCAGTTGGTAAGGATGATTGAACATAATACACCACATCCCTTCCATCTTCTGCTGTCCAACCTAATTCATATCCCAAAGGCATTTCTGGAGCACGCGCAGTTCCGAAGCGGGTGCGATGCAGGAAGCGCCATGGATCCTGAACAGCCAATGTACCGAGCGATACTTCAGTACCTTCATAACGGAAAGTTGCTAGCGTACCGTCCTCACCATGACAACTGGAACAGGCTTGTTCGTACTTTTCTTTACCATTCGCCAAATCCCCACCGGTGACTTTTCGGGTGACAATGTCAATATAATCATTATCATCAATCAAGCCGGCCTGAATAAATGCAATCACACTCTCAATATCTTCATCGCTTAACATGGATGTGAAATTATGTTGGGCATCGGAAGATCCATCCAATGCTTGCACCAGGGTTGATTGATCTTTTGTAGATGCTTCCAACAGACCGGGGAAACCGGTACTATAGGCTCCAGATCGGAATGCGCCATCGATTCCCTGGTAATCCCAACCATGACAAACAACGCAACGCCAGGTATCTGTGCCAGAAATTGTGTTGTTTGACTGTCGTGACCAGATGGGGTGGTTGCCAACCGGGATCGCCGCGCCAGAAACGACACTTGTCCAATCATCATATATTTGGGCGCCACGCGAAACGGGACTGATTTCCTGGGGGTTATCCCGAGCTGAGACATTCGCAAAGGAAATACTGCCAATAATGACCATCAGAATCAAGATTACGACGAAACGATGTATTGGTTTTAATTTGTTCATCTGTTCGCTCCTCCAATAGATTGGGTGTGAGAACTAATTTATTAACGAATTTCAACCATTATGGACTTCATCATTAAAAAAAATACATTGATTTATACATTAAAATTACGTTAAGAATTATATACCAAATCTATGATATTTGTCTGTATTAATCCACTACAAAACCAATAAAAAAAGCTCGTAAAAAATTTCCTGGGAACCCTATTTGTTATAATGAGCTATAGTGTAAGCTACATGGATTATCAAATTCAACTATCAGTATTGTACATGAATTGAGAAGGAAAATGGATATTAAATCAGGTCAATTTTCAGTAAAAATCGAAAAACCAATCTATGGGGGAGAATTTTTAGCAAGATTGCCGGATCATCGACCTGTTTTTGTACCATTTGTATTACCAGAGGAAATAGTAGATATTCAGGTTACTCAAAACAAAAAAGGATACGCCAGGGCTTCATTAATTCGAGTGGTAGAAAACAGTAAAAACAGGATTAATCCTCCCTGCAAGTATTTTTCTCAATGTGGTGGATGTCATTACCAGCATATGGAATACGCTGACCAATTGAAACTGAAACAACAGGTTGTTCTGGAGCAGTTCTCCAGAGTTCCCGGTTTCAGTGAACAATTATTAAGGGATATTGTTCCATCTCTGAATGAATTTCACTACCGAAATAATGTCCAATTTTCAGTCAATGTGAATGGAAAGTTAGGATTTCAAGCTTTTGGCTCAAACCAGATAATTCCTGTTGATGATTGTCTTCTTCCTGGCGAGCAAATTCTGCAAACATGGAAAATGTTAGATCTGGAGCAATTCCCCGGATTGAAGAGAATTCACATTCGGGAAGGTTTGCAAGAAGAGATTATGCTGATTTTGGAAAGTGACAATTACGTGGAGATACCTTCATTGGAATTGGATGTGCCTGTTTCAGTTGTTCATTTGAGTGATATCGGAAAAATTGTGATGGCAGGCGAGGACCACCTGTTTTATCAGATAAAAGATCAATATTTTCATGTTTCTGCAGAATCATTTTTTCAGGTGAATACGACTCAGGCTGAGAAAATGATTGATCTTGTCTGTGCTTATTTGCCAACCAGAGGAAAGTCATTGTTGGAGCTTTATTGTGGGGTAGGTTTATTTACTCGATTTTTGGCGGATCAGTATGAATTGATTGATGCAGTTGAGGAATCATCCTCCGCCTGTGATGATTTTGCTATTAATCTTGATGAGTACGATCACATAAATTTGTATGTTGGCCCGGTAAAAGAAATTGTTCCCCAACTGGATATTAAACCAGAAGCGATCCTTTTAGATCCGCCGAGAGCGGGTGTCGACCCCAAAACCCTGGAATCAATCTTAGCCTATAAGGCACAAAAAATTGTTTATGTATCCTGTGATGTTTCAACATTATCCAGGGACCTAAAAAGATTAATTGAAGGGGGATATCGCCTGGTTGAAATCACTCCATTTGATATGTTTCCCCAGACTTATCATATTGAATGCGTTGTAATGTTAACCCTGAATGAGAAATAATTTTTCTTCTTGTCAATATTACAAGAAGGTCTCAGAATTTTGATTAACCAAAAGAACTGACAGATTGATACCAATAAAAATATTGATTGAAATCGGATCTGAACCATTGGTAGGGTTTCTTTAGAAGTGATACAATAACTCATCTTTCTTCAAAGATCGAAAATGAACTGTCTTTACCTTTTAAAAGTGACAGAAGATAAAATAATTGTTCATTTCATATTTTGTAGAGGGAGGAAAAATAAAAATACGGGTTTTGATACCGTATAAAAAATTCAGGAAGGTATTTATTATGGATAAAAAGAAATTACCAGTATTAAGCACAGTTCTTTATGTCATTGCAGGATTGCTCGTAGTTTATTCAATTTGGGCAGCAATTTATTCCGCCAACTATATTTCCACCATGATGCAGCAGGGGCAGTTAGCATTTAGTGGTAATGAATTTGAAATTGTCAGCTTTTACATGTCGAATATTGCACAATATGTGTTATTTGCCATTACCCTTTTTGTTTTAGGCAGAATATTATTATATTTTTCATTTATCGAAGAAGAAGAAGAACTGGATGAATCAATTGAAATTTCTTCGACTGAAGATGATGATGTCAAGGTTTTATCAGATTAATCCGATCGATTCATAAGAATTATTTGTCGAACAGATTTTTTTATTAGCTAAAATTTGAATAATTATAGATAGCCTTTTCTCAGGATATTTTTTGCATTTAAGAAGATCATATTAATAGCTCCAAAATGGAACCCAGGATAATCATCAAAGAGACTTCCCAGGAAGATTTGTTAAACCTCATGTCTTTGTGGAATAATGGTGGGGTCATGTCATTTGTTGGCTACCCACAGGGATTTGGAATGACCTTGCCAAAACGAATGGAGTGGTTACCCTGGGCAATTTCCAAACCAAATCGTTGTCATTATTCAATCTATCACGATGAGATTGTTTATTGTGGAGAAACTTTCTATCATTTGGATGAAAAACATAAAACGGCAGCTTTAGATATCAAATTACTTCCTGAAACTCAAGGCAGAGGTATTGCAAAATACGCACTTCGATTTGCAATAGAACAAGTTTTTATTCAGGGAAAAGCCAAAAGAGTTTACGTGGATCCACATCCAGACAATGTAAAGGCATGGAATTTATACAGAAAATTGGGATTCATCAGTAAACCACAGCCCACGTATTTAGAGCCATGGGACACCTATCTGGAAATTACAAGAGAAGATTGGGAAAATAATAGATCAAACCCTGGAACAAAAAATACACTTTCATCGTCATAAAATAAAGGGGTATTTTTTTCATTCTAATGTTCTATAATCTAATTGATTTCAGGAGGTCTATTATGCGAAAAACAAGGATTAAAGCTGTTATTGCGCTCCTTATCGTTGTGAGTTTCTCAGGATGTAATTTATCTTTTCAGAATCTAAATCCTACACCTTTTTTTCCTACACCTAACTACACCATGACTGCTTTGTTTTCAGTAGATGAAAGTCTGGCCACCAACACACCACAGGATTTTGCAGTCAATACATTAGAACCATTATTACCAACAGTTCAACCGACGAATGCTGTAACAGAAGCGACTATGCAAGCTTTACCGACAATCACTGCATATCCGACTGTAATTCCTCCTACAAACACTTCACTGCCACCAATTGCGACCAATACTGCAGTAACTGTTAGGGGAGGAACCTGGGTAACTGGAAAATATATGAAAACACCACCTGTTTTTGATTCGATTTGGGATGAATGGGATGCGACCAAATATCCGGCAAAATATGTGGTTTATGGATCCAGTCAATGGGAAGATTCCGATGATTTGGAAGGATCCTTTGCAGTCAGTTGGAATGAAACCTACTTATATCTGGCAGTAAAAGTTCTGGACGATAAGTACGTACAAAATGCATCCGGTCAGGATATCTATAAAGGTGACAGCATTGAAATTCTGTTTGATACCAATCTGTATAATGACTTAAGTACAACCAGCTTGAGTTCGGATGATTTTCAGATCGGGATATCACCAGGGAAAGGTGGAGTTGATGGTGAAAAAGAAGTGTACCTCTGGTTCCCATCCGGAAAAGCTGGCAGTATTACTGATGCAATCGTAGCTTCATCAAAGAGTGACGGAATTTATCGGGTAGAAGTCGCAATTCCATGGAAAGTTTTCAGTATCACACCTGCCAGTGGTCAACAGTATGGTTTCGGTTTATCTGTGTCTGATAATGATAATGCCAGCGAAAATGTTCAGCAATGCATGGTTTCAAATTTAGGAAACCGAAAATTAGTCGATCCTACTACCTGGACAGTGCTGACATTATCGAAATGAATTTGACCTTTAAAGGATCAAAAATCGTACCATCTCAAAAAAGGATAGAAGCTAATTCCGCACGATAAGATTTGGTAAGCTCATCATCCTCGCCTAACAATTCAAATAAGGCGAGGATTACTTTTTGCGCTATGCCGCCACGATATTTTTTATTTTGGCGGAGAATTTCCAATAAACCATCCATTGCAGATGGAAAATTATTCCTGGATGCTAAACGAATACAATTGGAAAAAGCAAAGTCCAGATCATTTTCCTGGGGTAAATTATTTTGTTTCAGATAGCCGAGCGCTTCTGCGTAAGGTAACAATTTTTCAGCAGCAGCATATTGTTTACTGGATGGAAAATTTCGTAAAATTAACAGAGGTTCGAAAGGGTCTCCCTGACCCAGTTGTGCTTTTGCAAGACCTAGTAATATTTCTGGCCGATCCGGATATTGTTCAATTAATTCAAGGAAATTTTCTTCCGCTTCTGCCCATTCATGGTTTGCCAGGAGGCTTAATCCCTTTTCTTGAGCCAAACTATCTTTGCTGGGAGGTGTAATATTGCTGATAAAAGATCTAACACGTTCTTCTGGTTGAGCCCCAACAAAATCACCGACAACCTGTCCACCACTGAATGCTTTGACGGTTGGAACTGTTCTGACACTAAATTGAAGAGCCAGGTTAGGGTTTGAATCAACATCTACTTTTGCCAATCTGAAACTACCCATTGCTTCATAAGCGATTGCTTCTAATAATGGGCTGAGCGTTTTGCATGGGCGGCACCAGGTAGCCCAGAAATCCACAACAACCGGTGTGTTTTGGGAATAAGCGAGTACTTCGTATTCAAAATCAGATTCATTTACATCAATAATAAATTCAGACGGCATCTGTTTTTTTGCTCCAGATCTTAGAAAGGTTATCGTTCTTAATTAATTGTATCAAAACTTTAAAAATGGAAAAGTTTACTCTCCTTCATCACCCGATTCAATTCCTGGTTGATTCACAGAGATGACATCTCCATGAACATTAACCACGATTTTAAATCCCATCAAACCCATATAGGATCTGGTTTCTTCCGGAATTCCTGTTTCAAATAATTTATCAAATTGATTGTCCATATTTTTTAATTGATTTGCAATCATTGCATAGGTAAAAATATCATCCTGTCCAATCATTTTTGCTGCTTGTTGACTGATTAAATCTTCTTTCCCTTCAATCATTTCTCTCATCTGATCAAGTACCTGTCGGTCGATCGTTTCTGATAATATATGACGCTTAAATCCATGATCATTGACAACATAACAAGGATCCTGTCCAATATAGACGTTTTCAACAAGGTTGTCGTCCTCATCAAAGACTAATCCAGTAAATAAAGCGTGTTTTAACATTAATATTTTTCCTCAAATAAAGAATAACATATTAGTATTAATATTTTCAAAGAATTTGAACAAGCTTGTCCATTTGTTTGTTGATTAGTCTAGAAAATATTTACTCTTGTTCCAGTTTTTTCCATGTAGGTTTCTTCACCAAATGGCACGACTGGTGATGACCAGCGATAAATCCATTGTGCATCAGCCGGGGTTAAATTGATACAACCATGGCTTCTTGGTTTTCCATAATCATTGTGCCAATATGTTCCGTGGAATGAAACGCCACTCTCAGTAAGATATGTCACCCATGGAATTCCTGGCAGATCGTAGCTATTGGGTGCTGCAGGATCACCAGCCGCCATATGGCGTGAAGGGCGTTTTCGATTGGTACTATAGATGCCTGGTTTTGTACGATAATCGCCATTAATAAAGCGTGCTCCTGTTGCGGTTTTCGCAAAAAAAACTGGAATACCTTTCTCATAGGCAATTACTGTTTGTTCCTGTAGTCGAACCTCGATTAATTTTTGATCGCCCGGAATCTCAGGGGAGATTGGCGTAATTTCATCAGGAGCAAAAAGATGCATGTGAGTGGCTTCCACATAATAATGAATTTTCCATTTGTCATCTGCAATTTTATACCAGAGCTTCTGGTTATCATCCCGGACTGCACTTTTTACCCAAAATACTGTTCCATAATATAAACGATAGGTAATCAGATGTATTGATTTGGGATGCCAGACTGCATTCGTAAAAGGTACTGTTATCTCTCCTAGTCGACCATTGGAAGAAATTTCTTCCACTTCGGGGTTTGTGCGAATACAAACAGGTTGAATATCACCAGAGTGAACAAAACCTTCATCACCCATTTCATACCAAATCCGATTGTAAGCTGGTTCTTCATCACCGACAGTGACTGAAATAATGGGGTGGACATGATCTTGCCAGAGAGAACCGACTAATTTTGATGTTCTTGATGGTGATTGGAATACATCAACCGAGGACGAAATCACTCTACCATGAGATGGAGTCAGGTTCGAGAAGAAAGTTTGATTTCCTGAAAAGAAATGATCATCCAGATGTGGAAGCACCATTAAACCCAAAAGTCCACAGGAAGATCTTTTTAGAAATTCCCGTCTGGACAATGGTTTGTCTTCAAAAATTAATTTCACCAATTAGTACCTTTGTTACGGATGTACATTCACCAGCGTGCCAACGGAAGCAAAATCGTATAACCATCCAGCTTCAGGTGTTCGCATATTCACACATCCATGGCTCATTGGTGTCCCAAAATTATCATGCCAATAAGTACCATGAATACCATATCCCTGATAAAAATACATTGTGTATGGGACATCAGGTAAATTGTATCCAGGCCCGCGCATATCAGCATATCGATATTTCACCCAGATATGAAATTCTCCAATCACTGTCGGGGTTCTCCAGGTACCTGTGGAAACAAGAAATGAATTCACTACATTTTCTCCGATATAGGCGTACAACATTTGATCACTTAAATCAATGTCGATCCAACGGGTATTCTCATCGACTTCTGCGGGAATTTCAACCCCAGAATTTGTTGGCATCGTTGGTCTGGGCGTAAAAGTGGGGGTGAACGTAGGTGTAGCAGTTGAAGTAGGAGTAAACGTTGGCGTGTTGGTTGGAGTTGCTGTGGCGGTTGCTGTTGCAGTTGCTGTGGCTGTGGAGGTTGCGGTTGCAGTGGCAGTAGGTGTGATTGTCAGCTTTTGAATCGCTCCATCCGGTCTTTGTGAAACTGGTTGCTTTGCAAATACTGATTTTATCGTTGGAAAAGCAAACCAGGTACCAAAGATAATCAGAGACAAAAAAACGATCAAACCTATTACTTTTATCCATACCGTATTCCCAGATAGTGATTTAGATTGTCTGGTCGCTGGTTTGGTCACTTTCATTTGCTCTGATGGAGGATTTGTGACAGTGGTTTGTTGTTCTTGTTTCAGTTTTCTCAGTCGTTTGATTGCCCAATCCATTCCCTGACGTGCACGTTGAGAACCGGGATTGATTTCCAATGCCTTGATAAGATATCTGACACTATCTTCTGGTTGAGAACAAGCTGCCAGAATCAGCCATCCCTCTTCTTTATCTGGGGCTATGTGGATAAGTACCTTTGCCCAATGGAGAGCTTCCGGAATATTTTTGGAGCGTAAATGCTCACGGGCTTTTGATAGTGCCTGTGGGGCTGTAGAAGTTGAATTTTCCATTATGGCATCTCTGACAAATAATTATCCGGGACGTTTTCTTTGCCAATAAAACATTCTATACCGGCAACGATACCATCCGCAACTAATTCTGGTTGATAACGAATGATTTGTTCGTCAAGGTTTAAAAAACCTGTCTCAATAATTGCTGCTGTAGTCTCACTGCTAATTTCACTGAATGTGTGATAGCTGGTCATGTCAGGTGTTATGGTGTTGACATGAAATTTTAAACCAGTGATTTCATGATAGCGGTGGATAAGGCATTTTTCTAATCTTTCAGATCGATCTTGATATTGACTTTCAGCAGGGGCTGCAACTTTGAAACCAGTTGCTTCGTCATTGATATACTCGCAGGAATCATTGTGAATAGATACCAAAACTAGCCCGGCATATTGGTCTAATCTGGGATCAAATTCCTCTAATAAATCAACAGTGTACCCCAAACCTCTTAATTTTTGGACAACCAGCGTAGCAATTCTTAAATTGGCTTCCATTTCAGTAAATCCATCGGAACAAACTGAACCAGAGTCATTTCCATAATGTCCGGATACAATACCGATTCGGGCAGGAGGTAGTTGCGTTGGTGTGGGGTAGACTGCATTGGATTGCGATTGCCAGATGTCATAAATATTTTGCATCTGGTTGGAAAACAAGTTGGATGGTGTCCACATGGTGAAAATGGTGGCAGCCAGGATTGAAATTCCAATAATACTTAGAACTGCATTTCCAGCATGAAAATTGTTTTTTCCTTTTTGGGAAGATTTCGTATCAATCCGATTACTTTTGAACATTTTTAGATAGTACCATTCTTATTTTTTGATTACAAGTAAATGAAATAGAGTCAAAATGAACAAATTCACTTAAAAAGCTTAGATTATCCATTATAAATATACATGAAAAAAGTATAATCAAATTTAACAATCACTTATCAATAAAAAGGATGAAAATGAGCATTACATCTGAAGAATTAAAACAAGTTATGAGAAATTGGACAAGCGGAGTAGCAATTGTTTCCAGCCAATTCCAGGGTATTTCCCACGGGATGACAGTTAATTCTTTTACTTCTGTATCTGTTGAACCGCCATTGGTTGTTGTAACGCTAGCGAATAATACTCGTACCTGTGAATTGGTTAAGAAATCACATGAATTTGGGGTGACAATACTTTCTTCACAACAAAAGGAAATCAGTGATCGTTTTGCTGGAATTAAGGGAGAAAATGAAGATCGTTTTGCATATCTCGAAACCTTTTCTCTTAGAAGTCTATCATTATTGATTTCGGATGGATTGGCATGGGTGGATTGCGTTGTAATTAATGAAATTAACCTGGGAATATCAACACTTTTTATTGCAGAAGTAGTGGCTGCAAAGGCTGAGCAAGGAGATCCGTTGTTGTATCATGATCGAGATTATTTTCGATTAGGAGAAAGATGTGAATGAGCGCTTATCGGATGAGGATAAGAAGATTTTATTGACTGTTGCTCGGGAAGCAATTGTAAATGCTACACAGAATAAACGGGTAGTTGATCTGGATATAACTAATTATTCAAAACTACTTCGTGAATATGGTGCTTCTTTTGTTACTTTACACAGAAAAAGTGATGGACAGTTACGTGGTTGTATTGGTGCATTGGAAGCCTATCAACCGTTGGTAAAGGATGTTCAATATCATGCTGTAGCCGCTGCATTAGAAGATTACAGATTTCCTCCTGTAACAATCAGCGAAATTCATGATCTACACATTGAAATATCCCGATTAACTGCTCCATTCAATTTAAAGTATGATAATCCACAGGAACTACCTGGTTTGTTAAGACCGGGTGTTGATGGGGTGATCTTAAAGGATGGATTTCGAAAAGCCACTTTTTTACCTCAGGTTTGGGAACAGCTTCCAGATCCGGAAGATTTCCTGGCACATCTTTGTCGAAAAATGGGGGATCGTCCGGATCGATGGAAAATAAAACTCCTGGATGTTTCAATCTATCAAGTAGAAGAATTTCATGAATAAAAAAATCCCTCAAAAATTTAAATCTTGAGGGATTTTCTCGTTATTGAGACACTAGACTGTTTCTAAACCTTTTGCTTCTAAGTATGCCTGGCCATAGAAATGTCCCATAATTGCGAATGAATAGGGGACAGTCACAAGAATTCCAATACCACAGGCTATGGATCCTAATGAAGCGATAAAACTGGCTGCTAGCGTACCTACAAGAACTAATAAATATGTCACAAGATTGTTCTTCACCTGAGTTTCTCATTTTAGTGTCCTGAGTTTAACCTTTTTAGAACACTTTTTACTTCATCAGATACCTCTGGCGAAACCAAAAAGTCTAATCCGTTGATAT
>Ga0068713_1002193_pt1 | contig 20940 bp, 26 predicted proteins | sample MTBAKSrepl2MetaG_FD_62223 | JGI IMG/M metagenome (GOLD analysis project Ga0068713, IMG submission 62223) | Enrichment culture microbial communities om Arthur Kill intertidal strait, New Jersey, USA, that are MTBE-degrading - MTBE-AKS2 (Arthur... | ecosystem: Environmental > Aquatic > Marine >...
ATGTACCTCATGCATCCCGATAAACTTTATCAGGCCCTTGTCCTTGGAGCTGTGGCCTCAGCAACAGCCCCTGCGGCTACTGTGGCCGTCCTCGGCCAATATAAAGCCCGCGGCCCCCTCACATCGACGATCTTAGCTGTCGTCGGTATCGATGATGCGATCTCCCTGATCATCTTTGCTTTTGCCACCACAGTGGCCAAGACCATTCTGGGCGGCGCTCATCTCTCCATGGGGGAACTGGCACTGAAACCCCTCATCGAAGTCTTCGGCGCTGTAGCCGTCGGTATCGGAGTGGGCTGGCTTTTCAAACTCTTTTTCGGGCGTGTGCGTCATCCCGATGAGCTGTTGATCCGTCTGGGGGCTTCTCTGTTTGTGATTCTGGGCATCACCACGCAGCTGGGTTTTTCAGAACTGTTGGCCATCATGTCTTACGGAGCGTTCATGGCCAATACGGACCCCATGATGAGCAACCGGAGTTTGAATATCATCAACACACTTGCTCCGCTTTTCTTTGCCATGTTTTTTATTTTAGCAGGGGCCCGTCTGGACATTTCTCTTCTGCCTGTGGTAGGGCTCATGGGGCTGGTCTATACACTGCTTCGTATGGGGGGAAAATTCACAGGAGGGACGCTGGGAGCCCTTCTGGGGAAAGCACCCGCTGTTGTAAAGAAATACGTGGGAATGGGGCTTGTCCCCCAGGTGGGGGTAGCTGTGGCTTTGGCGATCCTCGTGGACAGGACGTTCGGCTCCGGAGCCTATGGAGAGGCCGGAAAGAACCTCGCCAGTGTCGTCATCAATATTTTGCTCTTTACGACGATCATCACGGAAGTTGTCGGCCCTGTATTAACGCGTTTTGCCATTACTCAGGCCGGAGAACGGCATGATAATGAGACTTAAGGGGGAGTAAGCCATGTATTATTTTGTCATTCAATTATTCAAAGAAGAATTTTTAGATGATATTATGTTGGCCCTGACAACAGCGGGAATCGATAACGGAACAGTGGTCGACGGGGTCAATATGGATAATATGATGAACCAGCGGATCCCTCTCTTCGCAGGATTGATTCCCAATGGGGACCAGAGATCCCGCTATTGTAAAGTCATTTCCAGTGTAGTCCCGGACAAACAACGGGTCAAAGCTTTTCTCCAAAGCCTGGATGATGCCGATATCGATTTCGAAAAAGAAGGGATGGGCCGGATCATCCTCATCCCGGCTGAAGAGGTCATTCAGGGCAAAGAGTAGGGGATATCATGTCCCGTGACGACGTCCTTTCTTTTTTGCGGTATTACCGCGTGGAAAAAAATGCATCGTCCCATACTGTCCGAAGCTACGCTGAAGATCTCAAGCGTATCTCTTCCTGGGCCAGTGAACGGGAGAGGGGATTCGCCGGTTTTACCCGGCAGGATCTCCTGGAGTATTTTCAGTGGATGAGAACTGAAGAGTACGCTCCTGCAACGATCTACCGGGCCTATGCTTCGCTCAAAGAGTTTTACTCTTTTCTTGTCAGGGAAGGCCGGCTTGAAGTCTCTCCCATGGAAAAGATGGACAGTCCCAAACGGCTCAGGACCCTTCCTGAAGTCCTTTCAGAAAATCAGGTGGAACGGATCCTTGAAAAAGTGGATATTTCAACAGACAAAGGAATCAGAAACAAAGCGATCCTTGAGTTCATGTATGCCACAGGAGCTCGTGCTTCAGAGGTCACTTCTCTTCCGGTGACTTCTGTGCTCTGGGAGTATGGTGTCGTCCGGATCCTGGGAAAGGGGGAGAAGGAGCGTTTTGTCCCCGTGGGTGATTTTGCGCTTGCTGCCCTTCAGGCCTGGCTTCCTGTCCGCGGGCGCCTGTTAGGGTTACGTCACACAGAAGCCAGGCTTTTTTTGAATATGAAAGGACGCCCGTTGAGCCGGTCAGGATTATGGAGGATCCTGCACGACTGTTTTCTCGCTGCCGGCATCCCAAAGGCTCATCCTCACACATTGCGTCACAGCTTTGCAACGCATCTTTTGAATCATGGCGCTGATATCCGTTATGTCCAGGAGATGCTGGGGCACAGTGATATCTCCACAACGCAGATCTATACCCATGTCACAGGGGATGAGATGAAAAAGGCTTACCAGGCCTATCACCCCCGGGCATAAAGGATTTGCACGTGAGTCAAAGATATGATACATTTTTAATGGAGGGATTGTTATGGATGTGAATTTCGATTTTCAGTTTCGTCAAGAAGACCGGTCCCTGGTTATCCAGGTGGGGGATGTCTCCATACGAGCCACAAAACCCGATTCCTGTTCCATCCGGATCGAATATCCCGGCCGTGAGCGGGAGATGGCCATGGAGATCAAAGAGAGCAGCGAGACTTCGGATTTTTTAGCCACGTATGTGGTAGCTGAGGTCTTCAAACATATTATGGATCTCAATAAACACGTGAGAAAAGAGAGGATGATGGAGATCTACGATTTTTTCAACCAGCCCCGATGCCGTGAGCTGGAAGAGGCGCTGCTCCATCTATCCGCCTGAATATTCCTCCCCGGGATCTCATTTTCAAGGGGAAACGTGGCTTATTTTAAAATCCTCGGAACTCTTTTCGGCCTGACGGCACTACTCAAACCTGTTGTTTTTCATCTCATCCCCTGGGATGAGCTCGCCTTTTTCCAAAAAGCCTACTCCGCCAGGAGGCCGGCCTGGGTGACTCCCGTGGCTCTGGCAGGCCTGGCACTTGTGGCGTGGACATGGATCATGGAGTTTGTCACACATCATCCCCGAACGCTCTTGATTACAATCCTCTTCTCACTGACAATCATAAAAGCTATTTTCCTTCTTGTGCGGTATGATGCATTCCAACGATGGGTGCAAGAGATGACCCGGCGGAACAAAGGGCGTTCTGTGGTGCTTATGGATGCAGGGGTCGGGGTACTGGGGCTGGCGATTCTGGTGTGGACATTATTTTTCCTTTAAAGAGGCCTTTTTGTTAAGAGGTGCGGAGGCTCTGTAGCAAAAGGCCACGGCCCCCAGCCCGGCATTGAGTGCGACTCCGGAGGAGATCTCCATGATGAAGAGTGCAGGACGGCCGATGACGGATGCCAGTTTTTTTTCAAGGAGACGAGCCCGCTGTTCAGCCCCTGAGTGAACCACTGCGAACGCTTCGACTCCTCCCAGTTCCATAGCCTCCCGGGCTTTTTTCAGGATCTTTCTTTCGCTTCCGGTTCGTGTAAAAGATTTCCCTGCAAGGGCGCCTTTTCCCCGATGATCCAGTGTCACAAGAGGTTTGAGATGGAGAAACCGCGCAGCCCATCCTTTTAAAGGCGAGAGGCGTCCGCCTCGGATCATGGTCTTCAGGTTATCCAGGGCGACGATGATCCCTGTCTTCTCCCGGGCTTCCTCAAGGAGCAGTTTCACTTCATTGAATGAAAGTCCCTGTGTGATGGCTTCAGCAGCACGGATGACCAGAAGTCCCTGCGCTCCCGAATTCAGACGGGTGTCCAGGACGCTGATCGGGATGGAGAACTCTTTTTCCACCTCTTCTGCAGCTGTTAAAAAGGCATTATAGGTGCCGCTGAGTTCTTTTGCCACAGAAAGGACGAGGATGGCTTTGTAGTGACGGGCCAGAAAAGCAAGGCGCTGTCTCATGGACTCCACAGAGGGTTGCGAAGAGGAGGGGAGCTCTGCAGGAGATTCCATAAAAGCATAGAGCTGATCTGAAGAGAGGGTGATTTTATCCTGAAACGAAACGCCTTTGAAAAGGATGTTCAGGGGGATCACATGAATCTGATGGAGATCAGCAAGTTCCCGGGGAATGTCCGCAGCCGAATCCGTGACAATGGCGATCTCAGCTTTTCTGCGATGGTTCACATCAGCTTCCCGCTGCATGTCATCAACCTTGTGGCTGAAGACGGTCCCTTTCTCAACGAGAGTTCCCATGACCTCCCAGGGGGTATTGGTGTGAATATGAAGACGGTAACGCTGTTCTCCTCCGGCGATGATGAGAGAGTCGCCCCTGGAGCGGAGAAGAGCATGAAGATGGGCGGGCTTTTCCGGAGAAGAGAAATAGATCTCTGTGCAATAACGGTAAGGGATATTATCTGTGATGATCTCTTTTTCCTCGAGATGAGAATCTTTCACAGGCGCTTCCTGGAAAAGAAGAGGGTCCTCTACAGATGTTTCTTCAAACGCTCCGGCCATGCCTTCCAGGAAAAGGTAGAATCCCAGGGCTCCGGCATCCACGCTCTTTTTCCCTTTGAATGTGTGCAGAAGCTCCTTTGTCTTTTCCAGAGAGCTTTTGGCCTGGATAAGAGCGCTTGCGAGGAGAAGGCGGAAATCATCCATGCGGCGGCTGAGAGTTTGAAGAGCTTCTCCCCACTCCCGTATCAGCGTGATCATGGTTCCCTCCACAGGATCTTCAAGGGCGTCATAGACAGCGGGGACGGCCTTTGAGACAAAATGGGAGAAATCGCGCGTGGAGACATGAGTGACTCCGGTGCTCACCTCATGAAGCCCCTGGATGAATTGCGCCAGGATCAGTCCGGAATTTCCCCGGGCGGAACGGACCACATGCTCGGCCATAGACGCCAGAGTCCTGGAAAACGAAGCATCCACTTCCACAGCGCCCAGCGTGCCGCTGAGGGTCACGGTGAGGTTGTTGCCGGTGTCGCTGTCGGGAACGGGAAAATAATTGAGGGTGTTTAGTGTTTCGCGGTTCTTGAAAATAGTCTCAGCGCCTTTTTTGGCAGCAGAAAAGAAGAGGGGGCCGTCCAGTTTATTGATTTTCATATTGTAATCGCTCCAATCTATTCTTGATTATAAAATAATATCACAGAGAAAGCAAGCTGTGAATGAGTGTCAACCCTTGACACTTGACATAAAAAGGCGTATGATAAGGACACATCAGGTGAGCTTCTCCTGATCTCAGTCACCGGGGGTGATATGGGTTCGACGGGGAGAGGTGTAACTTGGGATGCATGCCGGTTCGCCGGAACCGTATAAACGGCAACAAAATGTAAATGCAGATGAAAATCTCGCATACGCTGCTTAATTAATTTTAAGCGGCTGTCCTCTCACCCCGTGCCTGCGGGGGTGATCCAGGGCATCATTTGAGCGGGCTTTTCCGTCTTTCTTCGCTCCGGGGAATGGCGGAGAACCTCACGGAGCTCGCCCTCCTCCGGTTGGGACGGTTTCCACGGGGTGGGCTAAAACCAAAATCGCCCTAAGCATGTAGATTCCCTCGGGAGCCCTCTTCGGACGCGGGTTCGATTCCCGCCACCTCCATCAATTCGAAAGTAATAGTCCTTATATCAGCATTTATTAAGATTTTTAATACCTTCCCCCCTAGATTCATTAATCAAAACAGATTACATGAAAAGATAGAAATCGATAGTGAACAATTGACTTCAGGCATACAGTTTAGTATAATTTAAAGGTGAATTAATTTAAGGAGATGGCTTTGTTGTACTCTTTAGTTGGACGCTTTAGTAGGATCAATCAAAAAAGGAGTCAGTAAAGGAGTAAGAATCATGGTAAGCGAAAGGATTTTTAATGGATTGATTGAAGAACTTGAGTTTGAAACAAGAGTAGATGAATCTCGAAGAAAGTTATTTTTGATGAAAGGTGTGAACCCAATATCTGTCTTATGACGATGGGGTTTTAATCGTTGCGGTGTACCGTATAAGAGTGTTATCGGGTCTTATATGAGATTGATCCAGCTGTAAAATCAAGGGAAGCTATTATGCCAGTTAGTTTTGAAAAGATCAGAAAAGATTTTATTTATACAAGACCACAACTTGCTAAATTGTGGGGTTTTAAGGGCTATGAGGCGATCTCAAGGGGAGTAGTAACTCCATCAGGAACACATTTTATTATACTCTTTATTACAAAAGAGAAACAGCCTTTTTTGACTCAATACGAAGATATCTTTCTTGATGGTATTCTTGAGATTGAAGGTGAAACAAGCCATTCCGCCGATAACAGAATAATTCATGCAATGCAACAGGAGGATGAGATCCACCTTTTTTACCGCAAACAACATCATATGCCATTTAAATATGAGGGTATAATCTACCTTACCGACTATCAGCTTTTCGTAGAAAGACCGAGTAGATTTCGATTTGCAGTGGATCAGAAAATAGCTTCAGCAGATGGATCTATAATAACAGAGGAAGAAACACACGGACTGATAGATAATCATTTTACCCCGGATGAAGAAGGACGAAAAAGATTGTTACAGCATATAGCGTATGAACGAAGCAGGAAGAACAGAGCGAAGGCCATTGAATTCCATGGGTGTGTATGTTTAGCTTGTGGTTTCGATTTCAACGAGATATATGGCGCTGATTTCGCCAGGGATTTTATCGAAGTTCATCATGTAAAATCTATTACTGAACAAAATGGTGCTTTTGTTGATCCGAAGAACGATTTGATACCGCTGTGTTCAAACTGTCACAGCATGGCGCATAGGGAGAGCGGGAGAATTTTAACACTTGATGAGTTACGAGCAATAATAAACAAAGCAATGATGCAATAGAGTAGAATTGGATTGAAAAATGAAATCCGAAAAGGAACAGGGCAATTATTTCTATAAATGATCGCAATAAGCAGGAACAGGGTTAGGTAATAATGACTGAATGTGATGGTTTTGCTTTACATTAGTATAAACCGGTCAAGTTTAATTATGCTGGAGAATTATTAATGGATAATGGTGTGATGAAAATAAGAAAAAAAAAGACTGTTGAGACAAAGAGCAATGAATGTAAAAAACTTACAGCGGTTGATCTTTTCTGTGGATGTGGAAGTTTAACAGTTGGGTTAAAAAAAGCTGGTTTCCGATTAATTGGTGCAGTTGATATTGATTCACTATCTGTTGAAACTTACCGAGCCAATCACAAAGATGTTACTGTTTGGGAGAATGATAGTAGAAAGATGGAGCCATCTGAGTTGATAACAATATTCTGCCAAAAATGTAACCTCGATAATAAGGGTAGGGAGGGGACAGGATGCCAATAACTGATTCACAAAAAGAACAAGCTGAACACTGCCAATGGGCCGCAGCAAGAGATGGAGCGCCACAAGTGCGACTCGTGGCTGGACCGGGTACAGGGAAGTCTCACACGATAGAAAAGCGGGTCGCTGACCTTCTATCTAACGGTGCGACGCCAGACAATGTGTATGTCATCTCATTCACGCGGGCTACATGCGCAGAACTACGAGACCGCATCCGGGACTTCTGTAGCACACTCTCCTGTGCAAATGCATCAACGCAAGTGCGGGTATCGACAATGCATTCTCTTGCGTTGAAAATCCTGCGGCGTGCCAATTTGCTGAGTTCATATCCCAGCACACCGATCATGCTGGATAACTGGGAACAGACCAATGTCTACGACAGGGAATTTGCCATTAGTCTGGGTTGCACTCCCTCTCGCGCTGCTGAAATCAGACTCGCCCACGATGCACAATGGCAAACTCTAAATCCGCAACACATGAATCAGGCGCAAATTACGCCCGCAGAAGTTCAGGGGTTTAACGCCTTTCATTCTGCACGGACCAATTTGTATTGCTGCGTGCTTCCAGGCGAGGTGATCTATAAGTGCGTTGAAGCCCTTCAGCAAGGCTCACTGCAAACAGATCAGTTGCCAACAATTGAGCACTTGATCGTTGACGAGTTCCAGGACCTCAATGCCTGCGATCAGGAATTCGTGCGATTATTGTCCGCGAATAGTGCAGTTTTATTTGTTGCAGGGGACGACGATCAGAGTATATATTCCTTCCGTCATGCTAACCCAAACGGAATAGTCCAATTCCAGAGCATTTATCCATCTTCTGTAATGCACGTTTTGACCGATTGCTTTCGTTGTACCCCAGCAATCCTTGGCCCTGCCAGCCAGCTGATCACTTACAATCAGAACCGAGTACCTAAGAACTTAACGGCACTCTATGGTGCTGCCTCACCACCAGTTCAGGGGCAAATGATGGTTTGGTCTTTTCAATCAGCTCAAGAAGAAGCTCGTGCGGTTGCGCAATCATGCCATGAATTAATCAATGCAGGTATGGCAGGAAGAGAAGACGAAATCCTAATCCTGATTTCAAATCGCCGGGTCCAGCTTGATGTTTTGGCCCAAGAGCTGGGAAACCTTGGACTTCCCTATGAGCCTCCTCGGGGGGCGACATTGACAAACGAGTATAAAGCCATCAGAGCGGTATATGCATTACTCAGGATTGCCCGAGACAACGTTACCAGTGAAGAAGACTATCCGGCACACCGGGATGTTCTTGATGTTCTTTCCGGCGTTGGGCATGCAACTGCCAAGGCTATTGCGGATGCGTGCATAACTAACAACCAAAATTTCAGAGAACTTTTCTATCTCTCGCAATGCCCGAGTTGGCTTTCCGGGCGATGCCCAGCTGCGGTTCAACGTCTTATGACGGTCGTTCAGTCCGTGAGTTCATGGGATATGGACGATACGCTGGTGTCTCGAAGTAATGATATCACTGCGGTCCTTTCCTCTCAGATATTTACAACGGGTCGCAATGCAACGAATATCCTTGCAGTATGGAATTCCCTTGTTGGTGATCTCCCGGTGCAGATGACACTTGATGAGCTTCTACAATTCCTTTCATCAGACAGCGAGTCGGGCCAACAGGCCATTCTTGATCTGGTGAATCAGCGTATTGGTGCGACGCAGACATCAGTTAATGGTCCAGCTCAAAAGCGCATTAAGATTCTGACCATGCATGGTGCCAAGGGGTTGAGCGGGAAAGTAGTGTTCATTCCGAGTGCCGAACAGGGCATAATGCCAAATTTCAGGGCGTTACAGGCCACGGGGCTCCTCATTGAACAGCGTCGGTTATTCTATGTCTCCATTACTCGCGCGATGGTCTGCTGTATAGCCTCTCATGCGTCTATACATTCAGGTCCGCAGGCGATGGCTTTAACTCAGAGATCTGTTGCACGTTTGCCACGTTCTCAGTTTCTGAACGAGATGAGTATTCAAAGCGAGACGCGAACCTCCGGACTGAGCCAAGCAGAAGCGACGGCAATAGTTACTGATGTGAACAATCTATGATGGTTAGAGATTGAATATAGGAAGAATGATGACCATGGACTTGGAGAAAGCAGTGGTGTACACCGCGATGGGTGGCAGAGACACCGCTACCAACGCAGGCATTTGCAGCACGCTTCCGGGCGTTTCGCTGTGTGGGGTCTTAACGCGATTCCCGCCTAAATGATACGAATGCGTGCTGAGTTACCGCCCTGCGGCCGGACAGACGCATGTAGCCCGTCCCCGCACTGAGTGCTTCTGGCCGGTGGATGTGTTGGAGGTGGCTGAAGGATTGGTTAAGACTTGAGTTGTAAAACACACCACCGGGTATTCAATTGGGCATCGAACCCACGTCCGTTCTCTGTTTAGGAAAAATGTAGAGAATAAATTTCTCTCGGCGTCCGGCAGTCTAAAGGGTTTTGGTGTGGGGTAAGGTGTTGAATAAAAAGGTTTTATGGGTGTGGTTGGTTTGGAGAACGAATTGGGGTAAGGCTCCGTGTCCTCCATCATCAACAGGATGATTTCTCAAAGCACAAGATGTCATCTTTGAGTTGTCTGTCATTACCGTTTTTTCGCACCTTTTCACTCTGCATCATTGTTTTCGAGAACCTCTTTTCTCCTTTCCCTGATGAAATTCAATTTATTATCAATAATCTGCTGTTATTCCTATTGATATTCCGTTAAAAAGGATTATATTTAATCATAAGGAAAGTGTTTTTTATTACACGGGTTCACTGACGAAAGGAGAGTGTCATGGCGGGTAAGGGAAAATTTGAGATGTATCAGGACAAAAAGGGAGAGTTCCGCTTCCGGCTGAAAGCCGTGAACGGACAGGTCATCGCCACAAGTGAAGGCTACACGAGTAAAAAAAACTGTCTGGCAGGGATCGAGTCTGTGAGGAAAAATGCTCCCGGTGCAGACCTGGTGGAGACCGAATAGTTTTGCGGGCCGGTTTTCAGCCGGCCCTTCTTTTTTTATGGACAGACGATAAACCCCCTGGCCCAGAGACACCCCCCACAGGCGGGGTGGGTATGGCCGAAACAATCTTCCCCGTTGATACTGGGAAGGTCGCAGGCATTGCATGTCAGGCAGGGGGCAAAGTCAAACTCATCCAGTGTCTTATAAAATTCAGTAAAAGAAGCAGACGAGGTGATCTCTTCCAGAGAGGCCTCTTTCAGGGATCCCAGGGAGAAGTGGCCCCAGAAACGGGAATAGTCGGTGAAGTGGACGGTGTGGCTGTGGAGGAGAGGGAGACAGGGCGAGATCTGCCCGTCCCAGCGTATGCTCATGCTTTCCCGTAAATGAAAAGGGCAGGCTCCCCCGGAAGGAAGATGCCGGGGTTCGGGAAGAACAAATCTCTTTTCCAGTGTTTTGACAAGCTTGGACCCCTCACTGTCCGTCTCAAAGGAGGGAAGGTCTGCTCCTTCGGGAGGCATGTCCCGGCTCACATCATCACTGTAGAGCCTCTCTTTAAAAGTGAAGGAGTGTAAGCCTCCACATGGCTCAGGGAGAAGCGGCTGGCCTGAAGTTGTTTGGCCAGACGGACGACCTCGGGAAGATCCTCTTTGTTGCGTCTCATCAGGACCATGGCGATCCCCAGTTCGTTTTCGGGCCCGGCGAGGTCCTTCCACCGTGTGAGGTTGTCCAGGATCATGGGCAGATGATCTCCCAGGCGGACATCAAGGTAGCTTTCCGGGCGGGCCCCGTCGATGGAGACCCAGAGGGTATCCAGGCCGGCTTCCAGGAGAGAGCGGGCACGGGCTTCTGTGAGGAGAATACCGTTGGTGATGAGCTCCACACGGCACCCGGCTTTTTTGGCCTCCGCTGTCATCTCGACCACACCGGGGTGACTCAGCGGCTCTCCGATCCCTCCGAAAAAAAGAGCCGGGGGTGCATCAGACCGACGGATCCCGTCAATCAGGAGGCTGAAGAGAGACTCTTCCATGAACCCCAGAGGTTCCTCCCAGGAGTTGCGCATACAGGTGCGGCAATCCAGGTTGCATTTGTTGGTGAGTTCCACATAGATCTTTTGAAACGTTCTCATGAAGTCAGGCGTCCTTTTCTCTGCGGGTATCACTTTTCAGATTCATAAAAACTCCGGAGCGATCTTTCCGTCCCTTGTAAAAATGATGCCTTCCCGCTCCAGGAGCCTCTTTTTCATGATCATCCCTCCCTGATATCCGCCCGGTGTCCCGTCGGAACGGATAGCTCGGTGACAGGGGATGATGAGAGGATAGGGGTTGCGTGCCAAAGCATGCCCCGCTGCCCTGGCAGCTCCGTTCTTTCCCGCTGCAGCTGCCAAATGGCTGTAAGTGACGATCTGTCCCGTGGGGATCTGACGCTCGGTTTTGAGGATAGCTGACTGAAAGGGAGAACATAAGCTGAAATCAAGGGGGACCTCTGCAAATGAGACAGGGTCTCCTTCCAGAAAAGCGGTGACCAGGCGGCCTATGTCACGAATAGCGGGTGAGAACAGAAAGGTGATCTCGGGATAGTTCTTTTTCATGCGGGAGAGAGAAATCTCCCCGGGAGAAGAGAGATAGATCCTCCTTAAGGGATAACCGGCGTTTCCGGGGTCCCAGACCACATGAAACGTTCCGAAGGGAGAAGAAAAATCCATGTAATACTCCCGGCACGTCATCGGTTCTCCTTTCCAACGTTATTTTATCATAGAGGACGGGGCAAGTAAACGGATTGAAAAAATCTTATCCTTGTCAAAGCAAGGTTGTATATTTATAATTTATAATAATAAAATGAGGAGGATAAAATGAAAAGAGGATGCATTGGGATCATCGTCGGATTGCTGCTCATGACCGGGTGTTCAAAAACGGACAGGCTGGTGAAGGAGATCAGGGCTATCCAGAAGGAGATCAGCGCCATCACGCAGACCGGGGAAGTTCAGCTTTTAGGAGAGACCTATACATTGACGGAAACCGGCACTTTACCGGCGGATGGGGTGAGAGAACTCACGACCATGGATCTCTCTGTTGTCCGCAGCCAGGCTGCCTCTTTTTCTGATGTGACAAGCCGGCCCCTGCTTTTCCGGACGGGATGGAAACGGAGCGGAGTCGAATACCATCTTCTCCTGGTGGATGAAAAAAAAGGCGAGGTCTCTGTCCAAAAGGGAATTTTATGTCTGCCCCGGGGAGGTGAACATGCTGTATTGAGTGATCATTCTCCTCTCACAGTCTACAGAGGATCTTCACTCATGGTTCTGGACCCCTACCGCAAAAAAATCTTTGAATGGGGCCTGAACGGGAAGTTTCTCAGGGAGATCTCTCTTAACGACGATATGGAGTCTCTCTGGAGACTTCGCAATATCACAGGGACAAGCTCTTCTTCAGGGCGGGTCCTCTCCCTGGCTCCCCGGGGAATATTCTTTTCAATTTGGAATGACCTGCAGAAGAGTCCCATGGACCGACCCCAGGTGACGCATGTCGATCTTTCTTCGGGGAAGAAAGAAACAATCTTTATAAAAGGGCTGGAGAATGAAAAAAACTGGCATGCTCTTGCCCTGGCTGATAACGGTCCTCGTGGTCTTGTCTATATTCCTGCAGCAGAACCTTCCCTTCTCTTTATTGATTCGAAGATGTCTCTGGCCGGTTGTTTGGACCTGGCACCTCTCCTGAAAGAAGCAGGGCTTGAAGAACTCTATGAGTCTTCACAGTATATGCTGGAGTGGGGTGATATCACTCGTATCAGCCCCAACAAACTTCTGATCCTCTTTCCCCTTGTCTTTTCTCAGGAGTGGGTGACTCCCTATACAAAAGAGGGCAAAGTGGACCGGGAGAAAATGAAGGAGACGACCATACAGCTTTTCGGAAAGAGAGAGCAATGGAGCTCTCGCTATGCGGTCCTTGTCGATACACAAAAACAGGAAGTGATCCGTCAGGGGATCTTCGATAAAGCTTTTCCCACAGATAAGCTCCTCTGGATTTTAACCCACGGGTTTACAGAAGCAACTCTTATCGTGGGCCCAGAAGCCCGGTATCTCCTCTACCTGTTCAAAAACAAGGTTCCTGATGAAAAGGAGTTGAAAAGGGGGTATACTTCAAGGGAAAGCGGGCCATTTACTTATGCTCTGTTTATAAAAAAGACTCATAGAAGTCTTTGAACTTCAAGGAGGCAAAGATGAGGAAAACAGCAGGATTGTTTTTAATCTGTGTGGTTCTTTTGTGGGGGTGCGGCGCAGGGATTCCCGAGGATGAGGTGTTGATCTCGGTGGTTGAAAAGAATATTCAGATGAGCCGGGATGAGAATATTGAGGGGTTTCTTGACACAGTTCATGAAGAGGCTCCCGGATACAGCACCATGAAACAGGGGCTCGAACAGATGTTCAACGCCTACGACTTCAATTATGAACTCAAAGAGGCAGATGTCCTTGATAAGAGTAAGGACCAGGCGCGGGTCCATTTTATCCAGGTCACAAAGAAGATCTCCGGCCCCGAGTTTCAGGACAACGTAGTGGAGGGGATCCACACCCTGAAACGTTCAAAGGGAATCTGGAAGATCCTGAATACAGAAGTGACCAATGTCAGTTTTCTCAAGGACACCAAAGAATAGATCTTTTTTTCCCGGGGGAGAGGGCGGATGATTGAGAAGAGTGAGCTCATCTTCCGTTTTCTTTCCCGGGAGGAGTGCGCTCCCGGACTTCTCGACCCCTTCCAGCGGTTTCAGCGGGTCACACGATGCTGGAGAAGAGAGGGCGGCCATTGGGTTTTGAAAGATGCCCCCTTCATCGATGACTGGGATCATGGAGAAAAAAGAGAAATCATAGGCCTCTTCCGAACTCTGCTGGACAGGGGAGGGGCCGTTTATGGAGCAATCCATCAGGGATCACTGGTTGCTTTCGGGGCTTTGGATGCTGTTCTTTTCGGGAGCCGGCGCCAATATCTCCAGCTGGTACTTCTCCATGTTTCACGCCCGTATCGGAACAGAGGGATGGGGAAAGGGATCTTTTTTCAGTTGGCCCGGGTAGCTTACGGCCTCGGAGCGGAAAAACTCTACATCTCCTCACAATCATCACTGGAGACACAGGCCTTTTACGGAAGCCTGGGCTGTACCCACACTGAAGAAGTCAATATCGAACTGGCAGCAGCCGAGCCCTGTGATATCCAGCTGGAATATGCTCTTGAGATAAATCATTTCATGGGTGTTATTAAAAGGTGAAACAAACATCACCTCTTGCCCGTCAGATAGAAGAAGATAGGAAAGGGAGCGTTTATGACTTATATGACCGAGATGAGTGATCTCCCCATCGAGACCCCGCGTCTTCTTCTAGCGCTTTGGGGTGAGGAGGATTTCCAAGGATATTGGAAGCTCTGCAGAGAGAGTGCTAAGGGGAATTTCTTTGAAGGATGGGCCATGGGCCGGGAGGAGGCTCTGGACTTTTTCCGCTGGCAGCGGGCAAAATATGAGAAGATGGACCCTGTGGGTGATATCATCGGCCTGGCCGTGATGGAAAAAGAGAGCAGAGCGGTGATGGGCCATGCCAGTGTGGGACGGCATGATCTTCACCAGGAAACCGAGATCTCCTACGGCCTACTCCCCCCGTTCCGGGGTAAAGGCTATGCCACAGAAGTGTGCTGCGTTCTCACCCAATGGGCTTTCAGCCATTTTCCGCTCACCTCTATCATCGGGACCGCTCCCGTGGATAACACCGCTTCGTGCCGTGTCCTGGAAAAATGCGGATTTCAGTTTATCCGGAATGAGATAGAAACCGTTCCCGTCCTGGGACGGCAGATTCTTTTTGCCTGCTACCGGAAATATGCCGGAAGTCCTGACTGGAGATGAGAAAAGATGGACTTATTAAAAACAGGAGGCTTACTGCCTCCTCCCTTCGGGATCGAGACTGTCAAGGAGTTATGGACGGATCCCTATACGTCAGGGCAGATGCTCCGCTTTCATCTGGATGATGACGTGGATGCCGCCTCGCGGAAAAAGAGCTTTATTCACCGGTCTGTGTCCTGGATCCTGGATGAGTTTTCCCTTCAGCCGGGCCAGGCGGTCATTGACTTCGGGTGCGGCCCCGGACTTTATACTTTACCGCTGGCCCGCCAGGGGCTTGATGTGACCGGAGTTGACTTTTCATCGCGCTCCCTGGACTATGCCCGGGCGCGGGCTGAAGAAGAGGGATGTCAGGTGGAGTATCATCTTTGTGATTATCTGGACTACCAGCCGCAAAAGTTATATGAGGCCGCTCTCCTCATCATGGGGGACTACTGTGCCATGAGTTTTGATAAGCGCCTTCGATTCCTTCGTATGGTCAAAACTGCTTTGAAACCAGGAGGTTTTATTCTCTTCGACCTCTTCTCTCTCTCCCGTTTTTCCAGGCTTCGTGAAGCTGAGACATTTCACTACTCCCCGGGAGGGGGTTTTTGGTCTGTAAAGCCCTATTACGAATATTTCCGCCGCGCGCTCTACCGGGAGCAAGGAATCGTTTTGGAGAAGTATGATATCATCGAGGCCGGGAGGAGCCGGGTCATCTGCAACTGGCTGGAACACTTTTCTCCGGAGAAACTGAAAAGGGAGCTGGCCATGGCCTCATTTGTGCCCGTTCACTTCTGGGGAAATGCAGCCGGTGACCCCTATGGGGCTGCTGCGGATGAGTTCGCTGTTATGGCTGTTCCCCGGTAATCCGTTCACGAAAGATTCTTCGGCCTCCACGGAATCAGAAGGGACGTCCGCTTTTTATAAGCCTGGTAGGCCTCCTCTTTACCCCAGCGAAGGTCAGCTTTCTTTTCAAGCGGGGGGATCCCCGAAAAAAAGAGAAGAAGAACGGCGATGGTCAGAGGGCTGAGAAGAGCCACAAGCCGGCCTGCCGGATCCAGTGCAGGTGCAGCAAAGAGATAAAAGCCTGTCCAGCAGAGGATCTCCCCGAAATAGTTGGGATGGCGGGAGACTTTCCATAACCCCGTCTCGATCCATCTTCCCGTATTTTCCGGCTGGTCACGGAAGCGCTTTTTTTGAAAATCGGCGGTTGTTTCGATGATCAATCCTGCCGCCCAGATGAGTAGCCCTGATCCTGTTACCACCGTAAAAACACTTTTCCTGTTCAACATAAGAACATAGGGGAGAAGAACCAGCCATACAGTGACTCCCTGGATCAGCCAGAAGGAGCCGAACTTGAAAAAATGCTCACGGATACCGTCAAAGCGCGTGTCTCTTTTGATCTTCAAGATGCGGGTGAAGAGAAAGATCCCCAGCCGCGCACTCCATGCGAGGATAAGGCCGCAGGCTAAGAGCCCCAGAGGCTCCCGGGAAGAGAGAAGTGCTCCTGTTACGGCTAATGCGGCAAAACTCAGCGAATAGGAGAGATCCGTGAGTTTGTCGGTCTTGAAGAAAAAAGCGGGGATAAAAAGCAATACCTGAATCCCCAGAGAGATCGCAAGATAAAGAAAAAGAGTCATGGGGCCTCCTTATCGTTTCTTTTTATTATAAGGGGTTGCCGGAGAAGAATCAATGACATTGACACCACCCCGGTACCATGTATGATGAATAAAGCTGTTTATTTTTTTGTGTGAACCAAAGGAGGTGGATGATGGGTATGGGTCTTGTATGGTTTTTACTTATCGGTCTGGCGGCAGGATGGCTTGCCGGGAGGATCATGAAGGGGAAGGGATTCGGGCTTATCGGGGATCTTGTCGTGGGAGTCATCGGTGCCATTTTAGGGGGGTGGATCTTTCAGGATATCCTCAAAGTCAACATGGGAGCCGGGATCATTCCGTCCCTTGTCGTCGCCCTGATCGGGGCCATTATCCTCATCTGGGTCATCCGGCTTATCAAAAAAGCCTGATCAGCGTATAGCCGGGGACCGGGGTGTTCCCGGCTATTCTTTCACTTGATATCTCGTCTTGAAAGCTTGTTCAAAAGGGGTATACTCAAACAGAAAGAGTTAGCCATGGATAAGAATAAAACCAAAATTCAGGCAGAAATGGGCCCTTTTGCCCAGGCCATTTTAGAGAGTATCTCTGACGGTGTCTTTACCGTGGATAAAAACTGGACAGTGACATCCTTTAACAGAGCCGCAGAAGAGATCACTGGGATCCTGAGAGAGGAGGCTCTTGGGAAGCGATGTTCCGATGTCTTCCGGTCCAGCATGTGTGAATCCGCCTGCGCTTTAAAAAAGACCATGGAGACCGGGATCCCGGTAATCAACAAGCCCTGTTACATTATAGACGGAGAGGGAGAACGGATCCCCATCAGCGTCTCCACCGCGGTACTCAAGGATGACAAAGGAAATATCATCGGAGGCGCCGAGACCTTCCGCGACCTTACTGAAGTGGAGCAGCTGCGACAGGAACTGGAAGAACGCCAACGCATCGGAGAACTTGTGAGCCGGAGCCCCTCTATGAAGCCCCTCTTTGAGATGCTTCCGGCGGTAGCAGAAAGCGGGGGGACGGTTCTGATCACCGGGGAATCAGGAACGGGAAAAGAGGTTCTGGCCCGGACCATGCATCATATCAGCCCTCGTAAAAAGGAACCCTTTATTACTGTTAACTGCGGAGCTCTCCCTGATAATCTTCTGGAAAGCGAGCTTTTCGGATATAAGGCCGGAGCTTTTACCGGAGCGGTGAAGGATAAACCCGGCCGCTTTCAGCTGGCCGGGGGAGGGACGGTCTTTCTTGATGAGATCGCCGAGTTAAGTCCCGCTATGCAGGTGAAGCTTCTCCGTGTCCTCCAGGATAAGACGTTTGAACCTCTGGGGAGTACAAAGACAGAAAAGAGTGACGCCCGGGTCATTGCAGCCACGAACCGCGATCTTGAAGAGGAGGTCAAAGCAGGGCGTTTCCGCGAAGACCTGTTTTACCGGATCAATGTCATCCGGCTTCATCTTCCCCCTTTACGTGAACGGCAGGAGGATATTCCTCTTCTCACAGAACATTTTATCCGCCTCTTCAACAGCAGGCGTGATCACCCTGTAGAGGGGGTTTCTCCGCAAGTTTTTCAGGCTTTTCTCTCCTATGACTGGCCGGGAAATATAAGGGAGCTGGAGAATGTCATGGAGCGGGCCTTTATCCTCTGCCGGGGCTCCATGATCACTCCGGACCTACTCCCCCGGGAGCTGACGCATACTCAAGAGACTCAGACAGTATCTTCACTTCAAAAAGCCTCATCCCGCGCTGAAGCCGCCCTGCTCAGGGAGGTCCTGGAGAGAAACGGGGGAGACAAGATCATGGCTGCCCGGGAGCTGGGGATTCACAAAAGCACTCTCTACCGGAAGATGAAGCGCTTGGGCCTGGACAAGTAATCTTATACCCTTTCAGTCGCAAACATGCAACAATTAGATCTGATATTCGCAAATATGCGAATATTCCCTGACGTTAGCCGGGCTCTCCGTTTTTAACTTCAATAAATACATGTAGTTAGAGGATTACTGTACGTTCCTGTTTTGGCACGTCTAATGCTATATATATTGATGAAAGGAATAAACTATGAAAATTGCTGTTTCTCACTGGCAGGGGCGTCTGGCCCCGGTCTTTGATGTCTCAAGGGAGGTCATGATCCTTGATACGGAGTCCGGAGAGCGTATTTTCCTGCCTCTGAAGGAGACTCCCTATGAGAAAGCGGGTCAGATGAAAAGAGAAGGGGCCGAGCTTCTTTTCTGCGGAGCCATGAGCCGCGGCATGCTGGAGACGCTTGAAGCCTTCGGTATCAGAGTTGTCCCTTTTCTCTGCGGTGAAGTGGAGCAAGTGGCCTCTCATTGGAAAGAGTCGCTGGATGACTTTCGCATGCCCGGTTGTTGCCGGCGCCGGCAGAGAGGATACGGACGTCCCCGGTGGGGACAGCGTAGAAATCAAACGGGAGATTTTCCCTTTGGAAAGGAGTGGTGATTATGCCAAGAGGAGACAGAAGAGGGCCTGAAGGATTCGGCCCTATGACAGGAAGAAGAGCGGGGTATTGTGCAGGATATGACCGTCCGGGTTATGCCAATGGCCCCTTTCCAGGAAGAGGAGGCGGTTTCGGACGAGGATTCGGACGAGGTTACGGCCCGGGATGGGGTATTCGCTCTTTTTTCGGCGGTTGGGGAAACCAGGGCGACGCTCCTGTCTATCCCGAATACTCCCCTGAACGGGAGACTGTCGATCTCAAAGAGGAGGCCAGATGGATGGAGAGCCGTCTCAACGAGATCAGGCAGCGTCTTGAAGACCTGGAAAAGAACGGAAAATGAGGTGAAGGGGGGACGTCCCCCTTTACTGAAAAGGAGATAATATGAAAATTGCACTCACAGCACAGGAGAAAGACCTGAATACAGAGATGGATCCCCGGTTTGGGCGGGCACCTTTTTTTGTGATATTCGATACAGAGTGGGGAAGTTATTCCTTTATAGACAATGAACAGAACCTCAATGCTCCCCAGGGAGCAGGCATCCAGGCAGCGCAGAATGTCATCAAGACCGGTGCCGATGTCCTTATCACAGGCTCCTGCGGCCCCAAAGCATTCCGGGTCCTTCAGGCATCTGAGATCAAAGTCGTGACCGGGGCTTCGGGCCCCGTCAAAGAGGTCATCGAACGGTATAATAAGGGAGAATTGAAAGCGGCCCAAGGGCCCGATGTCGAGGGCCATTGGGTATGAAGATCGCTGTCGCTTCAGGAAAAGGAGGGACGGGGAAGACCACTGTGGCAGTCAATATGGCCTTGTCTGTGGATTTTCCCGTTACCCTGGTGGATGCTGATGTGGAGGAGCCCAACGGAATCTTCTTTCTTCCCCTGACACTGGAGAAGATCGGAGATGTCTCCATACAGGAGCCGGTTGTGAATTCATCGCGGTGCACATCCTGCGGGGCCTGTGTCGAGGCCTGCAGGTTCAATGCCATTGCTGTGACTCCCAAGGGGGCCATGATCTTCCCTGAGCTCTGTCATGCCTGCGGGGGGTGTTTCATGGCTTGCCGGGAAGGTGCTATTACAGAACGGCCGCGTGTCATCGGGTCTCTTTCACAGGGAAACAAGGCGAATCTCGACTTTATCCAGGGGGAACTCAACGTGGGAGAAGCTCTGGCCCCGCCGGTGATCCGGGACGCTAAAAATAAAGCTCACGGGGCTTCACTTGTCATCATCGATTCTCCCCCCGGGACAGCCTGTCCCATGGTCACAGCGGTGAGCGGTACTGATTTTGTACTTCTGGTCACAGAACCCACGCCCTTCGGGCTGAATGATCTGAAACTGGCTGTGGAGACTGTAAGGACGCTGGGTCTTCCCTTTGGAGTGGTGATCAACCGGGACGGGATCGGAGATGAAGGAGTCCGCCAGTATTGCACCCAAGAAGGGATCGAGATTTTCGGGGCTGTCCCCGATGACCGGTCAGTGGCGGAACACTACTCCAGGGGGATCCCTGCAGCTGTTTTCAGTTCGGAGTATAAGGCTCTTTTTAAAGAGATCCTCAGAAGAGTCACTGAGCGTATGAACTCAAAGGAGTCTTTATGAAAGAACTCGTTGTCATCAGCGGAAAAGGGGGGACCGGGAAGACAAGCCTCACCGCATCTTTTGCGGCTCTTGCGGGATCCGCTGTCATCGCTGATTGCGATGTGGATGCAGCGAACCTCCACCTGGTCATGGAGCCGAAGACAATCCGGGAAGAAGAGTTCTTCAGCGGCCATGAGGCTGTGATAAGAACTCAAGATTGCATCAAATGCGGACGATGCCAGTCCTTATGCCGTTTTGAAGCCATCCGTTTTGAACCCGAAGGACGCATCTATAACGTCAATCCCTATAACTGTGAAGGATGCGGCGTATGTATGGATCATTGCCCTGTCGGGGCCATCGATTTTCCCCAGAGAAGATCGGGGACCTGGTCTCTCGCCGGGACACCATACGGAACCATGGTTCACGCCAAATTGGACCCTGCAGGAGAAAACTCAGGCCAGCTGGTCTCCGTAGTGAGAAAAGAGGCTAAAGAGAAGGCCCTTGAAGAGGGGAA
>Ga0068713_1002195_pt1 | contig 20896 bp, 16 predicted proteins | sample MTBAKSrepl2MetaG_FD_62223 | JGI IMG/M metagenome (GOLD analysis project Ga0068713, IMG submission 62223) | Enrichment culture microbial communities om Arthur Kill intertidal strait, New Jersey, USA, that are MTBE-degrading - MTBE-AKS2 (Arthur... | ecosystem: Environmental > Aquatic > Marine >...
TGGGTTGAAGTGGCGTTCTCTTCCCAATAGCCCTCATAGGCGATCACCGCGACAGCCGGATAATCCTTGATGAGCCGGACAAGCTGATCCTCGCTCAGGTCGGGCAGAACCAGGAATCGTTTTACATACCTCGCGAGTTCCGCGTCCTGTTCCAGCGTTTCCCGGATGATTTCCTCAATATGTTCAACCGTGACACCCATGGATTACCGTCCCAGGAGGCCTTGCAATACGGCCGTCTCGAATTTGCTCCAGTCTTCATCCCGAACGCCCATAAATGGTCTGGCCGGTATGAACGTTTTGCGACGGGGACCCGCCGCGCCGCCGAATTGATGAACAGCAGCGTAGACCACGTTTGTCCCGACGATCGCCGATTCGCTGGCGACCCGCTCCCGTATGGACGATAAAAGATTTCCGCTTTTTATCAGCGGCTTGCGCCCTTCAGGGGAAGGCTTTTTCAGAGGCCGCCACGGCTTTCCATCGGGACTCCTGCTTTCTTCAAAATTGCTCTGTATGGAGCGTTTCATGATCAGGGTTAGATCCCGGTAGATGGGCTCCATGCGCTCCAGCCGCTCCGACAAAGCGCTCAGGCTGTTCCGCGCTGAAGCGAAGTCCATATCGACTCTGTACGAAAAGAGACCCATCTACAGCCGTCCCATGGTTTGCATGGTTATGGTCCGATCCTCTTTCGCCTTCGTGCTTTTTACGTCTCCCACAGCCGGCTCCCGCTTTTCTTCGGTATCGATCCTGATTTTACCGGCGGCGAGCTTTTCAAGGATTTGCAGCGCCAGGTCATGGCGGTCTTTGCGCGGATCGGGAACAGCGCCCTTTCTGCTGAAAAGATTGAACACGGACAGATCAACGCTTAACTTTCGGACCAGTCCGGACGCGGATTCCAGCGGTACGCGATACCGCGCCCCCACATAGGCGTCTATCACGCGGTCCGCGTCGGCTATGGACCGCGCCACTATGTCGGAGTCCACCACACCGGACCCGGAGTCGTCGGTCAGCTGGATCAGTTCCGTCTCGTCCATATCCAGAGCTATGTCTTCAAGCGTCGAATAAGCCATTGCGTATGCGTCCGAAAGTCGGTTTAAAGGGTTGCAGGCCGTCTATCCGTGGGGATTTCAACTGGAAAAGGTGTTGTAAAAGAGATATCCCAGGTCGGCGCCGGTAACTTTGGGGTCGAAACATTCGCTCGCCTCAACCACATCCTGATGTTCGGATTCTTCCCGCCACATTCTTACCACCCGGTACTGTCCCGCTTCGCGCGCCTGATCCTGTATGGCTTGGCTGTGTTTGGTCCAGGTGTAGGTGTACCCGGCGCTGGGGATCTTTCTTCCGGGAGCCGACGGCCTGTAGTAGAGAAGCGCCGACCCCTTGCCGGGATTCACCTCCCAGATATCCACGCCGTTGAAGTCGGACCCGTCCGCCTTTTCGGAAGCCGAAGAATAGATGGCCTTGCCGACCAGGACTTCTTCAAGCCCGAAGACGGCCGCTATCATGCGAGCGGTGACGCGCGCCGGGTCCACGTTGGTCCCGCCATATTTGATTCGCTCCAGCACGCTGTCCTCCTGGCGAATTTGGCGAAACGTGTCATCGTCCATGAGCATGACGTTTGGCTCGAAACCGGTGAGCCCGCGCACGACGCCGATGGCGGTTTCCACATCGGTGATGAAGGTGTTGCCTTCTCCGGCGGCCCAGCCTCCTTCCGCGTCCGACGAACTGGTCCAATTGGACGCGTTCATACAGCTGGCCGCCACCAGCCGCTCTTTCTTGAGCGCGACCTTGTCGGTGGCGAATTCCACCGCCGTGATTTCCGGCTCCAAAGCGTCATCCGCGTTGGCTCGGTCCTCGTCGGTTATCTCCTTGGCAAAGGCGTACTCGCTGCAGAAATACTGATCCTTGGACAGCGCGTAGCCGCCTCGCCGCGCCTTGGATCCGGGAGCGCGAAGCGCCGCCTCGTCACGGAACCAGGAGCCTTTTAAATAGATGAAGTAATAATCGCTCTGTTTGCTTACCGGCACGAGGGGAAATACCCTGTCGGCGATGTAGAGCTGATTGCGGTACGCCATGGAAACGGCGCTCAACGCCGCGTTAATATGCTGTTCCTTTGCAGTGGGCTGAGGCATTTGACGTTCTCCTTGCGGTAACGGGTTCTAGGAGGCCACGTTGGTCTGGAAAGGGAAGGGAAGCACGGCCACGGTAATCAATTCATCCTCGTCGCCTCCCACCAGGCAAAACGCTGAAGCCAAATCCAGCGCGGTGTCGGCGTCGAGCCCCTTTCCCGCGTCGCCGGCGTCCACATATTCAAGTTTTACGTATTCATTCTCGGCGATGGTTTCTCCGGCCACCAGTTTGGATATGCCCAGCATGCGGACGGAAGCGGCTTCCCCGGCCGCGGGATTGTTCTGAAGGACACCCACGGCCTTGTCGGCGGCGGTGTTGGGACGGTAGACCTTGCCTCCCGACAGGACCACGAATCGATACTGATCGTTGGACAGGTCCTCGCCCGCTTCAAATCCAATGTCCAGAACACCATTTTCAAACGCCATCGTTTTGTATCCTCCTAATTTTCCAGCGCGTATTCCTCGTACAATTCGGGATGCGCTTCAGCGGTTTTGCGCAGGGCTTCGGAAAACGCGATGTTTTCGCTTTTGGAGCGTTCCTTGGCCAATTCCATGAGCTGAAATGAAGCGGACGAGCTATCGAGCGTGATCGAGACCTTGGTCCTGCCGGCGATTTCACCCATCGGCGCCAGATCCGGAAGGTTTCCCAGGAACGAGAGCATCCATTCAAAAGGCGACCGCGCCGCTTCGTTTTCGGCAAACTGGACAGTCACCTCGTCAGAACCGGGCAGACATTCCAGAAACGCTCTCAAGCCCGCTTTCTCCCAGGCGGGAAGCAGTTTGCCCTCCTTTACCCTGCGCTCGCAGAATTCCGCCACGAGCCTGCGGCGATTTTCTTTTTGGCTTGCCCGCCGCTCCGATCGTTCCTTTTCCATGAACTCGACGAGCGCCTTTTCGCGGGTTTCGCGGATAGCCGCTTTAATCCGCTGTTCAATGTCGCCCGCGGAACGTTCTCCCCCATCGCCCTCCTGGCAGTCGTCAATGGCTTTGTTGAGAAAGGATTTCATTCGTTCTTTGAAGTTCATCGATTCCTCCTGTGCGGAATTGGTCATGTTTCGGCCGGCGGCGTTCGAACCGTCCGTCGAAACGGTCGCGGCGTCCTGAATGGCCAGCGCCGGGTTTAGTTCCATAATCACCGCGCCGTCCCGTTCGTAAAAGACAACATCGGGCAGCCCCTTGACCGCTGGCGGCTGAGCGCCCAGAAACCCCACATGACGCAAGTACCACGCGCCCGGCTTGGGATTGCGCGGGTCGTGGGGATGATAAAAAGCGGCGGATCTTTTCTTGAACAAGCCCTCTCGCGCCAGTCTGCGGAGCGCCTGGGTCGGTATGAGTTTGGCCACCAGCCGGTCGCCTCTACGGACGAGCGATTCCACCCATCCCAGCGCAGGGTCGTCATGAGCCGGATGCCCCAGCACGGCGGGGGCTTCATGCCTGGCCGGATCGTACGCTCGCGCGATCTCTTCCAGATCGCTGTCCGTCCAGAACCGCGAGGCGCCTGTCGAATCCGTCTGATTGCCGGAAGCGAAAATCTCCAACTCCACCGGCTGTGACTCCGCCGGCCGTGTTTCCGTCGATGTGTGTCGTAACGTTTTCATGCGGCCTCTTTTGTTGAACGGTTCGTTCATCGTTCGAGGCGACTATAGCGTAATGAAAAAAAAGCGGTGTCGCGCGAGCGCGCTTCCGTCACGAAATGGTGAAGAATTTGAAAATATTTTTAGGGAGGAAACGACACAATTAAGCTGAATAGAGGCGCAAACCATCTATCAAAGAAGAGGCGGTGTAGGACGCGATAGGGTTTTCACCCGATTGCGCTCACACGATCAACCGGTTCATCATATAAGAATAGGCTTATATAAGATTAAATCTCTGCTCAAACCAAAGGGAGGAAGCTAAAAATGAGGAAATATTCCGTAATCTTGGCGATTGTCATGCTCATGGGGCTCGTCTTTTACGGGTTGAGCGCCAACGCCCAAAACGAGCCGGGAACAATGGGACGAGGCTATGGCTACGGTCAGGGCCAGGGAGGTTCCGGATGGAACTACTGCCCCTGGTGCGGGAATTACCTTGGCCCCGATAGCGGCTATCTGATGGGTCCGGGAATGATGGGCCGCGGTTATAACTACAACTACGGCATGGGCCCCGGCATGATGGGCCCGGGTTATGGGTACGGCCGCGGAGGTGGTCCGGGAATGATGGGTCCGGGTTACGGGTCCGGCCGGGGCTCGCAATACGCGCCGGAGTACCTGCGGCCGCAAAAACCCCTGGATAAGGACGAAGCCCAGCAGGAAGTGCAGAACTATCTCAAATCAATCAGGAACCCCAACCTGAAAATCGGAGATATCCAGGAGAAAGACGACGCCTATGAGGTCAACGTTGTGACCAAGGACGGGTCTCTGGTGGACAAGATCATGGTTGATAAGAATACGGGCCAGATGTCCTCAGGGTATTGAGTTCCCGTTTGATCGCCGAAAACGAAGCGGCCGTTCAAGCCATCGATGCTGTTGGCCGCGGCCGCCATCCCCGGAACCTCCTTGGTCCGACCGATCCCGAATACTCATGGCGATCGATTGTTCACTGTCCGCACGATCGGGATGCGGCCCGCGTATCCTGCGCGACAGACGAACGGCGCCGATACGCCATCCCGAGAGCTATTCTCCGGCGTTCATATCCAGCGATATCCCGCGCGTTTGCGCCGTAATCCCTCCTCTTTGTTAGAAATGCGTTTGAGGCCTCATTTTCCGCCGTTCATTGTCGATTAGAATAGTGAAATGTGGCAGACTCGCTCGGAAAACGACCGAACTCTCGCAAACGGAATGGTTTGGTTCACTCGCCGGCGCTTGGCGTACTCTACCGCTCAAAACGGACGACCTCACATGAAAACTACGATCGCGAACAACGCAGCCCCCTCCCATAGCTCCCTCATATCCGATATTACGGCCGGAATGACCCCGGAAGGCGCGCCCGTTACGTTGCCCCTGGGCTCATCCGACCCAAAGGTTCCACACACCGCCTTCACCATTGAGGATCTCGTCGAAACGACGATACATATTCCACCGACCACCCTCATTCAGGATTTGAAGGAGCTGCTCGCCGACACTCCCCCCATGAAGGGGATCGTCATTGTTGACTGCCAAAAGCCCCTGGGCCTGATTATGAATTACAATCTCGATCGCCAACTCGGAACGCGATTCGGCGTGGCGCTGTATTATCACCGGGACATCACCTACCTTATGGACAGATGCCCGATGATCGTCGATTGCGAGACGCCATTGCAGCGGGTCGCCAGCGCGGCCATGAACCGGGAAAATGAAAAAATCTATGACGATATAATCGTTACAAAATGCGGAGAGGTCATTGGGACGGTTTCCGTGCAAAAGATGCTGCTCACTATGGCCAAAGCCCAGGTGGAGATGGCCAAGGAAATGGCCACGCAGGCGGACAAGGCCAATTCCGCAAAGAGTGAATTCCTGGCCAACATGAGTCATGAAATCCGCACTCCGCTCAATGGGGTTATCGGATTCACCGAGATGCTTCAGGACACCGGGCTCAACGATAACCAGCGAGATATGGTTTCCACCATCAAGCAGTGCGGAGACGCGCTGCTGTCCCTGATCAACGAGATCCTGGATTCGTCGAAAATCGAAGCGGGGGAATTGAAGTTTGAATGCATCGAATTTGACCCCGAACTGATCGCTTACGATGTTTGCGAACTGATCGCCCCCCGCATCGAGGGAAAGCCCGTGGAAATCATGTGCCACGTGGACAAGGAGGTTCCTTCGTTAGTCCTTGGAGATCCCACGCGGTTCCGTCAGGTTCTGACGAATCTCATGGGCAACGCCCCCAAGTTTACGGAACGGGGAGAAATCGAATTGTCTCTCGAAGTCGACGAGGAAATCGACGCGCGAGTGAAACTGCACGCCAAGATAAGGGATACGGGAATAGGTATTCCGGAGGACAAACTGGCGCTCATATTTGCTCCGTTCCAACAAGCCGACGGCTCCACAACCAGAAAGTATGGCGGCACGGGGTTGGGGTTGACCATTTCCAGGCAACTTGCGCGCATGATGAATGGCGACGTGTGGGCCGAGAGCGTCGTGAACGAAGGGAGTGTGTTTCATTTCACGGCCTGGCTGGAAAAAACCGCTCAAAAGCGCTGCTGCAGGGTCAAGCCCACATCCCTGAAGGGAAAAAAAGCGCTTATTGTGGACGACAATCAAACTAACCTGAATATACTTTCCAATCTGCTGCGTTGCGTGGGCATAACGGTGTATGAGCTTTCGGACAGTTCCAGGGTCATGTCCACGCTGACATACGCTTCGGACGCCGGCGCCCCGTTCGATATCCTCATTTGTGACATTCAAATGCCGCAGACCAGCGGATATGACGTCGCCAGGCAAATCCGGGAGAGCGACGCGCCATTTGCCACCATACCGCTCATCGCCCTTTCCTCCTTGACTGAACGCGACTCGCGCACGTGCGGAAAGGCCGGGTTCACGGGCTTTCTGAGCAAACCCATACGCCGGGACAGGCTCTTTCAGATGCTGGAACGAATCGTCAGCGAACCGGCAAACGGCGCCGCGGGAGATCAGACCCGGGAAAACGGAATCCTCACCCAATATTCCATCCGGGAAGAATTCAAACACTCCATACGCATTCTGCTGGCGGAGGACAACGCCGTTAACCAGAAACTGGCGACGATGATGCTGACGAAGGCGGGCTATCAGGTCGACACCGCGGAAACCGGCAAACAGGCCCTTTTGAAATTCACCAGCGCCCCTGACGACTATGATCTGATTCTGATGGATATACAGATGCCCGAGATGGACGGGATAGAGGCCACACAGCAAATCCGGCGGCTGGGCTTCACCTCCGCGCCTATTATAGCCATGACCGCCAACGCCATGAGCGGCGATGAAGAGAAATGCCTGAAGGCGGGCATGAACGCCTATATCACCAAGCCTTTCAAGCGGGAGCAGGTGTTCAAAATTCTTGAAACATGGGTGGCCAAACGGCAAACGGCGCTCTGACAAGTCTCAAGATTAGCCATGCCCGGACTCGCGCGTATCCCACCCCTGCCCCATTCGTCGCTTTCCTGAATTATTCTCACCAACACATCATAATTCTCTTTTTTTCTATATGGCCATTGCTCTTACTCCGAACCGGCCTTCTCCCGGAGACGCTGTCGATTTTGGATTTTGTGGGAGGGAACTTTTTGGAAAAAGTTCCCTCCCACGCCCACCCTCCAAACCTTAAGTTATTGAAAACATAACCATTTCAGACAACAGTGTTCTTATTTCGAGCGTAGCGAGAAATCTCCCGCAGGGGGCGCGGGGGAAGAAATTCCCCCGCACGATTCCTTTTCATGCTTTTATCGACAGCCTCAGTCCATTTACCACCTTTCGGAACTAACGACATAACCACATTTTTCAAAGATTGAACGATGGTGGAGTTAAAACGCTTGCCTTTAATCCTGTCGACCGGTTTGAACAAGCGTTTGACAAAAAGAGTCAAGTCGATCTATTATTTCTTGAAAATCATTATCAGTTATTAGGCTTTTCTTATCTTCACGGGCATGTTATAAACGGCTTTCCAACAGAAAAGAGAGACCATGTCAGATCCGGAAAAGCGGCTTACCGTTATGATCGATAAACTGCGCGACCGGGGATTTCGCCTCACTCCCCAGCGCATAGCCGTGCTTAAAATACTGGCTGCAAGCGCGGGGCATCCCTCTGTGGAGCGTATCTACGAGCAGGTCAAGACGACTTTTCCCACCACCAGCCTGGCGACCATCTATAAAACCATCGCGCTGCTGAAAGAGCTGAATGAGGTTTTGGAGCTTGGGTTCAGCGACGACAGCAACCGTTACGATGGTAACAGGCCGTACCCTCACCCTCACATCGTTTGCATGAAATGCAAGGAGATTATCGATCCCGACATTCCACTTTTGTCTGATTTCACTGAAGAAGTCACCCAAAAAACAGGCTACAGAATCTTAAAGCATCGGCTTGATTTTTTTGGCATATGTCCAAAATGTCAGGATAACGGCGAATAAGGAATTTTTTTTGAGCTATTATCGATAATTGTTTTCTATTAATAACGCTTTAAAATAGAAGCTTTATGCGCTATAATGGATTATACTTTATGGAGTAATCCATGAGATAGCGCCAATTTATAAGGCGCAGTCGTGGTAGAGGCCATTATTTATTGAAAACAAACTAATTACCATTATTTATTACCAAAAGGAGGTATTAGATGCGGAGATTCTTGTTCACGTTCTTGTTGCTCTCAATTTCTCTAGCCTGTTTTGGCCCCGCTTACGCGGGTGACATGGTTAAAAGCAGCTACGCTCCCATTGTCATGACGGAGCCGTTCGCTCAGACCATGGAAAAAATGAAAGCCGCCAAACCTGAAATCATGAAACGCCAAATGGACCTGCTCAATGAACGGTATGACCTCAGTGACAAACCCGCGCATGGAGTCATGATGTCCGGCGGCCGGAAGGCCGTTCAGGAAGGCGTCCGGGTTAAGCTGCCGGAAGGAGTCACCTGGCAGACGCTGGCCGGGATGACCCCGGAGCAGATAAAGGAAAAAGACCTTTGGCCGCTAGGGTTCTTCCCCCTGCCCCATCCCAACCATCCCGAAGGCGGCATGGTTTTCCCCAAATACCACATCGATGAAATCAAGAAGCAGACGGCCGTGGACCTTACCCGTTTTGACCTTGACTTCGACTTGCCGGACCACATACTGCCGGAATATCCGCCGCCGATTTATCTGACCACCCGGCAGGACCTGGGAGATGTTTCGCAGGGCCAGGTGGTCACCATGATGAACTACTTCGAGTTGTTCAACGGCATCCTCAATCCAAAACAGTTGGAAGGCGTGCGGCTTCTCGTAACGCCGTTTCCCCAGCAGCAGTTCAACGAGACCGATGACAGGCGTTCCGAAATGCCCAGCCGCGGCGTAACCTGTTTCGACTGCCATATTAACGGCCACAGCAACGGCGCAACCCACCTCGTGGGCGACATCCGTCCGCAGGAGTTCAGACATCGCCTGGACACCCCTTCCCTGCGCGGCGTCAATATTCAGCGTCTGTTCGGTTCGCAGCGCGCCCTGAAGTCGGTGGAAGATTTCACCGAGTTTGAACAACGCGCCGCTTACTTCGACGGCGATCCCGTTATCGCCACCAAGAAAGGCGTCAATATCCTCGAGAGAGGCAGCCAGGTACATTTTATGGCTGAATTTCAGGAAATACTCGACTTTCCGCCGGCGCCCAAGCTGAACATTTACGGGAAGCTCGATCCCCGCAAGGCCAGCGAATCGGAAATGCGCGGACAGGAGATTTTCCTCGGCAAGGCCCAGTGCGCGGTATGCCACCCGGCCCCGTATTACACCGATAGCCTGATGCATAACCTGAAAACCGAACGGTTCTTCAAACCGCGCATGATCAACGGCAGGATGGCCGCCATTGACGGGCCTATCAAAACCTTCCCGCTGCGCGGAATCAAGGATTCGCCGCCGTATATGCATGACGGCCGGCTGCTGACCCTTGAAGACACCGTGGAATTCTTCAATCTGGTCCAGGAGCTGAAACTCACGGATCAGGAAAAGCAGGACCTCGTCAACTTTATGCGGGCTCTGTAAGCGTTATGGAGAAAACCGCGTAAAGAGGAGGCTGCCGATTTCAAACTTGGTGGGAAGGAACTTTTTGAAAAAAGTTCCTTCCCACACCCTACCTCAAAAACTTCAAGTAGTTGATAACATAAATATTTCTGGCATGAGGATGTATCATTTCGAGCGAAGCGAGAAATCTCCCGCAGGGGGCGCGGGGGAAGAAATTCCCCCGCACAATTCCTTTTTCATGCTTTTATCGACAGCCTCGGAGGGAGAAGGTTCTTTTCGAAGCTAACGACATCACCACATTGCGGAAAGGTTTTCCCACACATTCCGCAGGAACCGGACCACGTGGGCGCGGCGCATCCTTACCAGGGTCTTCTGGGCGGTCCGAGCAGCGGCGCTTTAACCGGCCCCGCAAGGCCCACCAACACCACCACCTGGTAGCCTCCGGGATTGTCGAGATTCTGGAAGGCGTCCCGCAGCCAGTTATTGGCCAGCCATACATTTCCCGACGGGTCGATCGCCACCCCGGTCAGACGGGTCAGACCGTCACTGGTGTAGCCCGTGTCAGGCGAAATGGGGTCTCCGGTTCTGAATCCTCGAGGACAGTTCCATGGTTCGGCCCCGCACAGTTCCGTCACCCCCACCAATCCGGATCTCGGTCCCCCGAAATTGGCCACCCAAACGTTGCCATTCCCATCCACCGCGACGCCCCAGGGTATGAAAATGCCTCCTCCCGTAAAGGTTTCCAGTTTCCCGTTGGAACGCCGCAGCGTAACCGAGGCTCCCGCCGGGGGCAGTTCCGCGTCGGCGTCCGTGGGGGACAATCTGTCTGCGTCCGACTCCCCGTCGTGGCACGGTGGACGAACGGCGCCGGAGTTGGCGATCCATACATTGCCCGCTTTGTCGACGGCGATCCCCATGGGAAGATTGATATCGCCGCCCGTAATAGGTTCTCCGATCACCGAACCGTCCGGGGAGAGTTCGATGACGGCGTTGTTGCCGTTGCTGGCGACCCAGGCGTTCCCCCAGGCGTCTATGGCCAGGCCGAAGGGCTTATCCAGCCCTACGTTGTCGAAATTGAGAGCGTTGTCCAAAGATCCGCCGGGAAGCTTGGTGACGCTGTCGTTGCCGCAGTTGGCGATCCAGATGTTTCCCCATTGATCGGAAACCGTCGCTTGCGGACGGAAAATATTGGCCTGATCGCTGCGCCATCCGCCATACGGTTCCGGAGGTCTGCTGGGTGAAAGGGCGATACCGTCCGAATCGAACTGCGAAACGCTGCTGGCCAATAGATCCTGCTCCTCGGCGCTTCTGAAACAGTCGCTTCCCTGAAAACCGAAATTGCCGACCCACACGTCGCCGTACGGATCGACCGTGACGCCGAACCCGGCGCCGTAGAGCCCACCGTTACCCTCAAAGCCGCCGTAGGGAGAATCCGGGGCCTCGCCCACAGGGGTTATTTTGTACAGATGGTTATCGCCGCAAACCAGAGTGGCGTCGGCGTTAAAATTGTAATTGTTGATTACCCAGGCGTTTCCATCCCGGTCAAAGGCGATGGCGCCCGGACCGTCCAGCGTGCCGTTCTTGCTTTCGAATCGTACGGCCAGGGTCCAGGCGTCGGGGACCATGGTAGATTCCAGGGCGGGCTGGTACAGATCGGAGGTCTGTGAAAGGTCGAACAGCTCGGGAACATTCTGCCAGGGATAGTGGGCGATATTGACCATGGCCTGCAAGGTATTGGCCGGCTTGGGGCCCACCGGGGGTCTGGCCAGACTGAAAAGCTGCGCGCATGAATCCGGATCTTCCCCGCTTACGCAGGCGGCGAGCAAATTGGCCAGGGAGTTGAATTCCCGCATGGCGGTGGTCTCCGATCCGTTGGGGCTTTCAGCGAGGACGGCCCCCACCTCTCCCGTGGAGTTATCGGCGATATTCTGCGCCATTTTCGCGGCGTTTTGCAGACCGGGGAACTTGCCTCCGATACGCCGCTCAAAGATAAACTGAGCCATGGAGTACGCGGCGGCCACGGTGGTCCGTTCGTTGATCACCACATCGGCCCCGTCGGAACCGGGATTCAGGATGGCGGCCAGCCTGACCGGACTTCCCAGCAATCCGAAACGGGGTCCCAGGAGTAATGTGGGTTTACCGTCCGCGATCAGGTAGAGGACGGCGCCGCTATCCGCGGGCCGCCTATAGGAGATGGTAAAGTTTCCGGCCTCATCACTCAGCGTTTTCCCCAATAAAACCGCGCCCCACAGACTTCTCCCGGCCTTGTAGAGCGAGACCGTGGAAAGGGCGATAGGCGTGGAGCCGCTTCGGACCACGCCGCTTTGCTCGGCGTAAGCCGATCCCGAAGGTTCGCCGAACCAAAGTGTGTCGATATCCCCGGCGGAAACCGCTCCGGCAAGGAACGTAAAGAGCAGAAGTCCGATAGAAACCGTGACGAAGCGGCGCCGAGTCATAACATTCTCCTTCCTGGCTTGCTGCAGATTATATTCAGTTCACATCTGCAATTATTATATCAAAGATCACGGCGCCCGATCCTTTTAATATGGCTCGCCCTCACTTTTTCTCCGAAGCTCCCTGTCGCCAGCCATAATCATTAATTTATATTTCATAATTTCCAGTCAGGCCCTGTTGACGCCATACACCGGCGGAAGCGCGCGCGGCGCTCCATGTCCTGTTGAGCGTCATCGGGTGTTGCTCGCCAAGCAGCGGACGCCCCTATCCTGCTCGTTCATCAAAGAGGCGCTTGACAAGCTTCCTCAATTACATGTATATGCATAGATAATGAAGCCCGATGACACAAAACAGCAAAAGCAGGCGCCGCCGGACGCTCCCCCGTATCCGTGCGTGTGCGCGACCATCCGCAAAGCGGGGCGCATAGTCACCAGACAGTACGACCAGTATTTGAAACCGAGCGGACTCAAGATCACCCAGTTCAGTGTGCTGGCGAACATTTCAAGAAACCCCGGAATCACCGTGTCCAAACTGGCCGACCTGCTGATAACCGATCAGACCACCATGACCAGGGTCCTGAGAGGTCTGGAGAACGCGGGCTACATCCTTTTACAGCCGGGAGTAAAAGACCGCCGGGTCAAGCGGGTTCAGATTACGGACGCGGGCCTGGCCAAGCTGAATGAAGCGCGGCCGCTTTGGGCGGTCGCTCAGCGCGAAATGGAGCAAACTCTGGGCCGTGGCGGCATAGAAGATCTGCTTGATTGGGTTCGAAAATTGGCTGGATGATTTTTCGATTTGATTTTTTTTGAGCATTTACTTGTATATACATTTAATGTATATACATGCTAACTCGACAACGAAAGGAGGATTCTCAGCATGTCGCTTACGCAGGATGTAAAGGATTACGCGCTGGACATTGGGTACAGCATGGTCGGGATTACCACCGCCGACAGCTTTACGGACCATATTGACGAGGTCCGGTCGCGGGGAAGCGTCTACGATTTCTATGTGGAAGATCCCCGGCGGCTCCTGGACGGCGCCGAACCGAAAAAAACCATGCCCTCGGCCAGGTCGATCATTTCCGTGGCCTGGGACTATGCGCAAAAGGCTTTTCCCGAATCCCTTATCGGCAAGGTGGGCCGGATCTATCAGGCTCGATGCTACAACGCTCCTCCCGATCGCATAAACGGGGCGCGTTATCAACTCATGCTGAATTTCCTGGAAAAAATGGGCTGTCAGGTGGGGCGAGGGATATATATCCCCGAAAGACGCGCCGCCGCCCGCGCGGGCGTGAGCAGGTTCGGGAAAAACAATTTCGCCCAGGTCAAGACGGCCGGCAGCTTTGTGCTGCTCAGTTCATTCGTAATAGACAAGGAACTCGAATATGACCAGCCCACCCTGGAGATCAAGTGCCCCAAGGACTGCACGGCCTGCATGGACGCCTGCCCGACCGGCGCCATCTACGAGCCGTTAAGGCTCAATCCCCGCCGCTGCATAGCCTTTAACGCGTGGTGGACTCAGGACGGCAGACCGTGCGGTGTGACCAGCTATATTCCGCCTGACATCAGGGAAAAGATGGGGACGCGCGTTCACGGATGCGACGCCTGTCAGGAGGCGTGCCCGCGCAACGCGGCCAAGCTCAAGGCCAAATTTCCCGAAGATCCGTTCCTGGTGGAACTGGCCAGGGATTTCAGCCTGGAAAAAATGTTGGAGATGCCCGGCGATTTTTATGAGAAGCGGGTCAGGCCCATCATGTACAATTACCTGAACGATAAAAAATACTTCAAGCGAAACGCGGCCATAGCGCTCGGCAACACCGGCGACCCCGACCACATACCCGTTCTGGCCCGCGCAATGGAAGACCCCGAGGAATTGGCGCGCGGATATTCGGCCTGGGCGCTGGGCAGAATAGGCGGGGGCAGGGCGAAAGCCGTTCTGGAGGCGCGTCTGAGCCGGGAGAACTCCCCCTTTGTCAGGACGGAAATCGAGGCGGCGTATGAAGTATCTTCACTTTAGTGGGAGGGAACTTTTTGAAAAAAGGTCCCTCCCACGCCCACCCTCAAAACCTTAAGCTATTGAAAACACAACCATCCAGGTAAGCGTGTTCTCATTTCGAGCGCAGCGAGAAATCTCTAAGGGGGGCGCGGGGGAAAAAATTCCCCCGCTGTATTTATCAACCCTCATCCCGATCTTCTTCCAGAACCCCGCTTCTTCGGCTTCTTATCGCCTTTATTTTCATGTTGGCCGCCATCAAGAAAAAAAAACTCCCCCGGGCCGCTCGATTATCGGCGGCGCCGGGGGAATTGAGGGTTAGCGCATCAATTTATTACATAGATCGCGCTGGCGAGTCCCGATTCGCGCTCCAGGCTCTCGCTCAACACAGGACTATCTTCCCATAACTTATAGCCTCTTGTTTCGGTGGTGGACGGATAGTCCGTCGAGCTCAGCAGAGGCAGATCGGTTCGTTCCCCATCAACCCAATAGCAGGGGACGTTGGCCACGGGAATAGGCTCCTGATCCGGGTCTATTATGCGTGTCGTGTATCCGGCGACGTACACCTTGTCCGAAACCACTTTGATGGACGAGGCGGTAGACCACAGCGCCGGATCGATCATGGAAAGCTTTTCCAGAACTCCGTCAACCCACACACACGCCTTTTCCAGACCGTCATCCGTATCATAATAATAGCCGGCGATATAAATTTTCCCGTCAACGACCGCTATGGAAGACACGCACGCGCTCTCCTCGGTGCTCATGTCTAACAAGGGGGTCATCTCTCCATTTTTCCAGTACACGGGTTTGTACAAAGTTGTTACATCCGGAAACTCATCAGGTTGCGAATAAAGTATGGTTCCCGCAACATATACGTCGCCGTCCACCACCGTCGTGGAGTACACGATCGCCTGCGACAAGACGGCGTCTTCTCTTTTCGGGTATTCCAAAACGGTTAACGCGCCATTTTTCCAGGAAGCCGGTTGAGCTTCAAGCCCATTTTCCCCCTGTTCAATCACGAATCCGCCAAAGTAGATGTCGTTGGCTTCGGTAGCCAGGCAGTTGACAAGCCCCCCAAGCGAAAGGCTTATTGTTTCAAGAATCGTAAGCTCGCCGTTTTTCCAGAACGCCGGCAGCGCTATGCCGAGCTCGGCGACGCCGGCTCCTCCTCCCACATAGACGCTTCCATCATGAATAGTTATGCCGGTTCCGATATTGTCGGCGGACGTGTTGCCTTGAAACGTCGGCAGGTCCGTTCGTTCACCGTTTTTCCAGTAAACGGCGATCATAATCCCCTCAAAGAGGTTCGAACCTACGGTATACACATCCGTTCCGGACACAAGCATGGACTCCACATACCCTTCGCCTTCACTCGTGGGAAGCTCCGCCGTAAGCTCCTGGTTCACCCAATAAACGGGCAGCGCCTTACCCTCGTCCCAAACATTACCCGCGGTATATACAGTCGCCGCCTTGTCCGAATTGTCATCATCGCCACAACCACCCAAAGCCAGAAACAGAACCAACAAAACAAAAAGAATACGAGCAAATTTCATAATCACACCCCTTTACCTATGAATCTTAGATTGAGAATCCCACTCCAAAAAGGCCGCAACCATTAATGTGAAAGTGAATATCGTATCGGGCGCTAACACTGCCTTGTCTTTTACTCTCCATAGCTCTTTTGAATTACACCTCCTCCAATACGTTCGATCAGGCTTGACCTTACAGCCGTCGCTCAAAGGGTTCTTCTCAGAAGCAGCGAATAAATCGATGCGTTTTATACCTATATCGTAAAAAAATTAACACGCTTAACACCTTTTGTTATAACTGGTGATATCTTTTAATATTCTCTGCAATTTTTTGAATAATTGGGCGTTAGCTAAGGTGGTTTTCGGACGCGCTTGATCTGGGACGAGATGCCGAGATTGCTCCCTCCGGCGAAATGATGGAGCGGGTAATCGAGATAACGGAAAGAAGGGTCAACATTGCGAAAGAACGGTCAAAGCGGGGAAAACGGGGGGTTCAAAACGAGAAGGGAAAGCGCTCGGAATGAAATGAGAACCGCTGTGATTATAGGGGAAGAATCAGGTGTCATTGCGAGCGCAGCGAGAAATCGCTTACGGGGGGCGCGGGGGAAGCGATTCCCCCGCTGTATTTATCAACCCTCATCCCGATCTTCTCCCAGAGCCCCGCTTTACGGGATCTTCGAGGAGAAGGAGACCATGTACTCCTTTTCGGAGCTAACGACATAACCGCATTTTTTAAAAGATTTTCCCCTACCGGCGGCTACGGGTCTTGCCAATCACGCTTTTCATCATTAGAAAACAATTTGACATCCTGTCCCTGCGGGTCTATTCCGGTTTTTCCACGTTTGGCCGATAACCGGCCCGAATATCATAATTAGTAAGGAAAGCAGTCAGACCATGAGCGCCCTTCTCGCCATCCCCCCGCTTCTTCGGCTTCTTATCGCCTTTATTTTCATGCTGGTGGCCATCAAGAAAAAAGCCCCGTTGAGCTACGCCTTTGTCGGCGGCGCGATTCTGGTGGGGCTGATGTTCGGCATGTCCATACCCGCGCTGGGCCTGTCCATGGTGTACGCGCTGATCGATCCCAAAACGTTGAGTCTGGCCGTGGTGGTGAGTCTGATCCTGGTGTTCAGCAACAGCCTGGAAAGCACCGGGCAGATGAAACGCATGCTGGAGAGCTTCAAGGGGCTGGTCAGGATTCCGCTGCTCAACCTGCTGATTTTTCCCGCCCTGATCGGGCTGCTGCCCATGCCCGGAGGCGCGGTGTTTTCAGCTCCCATGGTGCGGAATATTGGGAAGGAGCAGGAATTTTCCGACGATCAATTGAGCTATATCAACTACTGGTTCCGCCATATATGGGAATACTGGTGGCCTTTGTATCCGGGAGTGCTGTTGACCACCGCGCTGGCCAACATCGATCTGTGGACGTTCATGATCGTTTCGCTTCCCTTGAGTGTGGTGGCGACGGTCGTCGGCTACTGGCCCTTGCGCAACGCGCTGGGAACGGATAAGGCGGGCGATCAAGGCCGGCCGGGCCAAAAACATTACCGCACGTTCATTATGGAACTGTTTCCCATACTGCTGGTCATCGTCCTGGGAATCGGGGCCGGTTCGCTGTTTTCCGCGATCCTGGACAAGCCTCTGGTCAATATCTCCAAGGAATTGGGGCTGATTCTGGCGCTGATGATGGGGATCGTTCTGGTATGGCGGAAAAACAAACTGACCGCCCGGGAGCGATGGGGCATCATGAAGGAGGACGCGTTGCGCAAGATATTTTTAATGATCGCCTCCATCCTCATCTTCAAGGGATTGCTGGCGGACAGCGGCGCGGTGGAACAGATCAGCCGGGAATTGCTGGACTGGCATATTCCCCTGGTTCCGGTGGTGATGTTTCTGCCGTTTCTGGTGGGAGGCGTGGCGGGCATCACCATAGCCTTTGTGGGGACCACCTTTCCCATCCTGGTGTCCCTGATTCAAAGCTCCGGGCAGGTGGAGCTTATGCTGCCGCTGATGATGCTGGCCATCGTGTGCGGATTCCTGGGAGTGCTGCTGTCTCCCCTGCATCTATGCCTTATCCTGTCCAACACCTATTTCAACGCCAACCTGAACGGCGTGTACAAGGAGATGTGGGTTCCGGCGCTGGGCCTGTTCGTCGGCAGCGGCGCCTATTTCCTGCTGATACGCGCGCTTATGACCTGAGGAGGGAGTGACTGGGAGGCTTTGACCTTTCGCAAAAGCCATCGTCTTTTTCAAAACATCGTCTACGACTTCAGGGTCGGCTCTTGTAGGGCGGCGTAGAGCGCAGCGAAACCCGCCGGAATAATCCGCGCTTTGCGCCCCCTGATCGCCGGGTAAAATCATGCGGGGGATTCTCATCCCCCACACCCCCGGTGGCTGGGTCGCCCGATCAAGTCGGGCAATGAGGGACAACAACCAACACGTCACACCCAGGCTTGACCGGCGTATCCGGATAGAATGCGTGCGATGACAATAAAGAAACAAATTGATGGCCGCATGAAAGGGACTTTGGGGTCAGGGCTTGCTTTTTGACTTTTCTTTTTCCCATTGCAAATATTCAATTAAACTCAAAAAACAAGACCTGACCCTATTTCCGCTATTTCCGCACTTGCCCTATAAATCGGGGTGCCGTTTATAGAACCCTCTCAATTCTTCCAACGGCTCGTCACAAACCGGACATCGCAAGTCCGAGAGATCTTTCCGGTAAAAAGATCTTTCACATTTGTGACATATCAATACCCGCTTATCTTCTTTGGCCTGTTTAACAGCCTTCTTTCGCAGCGAAGACCATAAAAAGGCTAGCCCTACTATTATTTGACCTCCTCCATATGGCCATTTTATTTCTGTAAAATCGAGCAAACCATACCGACTGGTGCAGCTTACCGGATTATCAATGATAAGCGCGCCATTTAATATAAAAAAAATTCCCATCAAAATGCAAAAAACTCTACCCATTTATTTATTTAGCTTTGAGAATATTGTTATAAACTTATGAAATAAATACCTGTTTGCAGCTAATGCAGGTCCGTAGGATGCGCAGAGTGAAACGAAACCCCTCATCTGTTTTTTCAACTGCGTATTGTTGCATCGCTGCGATAATAACAACCAAGTGTATAAAGTCTTTAATTCTATAGGTCTGATTGGTTTCACCAAGGACGGATGTGTCAGGCGATAACTATCTCTGTACACTTTATTTATCATACAAGATATACGCGGCTTGTATTGACATTAAAAATCACTTATTACGCTCCCACACCAGATACGACTCTCTATCATAAGCATCAATAGCTATTTTCCTGGTATGCTTAGCTATATACGTCAGTTCATCAATAGTAAATTGTGTTTTTGTGGTGCTTGTTAGATCGGTTTCACTGCTAATTGAACTCAGTATAACAATACCATCCGAGTAACAGCCTTCCGGAGGATTTTCTGTATCAAACGTGTCTCGCATAAACAACGTATAAACATCGTCCTTGTAGATTAATTCTCGGTCTTCTCCGTTCAATGTTCCAGGATCGGTCGCGCTGGCTAGGTAATCTTCGATAAGGCAGATCATGCTGTCATCAGCTGACAGATGTTCATATATGATATCGCTTACAAAGAATTCAATTGATACAACCGGAATTGAGACATAATTTCGACCTCGTTTCCATAAATGCTCCGGCGCTTCCGGTGTCTTGCCGCTAATTTTGAACTCATGCGCCTCCTCCACCGTCACGTTCTGAGGCAACACCGTAGTGACGGAACCTTGTTCAAGATCGACATACTTCAATATAAGCTCCGACAAGTTCTTCCCATGCTCGAGCCGATTTCGAACATATTCAATGGCTCTATGGTCAAGCTGTATTTTCTTGGTTTTAAAATCTATTTGCACTCAATCCTCCCGTCAGGGTAAAGCCTATAACCTTTATCGTTACTATACCGCTTGCTGTAATCAAGATGCGGGCCATGACCGCTGTCATCCCAACGCAACGATTCCTTTGTTTCTGGATTCCACCAACTTCCTTCTTCGCTGCCTGGAGGACCGTCTCCTTTCCACACAAAACCGTCAGCTGGCGTTTAGCCGGGGTCGCGCTCCCAAGCCATGTCTTCATATTCAATACCTTCAAACTCAGTTTCTTCTTCATGAAATAAATCACTTGACTATTTTCATCGGTCAGTAAAGCGATGATAATAGTTAAATTTGAAATTTACTAAACAACATTTTCCACGATTCTTCATCATTAAGCATTTTCCTTAAGCGAGTTAATTCTTGTAACGAGTCCTTGTAGTCTTTTGGATACCTATCGTTCGTGTAGACCAAAAGAGTATCGAGATAATTCTCAATCGCTTTGGCGATACTTTGTTTGTCTTTCCCTTTTTTCTTTTCTCCGTATGCAAGGCCAATGAGAGCTTTTATCATTGCCCAGTCTTCCGGAAACTTTTCTTTAGTAAAAATTGTGAGGGCTTTTGTGGAATGTGCTATACAGCTATCTAAGTTATTTTCCTTGTCTCCCTCTATTCTTTCCGAAAATAAATGAGCTAAATTTCTATGCTCTGAAGCCCATCTCAGAGGATGCTCTTTCTTTGACAACTTACTTAATACTTCAAAATGAATTTCAATAGCTTCTTCTATATTACCAGAATAACTTCTTTCTGAACTTTTAGTAATAAATGCGGCTAAATTTATCTTTAGGGCATACCAGTCTTCAAATTGGTCTGGACTGACTAACGAAATTCCCTTTCGACATAATTCGATGCAATCAGCTATGCTACCAAGATCTCTAGCTTTTCTAATTTTACTAAGGATATTTTCAAGATCTTCTGTTCTTGCTTTCATGGGCATTCTTTATCCTTTTTTCTATTTTCTTCGAGAGCGTCCTGGGCATCATTCCATATTTTGCGATCAATCCTTTGCCTAGTTCTTTTTGGTTTCCTTTGATACGGCCCCCATTCAGGATCGTCCCTAATTTCATTCCTTTTATCGAGCAAGTCTTCAAGGTCACCTTGTATCTGTTCTTTATGCCTTTCTGATTTATCTTCCGTATTTTCTTTTAAAAACCAATCCGAAAGTTCGGACCTATAAACAAAGTTAAGGTGCATTGTCCTGATCTGACAAAGCAGTCTGTTATCTTCTTCATAAAGCCCAAGGCAAGGAGAAGATATCATGAACTTAGA
>Ga0068713_1002199_pt1 | contig 20858 bp, 23 predicted proteins | sample MTBAKSrepl2MetaG_FD_62223 | JGI IMG/M metagenome (GOLD analysis project Ga0068713, IMG submission 62223) | Enrichment culture microbial communities om Arthur Kill intertidal strait, New Jersey, USA, that are MTBE-degrading - MTBE-AKS2 (Arthur... | ecosystem: Environmental > Aquatic > Marine >...
GGCGTAAGCCTTCACAGGGTACCGCATCTGCTGTGTTGGCGGGCACTTGAAGTACAGGGAGTACGTCCGCGTGCCCGCCGCCTTGCATCTGCAGCACCCTGTGAAGGCTTCCAGTCCGGAGGAGTTGCAGCATTCGTGCTGTGCGAACCCTGTGAGCAGTTACGTGTTGGCGGGCTTGAAGTACAGGGAGTACGTCTGCGTGCCCGCCGCCTTCCATCTGCAGCACCCTGTGAAGGCTTCCAGTCCGGGGGAATTGCAGCATTCGTGCTGTGCGAACCCTGTGAGCAGTTACGTGTTGGCGGGCTTGAAGTACAGGGAGTACGTCTGCGTGCCCGCCGCCTCGCATCTGCAGCACCCTGTGAAGGCTTCCAGTCCGGGGGAGTTGCAGCATTCGTGCTGTGCGAACCCTGTGAGCAGTTACGTGTTGGCGGGCTTTGAAGTCCAGGGAGTACGTCTGCGTGCCCGCCGCCTTCCATCTGCAGCACCCTGTGAAGGCTTCCAGTCCGGGGGAGTTGCAGCATTCGTGCTGTGCGAACCCTGTGAGCAGTTACGTGTTGGCGGGCTTTGAAGTACAGGGAGTACGTCTGCGTGCCCGCCGCCTTGCATCTGCAGCACCCTGTGAAGGCTTCCAGTCCGGAGGAGTTGCAGCATTCGTGCTGTGCGAACCCTGTGAGCAGTTACGTCCCAGCGAATGGATCAGAAGTCAGGAGGCGTGAGTAAAGAAAAGGCCCGGTATGCGGTCAAATCGAAATGGATCGGGGTGACGGTGATATACCCCTCTTTCAGTGCCACGCAGTCCACGTCCCGGGCCTCCGGGCCGACGAGGGTTTCACCAGCCTGCCAGTAGTAGATGTTCCCCCGGGGGTCAACCCGCTTTTCGAACTGCTCGGCGAAGCGGGCCGTCCCCTGCCTGGTCACTTTCACCCCCCGTATACGGTGGGCAGGGAGGGACGGGACGTTCACGTTTATGGCCACGCCGGCGGGAATCTCCGCCGTGCCCAGCCACGAGACCAGATCCCAGGCGAAGGCGGCGGCGCAACAAAAATCCGGATCCCGGCAGGCGTCAAGGGAGACGGCCGCCGACCTCACGCCCAGGATCGCCCCCTCGGTGGCCGCCGACACCGTGCCGGAATAGAGCACGTTGATTCCCACGTTCGCCCCCTGATTGATGCCCGACAGGATCAGGTCCAGCGGATGCGGCACGAGCTCGTGCAGGGCCAGCTTCACGCAATCGGCGGGAGTGCCGCTGACCGCCCAGCCGAAACGGACGCCTTGCCGCTTGACCGGCCGGACCCGGAGGGGGTCGGACAGGGTGATGGCGTGGCCCACGGCGCTCCTTTCACTCTCCGGCGCCACCACGTGGACCTCGTGATCCTCCGCCAAGGCATCGTAAAGGGCGCACAGGCCAAGGGCATGAATGCCGTCGTCATTCGTGATCAGGATCCGCATCGTCTTCTTCGCCCTCTTTTCCCGGGCTTTCGTTGCCCCGGGCCGCAGACCTGGATCGCTCCCTCTCCATGAAATGGATCAGGCAGGCCTGTCTGTGCGGGCAATAGTCCCGGGGATACAGACAGCCCCTGGAAATGGGGACCTCGCAGTTCTCCTTCTGGCAGAACCCTGCAATCTCCATCGGCGCCCTCGGCGGAATCCGGAACATCTCGACTCCGCCGGCCAAAATACCACGGAGCAGCGGAGAATATAAGGCACCCGTCATCCTCCCTGATCGGGTGGGACGATCAGGGAGAATACAGCCGGAAAAACCAGGAGAAGGGACCCCGGTTTTTGCCTGTTCCGAGGATTTTCCCCTTGCCCGCCGCCCGGGCAAGGGGAAAGTGTTCGTGGCGTTGCACTTCTTTGCGTCCTTTGCGTCTTGAGTGAGGACAGCGAACGGGCGGTTCAATCTTTTCTCTCGATGCCGCTGAAAACACCCCATCCGCGGCGTTACTTCGTTTCCCTCGTCATGCCAGCGTACGTCCAACTACGCTTCATTCCTCGAAAATTTTGCGTCTTGCACCTGCCTGCGGCAGGCAGGTCTGAGGGATTTTGAGCCGCGCCAGCTTCCAGAGGTTTTTGCAGACCGGTCATCGCTGAAAACGATGAAAAAGTGGTTGAATCCACGGGGCATTCCCTGGTATTTGTGAAAAAGGAAGGAATCATTTCAGGAGGGACGTATGGAACGGGCCAAGATATGCATCATCGGGGCTGGTCCCGCCGGCATCGCCACCGCCGTGGAGGCCAGGGAGGCGGGGGTGGATCCTGTTATCGTACTGGAGAAAACGGACCACGCCTGCGACACCATCGTCAATCTCTACCACGAAGGGAAACGGGTGGATCCCGTCTACCGCAAGATGAAGGTCGACCCCATAGGCCGGCTCTCCTTTGAAACCGAGCCCCGCGAGGCCTTTCTCGAACGGATGGAGGGTATCATCCAGGCCTCGGACCTCGACATCCGTTTCAAGAACGAGGCGCAGAAAGTGCTCCAGGTGGGGGACAGCTTCCACGTGTTCACCGCAGGGGGACTCGAAGTGGAGACGCCGGTGCTCGTGGTCGCCATCGGCGTCTTCGGAAAGCCGGTCAAGCCCCGGTACCCCATCCCGAAAGAGGTCAGGGACAGGGTCCTGTTCAGCCTTCCGAAGACCCCTGTGGCCGGGCGGAAGGTGCTCGTGGTCGGGGGCGGGGACACTGCTGCCGAGATCGCCTGCTACCTCTCCGGGGACAACGACGTCAGCCTGTCCTACCGGCGTGCGGAATTTTTCCGCCTGAACGACATCAACGCCTGCAACGTGAACGACTGCTCGTGCAAGGGTACCATCCAGCTCATGATGGGGACCGACATCGAGGGGCTGGAACCCGCCGGCGCCGGTGTGCTGGTGCACTTCAAGAACGGGAATGACCTGCTCTACGACCTGGTCTTTTACTGCCTCGGCGGGATGACCCCCAGGACCTTTCTTGAGGGAATCGGGGTGGAATTCGACGGCAAGCAGGCGGTGGCCGACCGGTACGGAGAGACAAATATACCTCGCCTTTTCCTCGCCGGTGATCTCGTTGCCGAGAAAGGGAGCATCATGGCGGCGTTCAATTCCGGGAAGATGACGGTTGACGGCATCCTCGCCCGTTACGGCGGACTGGTGAAGGGCTGACGCACTACCCCCGCGGGATCGGAGGGGGACCAGCTCCGCCCGGTCCCGGCGGATCGCCGGGCCTTGCCGAAACAGCCCGGCGGCACTGGAGCGGGTGCCGATCAGGAAGGCGGGAAATGCCCGGGATCCGGGCGAGCTGGATTCACGTCCTGTAACTGGCGTTTATCCTGACGTAATCGGAGGAGAGGTCGCACGTCAGGATGCCGGCCTCGGCATCCCCGAGTCCGAGATCCAGGGTCACGGTGAATTCCGCCCTCTCCATGGCTTTCTTCGCCAGGGCCTCGGCCTGGGGCCCCAGGCCCCGGCCCCCCCTGACTATATCGGCGCCGCCGACCGCCACGGAAATCGCGTCCTGATCGAGGGGAAAGCCCGCCCGCCCCGCAGCGGCCAGGATGCGGCCCCAGTTCGGATCCTCGCCGAAAAAGGCCGTCTTGACCAGGGGAGACCCGGCTACCGTGCGCGCGATGCTGTCCGCCTCATGGAAGTCCCGTGCCCCCCTCACCAGCAGACGGACGCACTTCGTCACGCCCTCTCCGTCTTTCACGAGCTGCAGGGCAAGATCCCGGAGCAGATCCCTGAGGGCCGATTCGCAGGCCTCCCCTGCGCGCCCCTCGTCGATTTCCGCGTTTCCGGCACTCCCGTTCGCAAGGGCCAGGACAGTATCGTTGGTGCTGGTGTCTCCGTCGACCACCACCCGGTTGAAGGAATCCGCGACGGACCGCTCCAGTGCCCCCTGCCACCAGGCAGGGGCCACAAGGGCATCGGAAAGGACAAAGGCGAGGAGGGTCGCCTGGGGCGGCCCCATCCGAGGTCCGATCATGCCCGCACCCTTGACCATCCCCGCCAGGGTCACAGGCTCCGGTCCCCCCACATCGATACGGCGCAGCGCGGTTTTTTTCACCGTATCCGTGGTGAGGATCGCCCGGGCGACGTCTTCGAGACCCTCGCCGGCAAGGGCCGCGACGAGACCCGGCACCGCCCTCCGGATCCGGTCCATGGGCAGAGGGACCCCTATCACACCGGTGGAGCACATCAGGACGTCTTCCGCCGCCACGTTCAGTGAGCCGGCGACGATGCCCGCCGTCTCTCTGACGTCGGCAAGGCCTGCGGCGCCGGTACAGGCATTGGCGTTTCCGCTGTTGACGACGAGGGCCCGGGCATGGGGCCTGCCGGTGCGCAGGCGCTCGATCCCGGCCAGGACCGGAGCCGCCTTCACCTCGTTGGTCGTGAAGACCCCTGCAAGGGCCGCGGGCCGGCGCGACACGATAAGCCCGAGGTCCAGCCTGTCCTTGTACTTGATGCCGGCCGCCACCGCGGCCCCCATGAATCCGGAGACCCTCAACATCATTTCTTCCCGCAGCACTTTTTGTATTTTTTCCCACTGCCGCAAGAGCAGGGGTCGTTTCTTCCGACCTTTTTCCCGTCCCGCTTCACGGTCTTCGGCTTCGAAGCACCTTTGCCGTGGCTGAAGCTCATCCGTTCCTGCTGGGCCTTGCGGCGGGCCTCCAGTTCCTCGATCCGGCTTTCCTGCATAGGGCGGATCCTGAGAAGAAGGCTCAAGGTCTCCTGGCGGTAGCGCTGGATCATGGCGAGGAACATATCGTAGCCTTCGCGGCGGTACTCCTGAAGGGGGTCCCTCTGGCCGTAACCGCGAAGACCGATGCCGTCCCGCAGATGATCCATATTCAGGAGGTGATCCTTCCAGAGATTGTCCAGGGTCTGGAGCATGATGAACCGTTCGACCCGCTCCATGTCCGGCTCTCCGAACCGCTCCGCCTGCTCCAGGTATGCGGCTTCCAGAGATGATGTGATGCACTCCTGCAGGGTCTGGGGGGTGAGCTCGTCCCACTGCTGCGAAGGGGGCATCCGGAGGACCGTGCCATAATGCCCCAGCAGGCGTTCTTCCAAGGCCTTCCTGTCCCATTCCTCAGGTTGGGATTTCTCGTCGGCGTATGTGGCGGCAAGGTCTTCGGCAATTTCGTCCACAAAGCCCAGCAGCTCGTCGCGAAGGTTGTCCCCCCCCAAGATCAGCCTGCGCTGGTTGTAAATCACCTCGCGCTGCTTGCTCATCACGTCGTCGTATTCGAGAAGATGCTTCCTGATTTCGAAATTGTGGGCCTCGACCTTCCGCTGGGCGTTCTCGATGGCCTTGGACAGCATGGAATGTTCTATGGGCTCGCCCTCCTGCATCCCCAGCTTGTCCATGATTCCGGCGATCCTGTCCGAACCGAATATCCGCAGCAGATCGTCCTCGAGGGCGAGATAGAAACGGGAGGAACCCGGGTCGCCCTGGCGGCCCGATCGGCCCCGGAGCTGATTGTCGATCCGTCTGGCCTCATGCCGCTCGGTTCCGAGTATGTGGAGCCCGCCGAGATCGGTCACACCGGGGCCGAGCACGATGTCGGTCCCCCGGCCGGCCATGTTCGTGGCAATGGTGACCCGCCCTGCCTCGCCGGCATGGGCGACTATCTCGGCCTCGCGTTCGTGGTGCTTCGCGTTGAGAACCTCGTGGGGGACGCCCATCCGTTTCAACGTCAGGGAGAGATTCTCCGACTTTTCAACACTGGTGGTCCCCACCAGGACAGGCCTGCCCTGCTCGTGAAGGTCCTTGATCTCTTCGGCGGCGGCCTGGAATTTTTCGCGCACGGTGCGGAATACCACGTCGGGGTGATCGATCCGGATCATTGGCTTGTGCGTGGGGATGACAACCACGTCGAGCCGATAGATCTTCTGGAATTCCGCGGCCTCGGTCTCCGCCGTACCGGTCATGCCCGCCAGTTTTTCGTACATCCGGAAGTAATTCTGGAAGGTGATGGAGGCGAGGGTCTGGTTCTCGCTCTCGATCTTCACCCCTTCCTTCGCTTCGAGGGCCTGGTGCAGGCCCTCGCTGTAGCGCCGGCCGGGCATGAGCCGGCCGGTGAACTCGTCCACGATGATGACCTGGCCTTCCTTGACGATGTAGTCCACGTCCCGCTGGAACAGGGCATGGGCTTTGAGGGCCTGCTGCACGTGATGGAGGAGTTCCGTCTGGGTGGGATCGTACAGGTTGGCCACCCCCAGAAGCTTTTCGCACTGGGCTACCCCGTCCTCGGTGAGAGAGGCGGCGCGGGCCTTCTCGTCAACGGTGTAGTGGACGTCTTTCTTGAGGCCCGGCGCGATCTGATTGACACGGTAGTAGAGGTCAGTCGACTTTTCCGAAGGACCCGAGATGATGAGCGGCGTTCGGGCCTCGTCGATGAGGATGCTGTCCACCTCGTCCACGATGGTGTAATAGAATTCCCGCTGCACCATGTCCTGGAGGGAATATTTCATGTTGTCCCGGAGGTAGTCGAAGCCGAACTCGTTGTTGGTTCCGTACGTCACATCGGCGCCGTACGCCTCTTTCCGCTGGGCGTCGTTGAGGCCATGGACGATTTTCCCGACCTGGAGTCCGAGAAACCGGTAGACCTGCCCCATCCATTCCGAGTCCCGGCTGGCCAGGTAGTCGTTCACCGTCACCACATGGACGCCCCGTCCGGTCAGGGCATTGAGATAGACCGGCATGGTGGCCACCAGGGTCTTGCCTTCGCCGGTTTTCATTTCGGCGATCTTCCCCTGGTGCAACACGATCCCGCCGATGAGCTGGACGTCATAGGCCCTCATTCCAAGTACCCGCCGGCCGGCCTCGCGGGCGACGGCAAAGGCCTCGGGCAGGATCTGGTCGAGGGGTTCCCCCCGGGCCAGCCGCTCCCGCAATTGAGGGGTCTTCGCCTGGAGATCCTGATCCGACAGGGGCTGCACATCCTTTTCCAGGGCATTGATGCCCTCGACCAGAGGGGTCAATTTCTTGATTTCACGTTCGTGTTTGGTCCCAAACACCTTCTTCAGCACGCTTCCGAGCATTGCCATTACAACTCCATGAGCAGGGCGGACTCGTCACAGTCCGGAAATTTCGGGCATTTGATACAGTCCGCCCAGATCTTGTGCGGGAGGAGGCCCTTATCCACCTGACGAAACCCCAGCTTTTCGAAAAATTTCGTCTGGTACGTCAGAGTGAACACCCTGAATATGCCCAGGGTGATGGCCTCTGACAGACAAAATTCCACGAGCTTCCTCCCGATTCCCCTGCCCTGGTAGTCCTCGCAGACCGCAAGCGAGCGGATTTCAGCCAGGTCTTCCCAGCATATATTGAGCGCCACCACGCCGGCCACCTGGCCGTCGGGCGCCTCATACACTGCGCAATCCCGAAGCTGATCGTACAGTTCGCTCAGGGAGCGGGGAAGCAGAAGACCCCGGGCTGCAAAGTGGGTGAGCAGGCCGTGGATGGGCCTGACGTCGGAAATCCTGGCCTTCCGGATCAATGGTTCTCAGTCCTGCAGTGGGACCACATAGGATTTGAGGCCCTCCTGCTCGGCCAGCTTTTTGGCGAAGGCCGTAGCCTCTTCGACGGTCCGGAATTTGCCCACATAGACCCGGTACCATATCCCCTTGGTCGGCCCGAGATCGGCCCGGCGCATCTGAACCTTGTACCCCTTTTCGCCCCAGCGTTTGACCTCGCCTTCCGCCCGTTCCCGTTCCCGATAGGAGGCGATTTGGAGAACAAAGGAGGTGGTCTTTTCCCCGGCCTCAGGCGTCTTTGCCGCCGGCGCCTCTGGGCTCGCGGGCTTCTGAACCGGTTCCTCAGCCACGGGGCCGGGAGCCGGACCACCGGACTTCTCTGCAACGGGCTCGGCCGGAGCGGTTTCATCGATCCGCTCCTCGTGAATCTTCCCGGATGTCACCGGCCCTCCCTCCACCGCAGGTGGAACAGCCGGGGCCTCGGGTGCCTCTTCAGGGACGGCCGGCACGATCTCCGGCCGGGGGATTTCGACCTGCCGCGGCTCCAGGTCCCCCCGGGAGGCCACGACGGTTTCAGGGGCCTGCTGCATCGCAGGACCCACGAGCTTTTGCCCCAGCCAGAACCCCAGGACGAATATCCACAGCAGGACACAGACCGCGGATACCGCCAGGGCGGTCAACCCTCCCCAGCCGAGCTGAAATTGGAATTTCGGACGTTTTCGAGTCTGGGTCATTGTCGCACCTTCTTACATGGTCTCGGGCGCGGACACGCCGAGGAGCCCCAATCCCTTCCGGAATACGTGCCGGGCAACCCTTGCCAGCAGCAGCCGCGCCTGGGTCAAATCCGCATCGCCCTCGTCCAGAAATCGATGCCGGGCATAGTATCCATGCAATTGGCCTGCCAGCTGGGTCAGATAATAGCTCACCCGGTGCGGCTCCAGGGCCAGGGCGCTGTCCGCCACCACCTGAGGGAAGCAATTCAACCGTTTGAGCACCTGAAGATCCTCAGGAGAGTCCAGCATGCCCACATTGACGTCCACGGGTTGAAGAACCGGGATCCCCTGCTGCTCGGCGTTTTTGAACACGCTGTTCAGCCGCGCATGGGCGTACTGGACGTAGTATACAGGATTGTCCTGGCTCTGACTTCGCGCCAAGTCCAGGTCGAAGTCCAGGTGACTGTCGCATCTTCGGGTCAGGAACATGAACCGGGCCGCGTCCCGGCCCACGTCGTCCAGGACCTCCCGGAGGGTTACGAACTCACCGGCTCTGGTGGACATGGCCTTCAGCTTTCCCCCCTCAAGGAGGTTCACCAGCTGCACCAGGAGTACCCGCACGGCGTCCTTGCCATATCCCATGGCCTGGACGGCAGCCTTGACCCTGGGGACGTACCCGTGGTGGTCCGCACCCCAGATGTCCACGATGAAATCGTATCCCCGCCCCAATTTGTGCCGGTGGTATGCGATGTCGGCGGCAAAATAGGTGAGGGCGCCGTTGGACCGTCTCACCACCCTGTCCTTCTCGTCTCCGAAGGCGGTGGAGCGGAACCAGAGCGCGCCCTCCTGTTCATAGATGTGTCCCTCTGCCCGCAGCTCTGAAATGGTCCGCTCCACCAGACCTGTGTCATGCAGACTCTTTTCACTGAACCAGAGGTCAAAAGCCACTCCGAAGTCCTCGAGGTCACGGCGTATACCCCCGCCGATGGTCCGCACGGCGGTCTGTACAAAAAAATCCAGACATGACTCGAGAGGCGCGTCCAGGTACCGGTCGCCGTGCACCGACTGCACATCCCGGGCGATGTCCCTGATGTAGTCTCCCTGATAGTATTCCTTGGGAAAGGAGGGGTCGCGCCCGAAGAGTTCCTGATACCGCAAATGGACAGAGGCCCCCAGGGTGTTCATCTGGTTGCCCACATCGTTGGTATAGTATTCTCGCTCCACGAGAAATCCTGCGGCCTCCAGCACGCGGGCAAGAGAATCGCCGACAGCCGCTCCCCGGCCGTGGCCCACATGGAGCGGCCCTGTGGGATTGGCGCTCACGAACTCCACTTGAACCCGCTTTCCGCGGCCGGCATCGGATTGGCCGTAGGCCTCGCCTGCCAGGGCCATGGCGCGCAGGTCCTCCTGCCACCACTTCGGCGCAACGAAAAGATTGAGGAACCCGGGGCCGGCAACCTCGACGCGCTGGAACAGGGAATCCGCCTGGAGTTCGGCGGCCAGCCCCAGGGCAATTTCCCTGGGAGGGCGGCCGGCCCTGGAGGCCACGGTCAAGGCCAGATTGCTGGCGAAATCGCCGTGGGCCTCTTCCTTGGGGGGCACGAGCTGGTGGGCCTGGGGCACGGACATGTCCGGCACAAGCCCCTTCGAGACAGCGTTTTTGAGAGCGCCTTCCACGGCAATCTGAACTCGGGTTCGCATCCTGTGGGTCCTCTGCTGCAGTGTCCAAGGCCGGGAAGCCGCACCGCCGCACAACTCGCGCCTGGAAGCTGTAAGCCTCACCGGCCGGCTGCGGAGACCCCTTCGGCCCACCCTGCCTCATCCTCCATCAAGGCAAAAGCGGTATTTTAGTTGCCCGTGCTCAATTTAGCAAATCCCAGGGGAAAAATATGCAGGAAGCCCCGCTTCGCCGCCCTCAAGGGGTATTCAAGGTAGGTTCCGGCGGGTACCGCGGCGAGCGGAGCAGAGGCGGGAAGTGCTGAGGGGGAGGGGTTCTCTCAGCAGGACGTCCGGGATCTGTGACAGAAAAGACAGTGCAGCCCGGGGCCGTAGGTCCGGGTATGGGGACAGGGCCGCATCGGACTCGTCCGGCCTCCCTGGCCGTCGATCCAGAAGGTCGCGAATTTACAAAAACTGTAGCGGTTGCCCGGAATTCCAGGCTCGAAGTCCCGGCAGACGCCGGTGGATGCACCGGAGGGGCCGGAGGATATTGGTGCCATATTTCCACCTCCTGCATTCTTCGTATCGGCGCGGTTGGGCACCCTGTCAACTCGGTTTCCGGCGGGGCGCGGCAAAGGCCGTTCACGTCTCAGCCGTGGATCAGGATCAGATGCTGATCTGCAAAAACTGCCCACAAATTCCGGGGACCGGGCAAAAACTCGAGGGCACAGGGAAGAAGACAGCAGCCGGAGGGAACGCGCCTTCGATGGTCCCGGTTTTTCGGGCGTGGTACACTAAAATCATGGAAGTTGAGGTCTTTTTGCAGGTCGAGTCGTTTGCCGGGGAGCCGGGGTTTCAGGCCGGGGTCGTGGTGGATGTGCTGCGCGCGACCTCCACCATGGCACAGGCCCTGGCCCTGGGGGCGGACGCCGTCCGCATATTCCGGGATGTGGACCCACTGAAGACCGCCTTCGCCCGCTGGCCTGCGGAGAGACCGCTCCTCCTGGGGGAAAGGGACGGGATCACGCTCCCGGATTTCGACAGGGGCAATTCCCCGCTCGAGCTCAGTGCCGCCGAACTGAGGGGTAGAACGGTCTTCATGACCACCACCAACGGAACCCGGGCCGCCTCCGCTCTCCGCGACGTGGCGCTCGTGTTCGCCGCCGCCCTGGTCAACCGCATGGCCGTGGCCCGGCTCCTGGCCGGCAGGCGGCCGGAACGGGTGGCCATCGTCGCTTCAGGCTGGAAGGGGGCCTTTGCCCTGGAAGACGTGCTCGGGGCCGGGGCCCTCCTCGCAGGCCTCCGGGACCTCGGGGTAGAGATCCGCCTCGGGAGTGACGCCGCCGTGGCCGCCGAGGCCCTGTTCCTCCATTGCCTGCCGCGCATGGGATCCGTGATGGAGGAAACATGGAGCGCGCGGAGGCTGCGCGCCCTGGGGGCGGCGGGGGACGTGGCCTGGTGCAGCCGGCTGGACGTCCTGGACGTGGCCCCGATGCGAATCGCTCCGGACTGCTTCGCTTCCGGGCAAGAGAAGGCGGTCGAGGAGGCCGGCCGCCCATGACCACCTCCGGCGGGGTCGCCGCGTACATCGAATCCATCAAGGCGAGTCCGCAGCTCGGCCATCAGATCGTGTTCCACCGTGAATCGCCTCCCTTCAAGGCCGTTCACGCCGGGCCCGGGCGCCCCTGGTCCCCCGAGGTGGCGCGGCTGCTCGGGGCCGGCGGTGTCTCCCGGCTCTATTCCCATCAGGCCCGCGCCCTGGACCTTGTCCGGTCCGGCCGCCATGTCGTGGTCTCGACGCCCACGGCCAGCGGCAAGACCCTTGTGTACAACATCCCGGTCATAGAGGAGGCCCTGCAGGATCCGGCCAGCCGGGCCCTCTATCTCTTTCCCCTCAAGGCCCTGGCCCAGGACCAGCTGAAGGTGTTCGAGGCCCTGGCGGCGGGTCTGGACCGGGAGGCCGCCCCTGTCGCAGCGATCTACGATGGAGATACCTCCCCCTGGCGGCGGAAGCGACTCCGGGACCTGCCCCCCAATGTCCTTATGACGAATCCCGAGATGCTGCATCTCTCCCTTCTGGCCCATCACGAGAAGTGGGCTGGGTTCTGGGGGGGCCTGCGCCATGTGGTTGTGGACGAGATCCATACATACCGAGGTGTATTCGGATCCCACATGGCGTGGGTCTTCCGGAGGTTGAACCGCATCTGCAACCGGTACGGCTCCAGCCCCACCTTCGTTGCCTGCTCGGCTACCGTGGGCAATCCCGCCGATCTCGCTTCCCGGCTTACCGGCTTCGAGGTGGCGGCGGTGTCGGAATCCGGCGCGCCCCAAGGCAGAAGGCATGTCCTGTTCGTGAATCCGGAGGACAGCGCGGCGGCGACTACCATACGGCTGTTGCGCACAGCGCTCGATCAGGGGCTGAGGACCATCGTTTACACCCAGTCCAGGAAGCTCACAGAACTCATCGCGATCTGGGCGGCCGAAAAAGCCGGTCCCCTCGCCCCGCGCATCAGCGCGTACAGGGCCGGCTTCCTCCCGGAGGAGCGGCGGGAGATCGAGCGCAGGCTGGCGAGCGGGGAGCTCCTCGCCGTCATCTCCACAAGCGCCCTGGAACTCGGGATCGACATCGGTTCCCTGGACATCTGTCTGCTCGTGGGCTACCCAGGCACCGTCATGGCGACGTGGCAGAGGGGCGGCAGGGTGGGCCGGAGCCGGCAGGACTGCGCCGTAGTGCTCGTGGCCCAGCAGGATGCCCTGGACCAGTACTTCATGCGGAATCCCCGGGAGTTTTTCGATCGGCCCCCCGAGGCGGCCGTGCTGAATCCGGAAAACCCGGTGATCATGAGACGGCATCTGGTGTGTGCGGCCTCGGAGATGCCCCTGCGGACAGACGAGGCATGGATGGGAAGCCGGGAGACGGCCCGGGCCGTCTCCGGTCTCGAGGCCTCGGGTGAGCTCTTGAGAAGCGCCCGGGGGACAGAGTATTTCGCCGCCCGCCGGTCTCCCCACCGCGAAGTGGACCTCAGGGGGGCGGGGCGGCAGTTCCACATCGTCCTCAGTTCCACCGGCCGGACCGTGGGCCAGGTCGACGGCCTGAGGGCGTATCGGGAGACGCATCAGGGGGCGGTCTATCTGCACAAGGGGATGCCGTACCTTGTGGACGATCTGGACCTCGAGACGCGGACTGCCACTGTTTCACAGGCCGACGTGGACTACTTCACCAGGGTCATGGGCTCGAAGAACACGGAGGTGCTTGAGGTCCTCGAAGGGAGGTCGGTCAGGGGGACCCGGATCTCATTCGGGCGCCTGCGGGTCACGGACCAGATCACGGGGTACGAAAGGAGACATGTGCGGGGCCAGCGCCTTCTCAACCGGATTCCTCTGGATCTGCCGCCGCTGGTCTTCGAAACCGAGGGTCTGTGGATCGAGATCCCCGAGGAGGTCCGGTCGGCGGTCGAGGGTGCCAGGATGCATTTCATGGGAGGCATCCATGCCCTGGAACACGCCGTCATCGGGGCCCTCCCCCTCCTGGTGCTGGCGGACAGAAACGACTTCGGGGGCATATCCACCCCCTTCCACGAACAGGTGGGGACGTCGGCGGTTTTCGTCTACGACGGCGTTCCTGGCGGCGTTGGGTTGACCCGCCAGGCGTTCCGGGAGGCGGAAATCCTCCTCGGCAACACCCTGGGGATCATCCGCGGGTGTCCCTGCGAGCTGGGATGCCCCTCCTGCGTCCATTCCCCCAGGTGCGGCTCGGGCAACCGGCCCATCGATAAGGCGGCGGCGCTTTTCGTCCTGGAGAGCCTGATCCACGGGCAGCCGGTGACGCTTGCCGCGGCCTCGGGCCGCCGCCGGGATGTCCACAACACCTCGGCCCCGGCTGTCCGGCCTGGGCCACCGGCGCCGTCCGATCCTGCAATTTCCGAGATTTCGGCGGTCCGGGGGTCCGGTCCGCCGGTGCGTTACGGGGTGCTGGATGTCGAGACCCAGTTGTCTGCGCAGGAGGTGGGGGGCTGGGACCGGGCCGATCTCATGAGGGTGAGCTGCGCCGTACTGTACGACTCGGAACAGGACCGGTTCCTCGAGTTCATGGAGGACGGTGTCCCGGCGCTGGTGGAGCGGCTCCGTGGTTTCGAACTCGTGGTGGGCTTCAATTTGAAGCGGTTCGATTACAACGTCCTCCGGCCGTACACGGACTTCGATCTGCGAAGCCTTCCGACGCTGGACATCCTGGAAGAGATCCACCGGCGCCTGGGATACCGCCTGTCCCTGGACCACCTCGCCCGCTGTACCCTGGGGATTCAGAAGTCGGCCAACGGCCTCCAGGCGTTGAAATGGTGGCAGGAGGGTAGGGTCGGCGAGATCCTGAAATACTGCCGCCAGGACGTGGCCATTACCCGCGACCTCTTTCTCCACGGCAGGAGGGAGGGCCATCTCCTGTTTGAGAACAAGGCGGGGAAATCCGTGAGGGTTCCCACTTCCTGGTAGGCGGGACCGGACGGCGTGAGAGGCCGGCAGCCGGGGGGCTCCGGATTCCGGCCGGATTCTATTTCGTCACGCTCGCCTCTTCGACGATGACGGAATATTTGTAGCCTGCGCCGAAATCCCTGTCGGCGTAAAGTGTGCCGCTTGCAGTCACCACGTCTCCGACCGCCGGGAGATCCTGCGAGGTCACGGCGAGATCGTGGTTGCCTTTCCCCGCCTCTCCGGATCCGTCCTGCAGGTGCAGCCAGTTCTTGCCCATGACGGCGCCGGTGACCTTCATCACCTTGCCCCGGACTGTCACGTGCCTGCGGTCCAGGTCCATCTTCTTTTCGTGGAGTTCGGCGATGGTGTAGGCATCGGGTCCGGCGGCCTTTTCCACGTGCACCTCGGCCATGGGGGTCTCGATGCTCCCGGCTCCGGAGGCCCCGGGGCTCGGCATCCCCGCAGGCGCTGCAGCCGCTCCCTCCTGGGACATCCGGCCGCTTGAAAAGACGATCTTGTCGAAGGTGCGGTTCAGGGTCGTGCTAGTGAAATTCGTCATCTCCATGCCGGGCTGGAGGCTGATCTCTTCCCCCACGGCTACGGTCGTCTGGGGCATGGCCACCCACAATTTCTCGCCGTTCCGTTCGAGTTGTACGTAGGTGTACCCGCCGCTGTCCATGGTTTCCACGATTCTGCCCGACAGGGCATCGGGAGCGCGCATCGCCGGGGAGGTAACACCGGAGCCGCTCTGGGGGGCCTGAGGGGGGGCCTTGGGGGCGGTGGGGGTATCGTCGCCTTGACAGGCGAAGAGGAATATCATACAGCCGATGGACAGAATTCCCGCTGCCAGGCGGTTGGTCGTCGTGTGTTGTGTCATGGTATGTCCCTTTCGATGTTTTCGCGCCGGTGCCGGCGGCGTTTTCATCCGGGGTTGCTCGGTCTGAACAGCCTTTGCGGTGCGGCAAACGCCAGCCGCGTCAGCCTACCAGTTCGGTCCATGACTGTAAAGGACACGCCGGGATCAGACAGGACCTCTGCCTGCCAGTGAAAGGCGCCCGTTGCGCCTGCGGCCCTTCCGGAGGTGGGACATGAAAAGATCCGGCGGCCGGGGTGCGGACGAACTGAGACCCCTCGATGTTACCCATGATTTTCTGGCCCGTGCCGAGGGCTCGGTTCTGATACGGCAAGGAGGTACCTGGGTGCTGTGCGCCGGGACCCTGGAGGAGGATGTACCCCGGTTTCTGCGGGATACCGGCCGCAGCTGGGTCACGGCCGAATACGCACTGCTGCCCAGATCCACCGCGGTTCGAGTGCCCAGGGAATCGGGGACCGGACGGGTCAAGGGGCGGACCTGCAGGATTCAGCGTACCTGATCACGGGGTTCGGCGCGGCCTCGATGCCGTGACTTCCCGAACGGGCCGGGTGCCCCGGGCCGGCGCGGCGCAGTTTCTCGAACGGGTCCGGTGAGACAGGATCCAGGGGATCCCAGCCCGGACCCGATCCGCATCGCCGGGGGCGGGGCGTCACAGAGACGGATCGGGCGGCGGCCTTTGGTTCAGGGTCACCAGTGTGGCCCCCCATCCCCCGGCGTCCTCCCCGGCCAAAGCGAAGGAACGGACCTCGGGGAGGCGGCTCAAAACCGCGTGGACGGTCCGCCTGAGCGCGCCTGTGCCCTTGCCGTGGATGATCCGAACGTGCAAAATGTCGTGCGCGAGGCATTCGGCAAGGTATTCGGGAATCAGGTCCTTGACTTCTCCGGGGCGGAAGGTGTGGAGGTCGAGGGTTCCGTTTATTGGGATCCGGAGGGCCTCTTCTGGGTTCAGAAACGGCGGTGTGCCGCCGGGGGGCTCGGTCATCGACAGGGATCCTCCGGTGCAGAGTACCCGAAGGCGCCGGGTTTGCAAGAGTCCGTTCTGCTGCAGGACCGAGTCCGGAGGGACGAAGGAGGCGGCCTTGTGCGGCAGGCCTGGAGGAAACGGGGCGGCAATGATTCCGGCCCGAGGGGAGCAGGCCGTTCGAAGGATCCTAGACCCGTCCTTTCGGCCGGGACAATGGGCTGGGAGGCCGTTGTCTCTTGGCCTGCGGCTTGTACGGTCCTGCGCCGTCGCAGATTGGCCGAACCTGGCCAGGGTGTGGTCGATTCCGGCATCCATCGCCGGGGGAAAGGTCTCCGAGACCGCGTCCCTGGCGGCACGGGCATGTGGTCAACGCCATGATGCGCGGTTGGCATAAAAGGTGCTATTGTGATGTCCAGATCAGGCCAGCGCGCCGGTTCCGGTCCGGGGTCGCACGGCATTGGGGATACCCGCCTCGGGCTGCAACCCCGAGGCAGTGATTCAGAGGAGGCAAGATCGAATATGAGTTCCATGACTTCCAAGCTCGCCGTTGCATTTTTCGCAGCAGCGCTCGGGCCCTGCATTTTGGCCTCGGCAGCCCCGGCACAGTATGCCACCTTTTCGCCGGCCAGCGGAACATTGCGGATCCCCGTCGTCATGGTGGCATCGGACCCCTATGCGGTTGAGATGGTGTTCAACGGCGCGTGTTTCGATATCACCGGCCTGACCGTCGCCACCCCTCCGGACTCTCTGGAGGATGACATATTCGGCGGCCCCAATGTCAGCGAAGACGAGGAGAGCGAAGACGATTTCGCCACATACAGCGGGGCATCGGGGATCCTCCTCATCCCCAAGGTGGTGACTTACCCGTATGCCTGGAGGGTGGAGATGCAGGTCAACGGCGCCTGTTTTGAAGTGACCGCCGTGGCCGAGGTCCCCCTGCTGCCCGACGACCATGGATGCGTTTACCCCGTGGGGCATCCTACCTATTGTTTCGCCTGCGGGCCGTGCAACGAGGGTGAAGGGGCCTGCAACCGGAACTCGCAGTGCGCGGAGGGACTTGTCTGCGATCTCTATGTCACCCAGACCTGTATTGCCCCGGTCCCTGGGGAGTAGGCGGAGCGGCCAGCACTGCCTCGTTCTTTCTCTTTTTGCATCGGACGGGTTGTTTCATTGCTACGAGAGAGATCGGGGCTGTCTGTGCGAATCCAAATGGGACGGCCGGTTTCCATCCGGCTCCTGAAGTCGTCCGGTTTCGGAATCGAAGTAAAGGCAGGGGAAAGAAATGGAGCCGGGGGCATGGCTTTTCGTGGGGGCGAATCCGTGCGGAGCCGTTGCCCTACGGTTGCGCGTGGGCCCGTTCCGTTCTTCCGGCCCGCCGCCTCTCGCGTCGAGCCGGTCGAAGGGTTTCATATCGGGGAAAGGGGTGCCGATATAGCAATAGAGAGACTACCAGTAAGGCAAGAGGTGCGGGAACCATGGCAACTGAGTCGTGTCACCAGAAACAGCGCGATCTCGCTGAACAGCGGCGTCAAGAGATAATTCGCAGGCTCGAATCTCTGCCTCCGCTGCCGGCCGCGGCACAGGAGGTCCTCTCGATGTTGGCCGACGACCCTGACGATGTCGTCCGGCTCGAACAGACCATACGCCACGACCCGGGTCTGGCCTCCCAGTTGCTGCGTGTCGCCAACTCTGCAGCGTGTTCGCCCCGGACTACCATAGACACTGTACAGAGGGCCATTGTTTTCCTGGGTTTTTCCGAGGTGCGGAATTTGGCGCTGGGTCTGAGCATCCTGAGCATATTCAAGTCAAAGGAGACCTTCAAGGACTCATTTATCGAGGAACTGTGGACACATGCCATCGGAACAGGCATCATTGCGAAATTGTTGGCCTCTGAGCTGGGCGAGGAGGAGACCGAGATATTTTTTACCGCCGGCCTGCTCCATGATCTCGGACGCATGGCCCTGATGGCGTGTTTCCCTCAGGAATGGAAGCGGATCGTGGGGGTCGCCGGGGCGTCCAACGGGAGTCTTTTGGCGGCCGAACGCAAGGTCGGGCTTCCCCACCACGTCATCGGGGCGTGGGTGGCGCGGAACTGGGGGTTACCCGGGGTGTATGTGGACAGCATCGCAACCCACCATCTTGAACCCGATCATCCAAAGGCGAATATGGCGGGAACGTTGATCCAGCTCGCGGACAACATCTGTCATCACATCGGGATGGGACTCTTCGCAGCCCCTGAGATAGACCGATCTCTGCTGCTGGGCAATCTCGGGCTCGATGCCGGTCTGATCGACCACCTCGAAGAGCAGCTCGCCGAAATCGAAGGCGTGGCCCAGACGATAAGCAACGCCTCTCAGGTTTGAATCCAACCGGTTCCGCCAAGTCCGAACAGCCGTCCTGCCGGAACCGTCGATCTGGTGGATGCGGGGACCCCCGCCGTACCTGATCACGGGGTTCGGCACTGCCCCAATGCTGCAACTCCCCGAACTGTAAGCCTTCACAGGGTGCTGCAGATGCAAAAGGGCGGGGCACGCTAGTACTTGAAGTGCCCGCCAACACAGCATAGACGGTATCCTGTGAAGGCTTACCCCCGCCGGCCCGGGTATCCCGGCGGGGCCCACCGGGAAGCGTCAGGACTCCGTCCTCCGGTCCCACCGCGAAGGAAATATCCTCTTGGGGCCGGTGCTCAGGCTTCTTTTCCCTGATTATCGTGACGGCCGGGAACGCGGGCTCATTCCATGAGTACGGCGCCACCGGCATCCTGTGCACGCGTGGTTGCGCGACGCCGCGCCGGTACGGACCCACCGGGCGAACTGATCAGGGTTGAGGCGTTCGCTTCAATTCGAAACACACCTCGGTAGATCCGGTCGTAGCGGGCGACGAATCCCCATACCATGCGCCTCAGGGGGCGCCGGTTCGTACTGTAAGCGAATTTGATTGCCGAAGAGAAGAGATGCAAGGGACACAGATGGTGGGCCAAGAGACCACGAAAATTGCGGTGTCGCGTGGAGGGAGCCATTCGTGTTCGCCTTCCTTTTGTGAGAGTGGGGTTACGGCGTACCTCCGTCCATGGAGTGCGCGCGCGTCGATGCCCAAGGCGTTTTTTTCAGCTGGCTTTGAGCATGCATCTTGCTCTCCCCACGGGCCTGTCCAGGAAATGAATAGCTGTTCACTTTTAATGCCGGGCCGATTTGTTGTCAAGTACAGATTGCAGGGGCTTCCGTGCCGTTCTCCGAGAGGGACCTTGTTCCTCTCGATACGGCACGGTTCCTCGGTGATTCCCCGGGTCCAGTGCCTGGCGCCCGGCAGGGGGCACCGCCGTCGGGGCGGATGTCCTCTTTGAAAGTGGGGCTAGGCTTGCACGCCCGCCTGGTTTACCATGAACTTCGATTTGTAACGGCTCTGGAGGAGAAATCCCCATGGAACTCATCACCCCCCACTCCCACCCTGAATACTGGGCTCAGATTCCAGGCATTCCGAATTCACTGGGCAAGGATATCTGTGTGCAGAAATTCATTGAACTGAGCAGTCTGGGCCGGCGGGGCATGGTCGTGTGGACCCGGGATCAGAAACAACTTCCTGCGGAACAGGTGGTCCCCCCCACGGTGAACAATCAGTGGCTTCTCTATGCCAGAACCGGTTATATGGCCATACTGGAGCCGATACGGATCCCGGAAGATTGTTTTGGTGAATTGACCCCCAGGGGGACTCTTCTGCGGCTCGGGATTCTCATGAGCCCCAACACCGACTGGCTTCCGGGATATCAGGGGGCGGGAAGGGCGCTCATCATGCCCACGGTGGACTGCCGTATCGAGGTCGGTCTTCCCCTCTTCTCTTTCAAGATGTTTCGGGCGCAAGGCATGCAGCCGTATCAGGGGAGCTATCAAGAGCTTCTGTGAAAGGCTGCGGATCGTCTCCTGGCAGCCATGTGTGATGGCCTCTTCCGGCCGTTCCACGCCTGCGAGGTCCCCTTTTTCCCCGGAAAACAGAGGGTGAGGAGAGGCTGAAGACGGGCCGTCAAGCGTTGTTTCAGGCGACATTCCTCTTTATGGGGCGAATTGGATATGCAGTCCGAGGCCGTTGCACAGCGCCCTTTGCCGTGCAGGGAGGCCGCCCCGTTCGTCACGGTCGGGGATCAGGGGTGTCTGGCAATGCCCCCATGATCCTTGAAAGGCATTCCCGCTGTTCCGGAGTCAGCTCGCCGAATTCGATTCCGATGCGATAGAGGATTCCCTTTTGCTGTATCCTGCGGACGATGCCCTGGACTTTTACGGCAGGCGCGGATGGAAAGAACATGGTGACCATGGTGCCGATGGGCCAGGCCTCAGTTGTGTCGATGCCCGCCCCGCCCATGCTGATGTCTGTAAGAAATTCAATCTGGGGGGCGCGTCCGTCGGAACAGGCGATAAAGGATTCCACATGTATCCTTGGGTGTCCCCTGCGTTCTATGAAGAGTCCCTGTTCCAGAACGCCTCCTTCGATGCGCCCGGGTCGGCCCGGAGGGCCCTGCCGGGCGTTGTCCGTCAACCAGGGTAGGGCCGGGGTATCCTCTTTATCGACTGCACCGGCCGAAAGATGGATCCTGCGGGGGCGTCGTCCGTTTTAACGTTTAAAGATTTCTGAGGCGGCCCCTTTGCTGCCCGGGAGTACATCGGCAGCGTCTTCTCCGGAAGGAGCGGCCCGGCGTGCCAGGGAGGAGGGACGTAGGGCTGGCACGCCGGGCG
>Ga0068713_1002210_pt1 | contig 20771 bp, 18 predicted proteins | sample MTBAKSrepl2MetaG_FD_62223 | JGI IMG/M metagenome (GOLD analysis project Ga0068713, IMG submission 62223) | Enrichment culture microbial communities om Arthur Kill intertidal strait, New Jersey, USA, that are MTBE-degrading - MTBE-AKS2 (Arthur... | ecosystem: Environmental > Aquatic > Marine >...
CCATTGCTTAACCGACAAATCACTTAAGTTAATACTTATTATCGGCAACGTAACAAACGCCCCTATTCGGATCCCCGAGAGAAACCAGAACACAGTAGCAGCCCTTATTCTTTCATCACGCAAGCTATAAACCGGAGCTTTGGCCATAGCCCGAATTTCTTCCAAAGTAACGAATTCATGTTCTTTAATGCTTTCTGGCAACCTTGGAGCTTTCAATGTCTCCAGATATACCAGACTGATTTTATGGTCAAATCCCGTTTGATGAATTCGCAACCATTCAAAGAAGCGCCGGGCGCAGCTGATCAATTTTCGCAAGTATTCACGGGCAAAAGGTTTTTTATCTTTTCGACTAATCAATAAATATTCCGGGTAAGTTGGCCGTTTGTTTGTTATTCGTCCAAATGATCTATCATCAGCCCATTCCAGCAAATAACGAAGCCAAGTTTTTTCTAAACTTATCGTCTTGGGAGAAACCATATCCACCTCTTGACGATAGGTCAGATATTCTTCTACCAATTGCCAATTACCCCGATTAATCATTAATTCCTTTTCCCCCGTTCAATAATGCGAGCCAGGACCCGCCCACAATTCGGACACTCACACAGATAATAAACAAGGTCCCCAGAGCTTTTCCGTTCAGGATTGACCATCTTGACAGGTTTCTTACAGGTCAAGCAAAACGCTTGATTTGTGCCCATTTTTCGCTTTTTATACGCTTCTTTCACCCATTCCCGGAAATCCTTGCCATTGATCCAAATACGTCCTCTTTGGTCTTTCTGGTGAGGGCATCCAGCAGGAATATAAACTCGATAAATTTGACGTGGATTGAATCCCACTTCCGCAGCCAATTCACTTGGCGTGTACTTCATGTCAAATAATTTCGCCAAACGATTTTTTTGACTTCCGTTCAAACGCCCGCTCAATAAAACAACAGGTTGATCATTTTCTTTCATGCTGCATTCTCCATTGATCGCCCTAGGGGCCCCTTCCGCCTTGGGGGAGGCGGAACCTTCCCCAGGACGATCAATTCAACATCATTGCAAATTTTTATATCTTTGGTATTTTTCTTGCGCTTTCGATTGAATGGTTTGATGATCTTCCCCATAATCTTTCAAGCCATCAAACATATCTCCCAGACTTGGCCCATCTTTCCCAAATCGAGCCATACCACCCGCAATTGTCCCGGATAAATAACGGATATATCCTTCTGTAACAGGCCGGATTTCTTTTCCTGATCGGGATGCTGGCAGGTTATAACCGCCCGTCCATTTTTTAGCCACTTCTCGAAGATCTTTCCAAAAATTGTTTTCTTTCCAACGGTTTCTATTGGAATCAGTTTCATCAGGAACACATAACCGCCCCCATTCCAACAAATAATTCAGCAATTCATAAACCGCAAACCCATTAAATGACCAGAAATCTTTCAATTCCTTTTCAAAATTGCCATCAATAGGCCTAACTTGCCATTCAACCCGGGTAACCGCTTCTATTGGTTTTCCCCACACTTCCAACCAATACGCAATATCCCCATCCATGATAGCTTGCGCCACCTTATCGTAAATCCGCAAAAATACGGATGATTTTCTTGAACCAATCTGAATAGTTTCTAAATCCCCCATTTTGGAATTGAAAAATGCAGCCTTTACTTTTGAACGCCCTACCCATCCATTCTGCCATGTATAAATATCCATCCCATTAATCTTGAAATCAAATAAATCTATTGCAATATCAATTCGTGTTATCCGGGTTTCATGCTTCCCTTCAACGCCTAATTCTGACAATAATTCCAAAACCGCTGAATGAATATTTTCTCCATTCTGTAGCAAGAATTTTGGCCCCAATTGAACCCAAATGCCCATACCCTTACCTTCTCCCCGTTTTTCGTCCACTTCAGATGTAAGAAAAGCCCTGGCATCTTGCTTCCAGACCGATACTTTATAACCACTTGCCCCCGTCCTGACAACGAAATTTCCCACGACAACGCCTTCTTTTAATTTGCGATGGTCGATCCCTTCCGCATAGCGATACCATTTTTGAAAAACATCATCTTTTGGATACCGTACGCTCAGATACATTGTGTCAATACTGATCATTCCTTCCATGTAAACCTCATTTTTTGTATTTTGCGCTCCCGTGTTACAGGGCGGGAGCTTTTGCCGTCCAGCTGGCGCTCATGTGGAAAACCTAAAAAACAGGTTTCCCACAATCGCTTGGATAAGTGCTCCGCACTTACCCACAGCTTCCCGGCTACGGCTACTACTACGGCCCAAACAAAAAACAACTCGGTTATTTACCGACATAATCAGGTAAAACCTTTCTTTAATATACGGCAAATACCGATTTTAATCAAGGTTTTCCGACGTATAATACTTAATAAATCAAGTAATTACCGAGTTATGACATGTTGAATGAAGAAATTGCACGCCGGATAAAAGAAGTCCGCAAAGAAAGAGGAATGACGCAGAAAGATATTGCGGAGTTTTTAAACAAAACTGCTGCTACTGTTTCTGATATTGAACGCGGAAAAATTCAGGTCAGCGCAGCGGATTTATTTACCCTTGCCCAGGCCCTGAATAAACCAATTGAATATTTTTTTGGGGAAGAATATGATTCAGAAGAAATACAAGATTTAATTGCGGTGATTAGGAAACAATCCCCAGAGCAGCAAGAAAAAATTATTCAACAAACCAAAATGTTCATTTCTTTACAAATGTTTCTAGATCGAGCAAATGCAACTGGTGAAGAAGTAAGTGATGATGAAATTAAAAACGCAGTAAACTACATTTTTTCTTATGCTGATGAAATTGAAGCTATTTATCATCAAGTAATGGAAATAAAAACAACTTTAAGAGAGGTTTTTAAAGCTCAAGGAATTGACGAAAAAGAAATTATCAAAGATACAAATTAATGCCTAACCCAACACCGTCCTTTTATGAAACAATTGCACTAATATTGACTTCAATATCAATAATTGCAACGATTATTGGTTGGAGTATTACATATAAACAACAAAGAAAATTGTTTCATCTCAATCAGAAAAATGATTTACACAAAATCAAAATTTCAAAAAACCTTGAACGCATCAATAAAATTGGAGATTGGGTTAGACAGGCAGAAATTATCCTTTATAAATTTGAAAAATTTGATTTCGATATTGAAAACAAAGAGATTATTAAGCTTTTTGAGAAATGGGATGAGCTCTTTGAGACAGAAATTCAGCATGTTGCATGGGAATTGGATGAACAAACTAAAATACATTGTCCAACAGATGCAACTTTAGATTCCATGGTAAATGATTATTGGGAAGGAGTTCATAATTGGGTAAAAAAGAATGATAAAGATTCCTATGTGGATCATTACATCTATATAAGAATAAAACTTGAAATTCTGACTAATGAGTTATTGGAATTGCCCATACCTTATGGTGGCAATCCTTACAAATGGTAAGGTTTATCTTTTCATTCCTTTATTATGTATCCATCTAGGAATTTTTCTATATTCCGCTTGGTCGTAGGTTCGAATCCTCCGGGCACACAAATTAAATTTTGTTAACATTGCTTTTGTACCAGTATCAGCAATTTTGATCAAACCCTCTAACCATTCCTCTCGCTAAACCGGACCGGCAGTCACTTTTCCCCAGGGGCTGCGTAACCGGCTGGTATGTCTATTGAAATCAACTTAGACAAACGCTTGAACCCGCCATTCAACAAAGATAAGATGAATCCATGAACAACAAAAATAATCATCAAAAGGCGTTGTCATCAGAACAACTCGAAGAACTGCTCGCAACCCTGAAAACCCGTTTTGAGGAAAATATGAACCGCCATGAGGGCCTTGAATGGGCGGCGGTACAGGCCAGGCTGGAAGCGCATCCCGAAAAGCTGTGGACGCTCAACAAAATGGAAACAACCGGCGGTGAGCCAGATGTGGTTGGTTATGACGAACAGACCGGCGAATACATTTTCTTCGATTGTTCCGCCGAAAGCCCCAAAGGCCGCAGAAACGTCTGTTACGACCGCGAAGCGCTGGAAGCAAGGAAAAAGAATAAACCGGAAAACAGCGCCCTGGATATGGCAGCCGCCATGGGGATTGCGCTCTTAACGGAAGAAGATTATCGCGCGCTGCAGAAACTTGGGGTTTTCGACACGAAAACCTCGAGCTGGGTGCAAACCCCTCCGGATATCCGAAAACGCGGCGGCGCCCTGTTTTGTGACCGGCGCTACGGCCATGTCTTCGTGTACCACAACGGCGCGGACTCTTACTACGGCGCCAGGGGGTTCCGCGGCGCGTTGAGGGTCTGAGTTTCGCCCAAACGGCGCGGCAGGGGGCTTTGTAACCGCATGTCTGTGTATCAGGCATCCATTCATGCCGCTCGCGAGCCTTGACTGGCAGCCGCTTTTCTCCCACCCACATTCCGCACCCTTAAGGGTTCTCCAGATAACATTTTTGAATGGGTGGCCCCAGCAGGCGGATGATCTGCAAATGTACTGGTTGCAGATTAAGCATCTGGCGCAAAATGACCCGATCACCTGACCGGACCAAGAGCACATCAATCCCCTCAAAGGTCTGGAATACCCAGCGCATGGTCGGGGTATTGGTCGGCTTGCCTTTCTGATCCGGGATACTATCATTCTTTTCTTGAAGCGCTTCGCGCAATTTCTGTTCGGCCAGTGCATAGATCAGCAAAGACAACCCCATGATCATTACCAAAGCCATGATCCTCTCCGGTTTCTTCAGGAACAAGCTGTCTGCAAAGAACATGGGGTCTTTGAGGAATCTAAACCCTCGCTCAACTGAAACACCCTGGGAAGTGTAATGTGCCAGCATTGCCTTTGTAGATAACCGTGAGGGATCTTGTTCATTGGTGGCAATAATGAATTTTCCCAAGCTTTTCTTTGCTTCATCAATCAGAGGCTCTCTCACGACAATTTCACCCTGGACCTTGTAACCAACCACTTCGGGTTCATCATCAGTTGATGGCCTGCCTCGTCGAGCATATTGTGACAGAGGAGCAGCTTGTGCCTGCACCTGATGATACTTCCAGCGTTGATTGAAGCGATCGCAAGCTTTATCTGCGTCCGGCTCGCATTTGAAAGTCACCTGCTTCAGCTTACGCCATTCTTTTTCGGTCTTTTCCAACTCCCGCGCCTGGGCACGATCCAATGTTTTTAGCTCCCGCTGGTAGGCTGCTTCTGAGAATACCACCAGCCAGCGTTGCTGTATGCCGCCATACTCTACCAAAATTTCTTTGTCAGAATAGCCTTCTCTGAGGGCTTCCATACCACTCTGGTCTGTTTCTCGAACCAACCTTTTCGCTTCCGATAAGGTTTCTGGAACTCTGGTCAGCCAGCGAGTTTTCCCCAGTTCTTTTATGTTCTCTTCGCTGAATCCAGCGCTGTCCATCACAAAATAAGGTTGTTCTTCTTCCGATAACTGTTTGCTATAGGCTTTGATGCTCGGCACAAAAGTGCTTTTGTCACTGCTGTTTCCACTGAGCACTTCTAACCAGACGGGAAGCCTCGAACTTTCCATCGTGATCAACTGTACAATCACTTGCTTCAGATCCGGTCGGTGATCCCGGGAGTACCCATGTGTGATCGTGATTGCTGTGGTTTCCGGGTCTGTTTCCTCGTATTCCCCATGCAAGTGCAGTGAACTGCTGTCCAGGTGCCTGAAATCTGTTTTAATCCCATACGTTTGCATGGCCCGTGCTGACACCCCCGCAAACACTTCCGTAACGCCATGTTCATACAGATCGTCCAGTGCCCGGCCAAGGGTGTCATCGTTGAAATCTTCCGCTGTCAGGTTTGGATTGATTAGCAGGTCCACCGGCTTGTTCCGAAGAAAATCTGATACGAGGTACAATGCCCGACTGCTGAATCCTAATCCGTTCAGCACCATTGCCAATGCCGCCTCACCACAGCTTACTTTTCGCTCTCTGCGACCTACGATCTGATCGATTTGCTCAACCAGGCCGATCTCATGGCATATCCCTGCCACAATCCCGTGGTGATCCATTCGTTGGGTTTCATATCGTTGTTTTTCGCTCATGCCCCAAGCTTATCCGATAATTCCCATTTTCGCCACTCAGGGGTGCGGAAGGTGGGCTCCCACATCTTAATTTAAAAATATGCCATAACCCCCAATCCGCAATGCTTACACCTGAAGGGGTAAAATTCTGACTGCCGGCCCTCAAACCAGCTACAACCTGAGATGATCTGATTGCGTCCGCCGCATTCTCACGCCGGAATTGACGCGGAGAACGATAGGCAGCCCAACATTGTTGTAATTGTTTGTCCGGACTCCTATAATAAAATCAATATCGCCATTTCCGGGGTTGTCTCCGGGGTGACGTCCCCCAAAGCACGCCGTTTCCCCTGTGAGCTGGCGGTATATTCTGGTCTGGGGCATGACTATCCCCATGATTTTGACAGGACTTTCCTTAGATTTTGGATCTTATACTCCAAGACCAACGAATCACTTTGGCGGCGCCATCGCCATTCCACCCGCTGCATTTGTGCATTAAATTGCTTTTATACTGGCACGAAAGGAGAAAGACCCCTATGGACTCCAACAAGTTTAAAGAATACTTGGCATTGCTGAAGATTCGCCGGGCAGCAAAGCGCCGCGATACGATCATTGCCGGGACAATTTTTTACGTTTTGTTCCTGTCGATGGTCGCCCTCGCGATGCTGGACCGGTTAACCGGCAGATCTCTGGTTTTCGCGGCGGCCCTGGTTGTGTCGCTTGGGTTTGGTTTCCTGGCATCCTGGATTAAACTCGAAGTCATTAAGGGATCGATCGAGATGACCGATGCCCTTTTGTGAACTGCCGTGTGGGGAGCCAATAAAAACTGGTCTGCGGGAGACAACCGGAGGGAGAATCTGGCAGCAATGCCCCGAGACGCCCCTTTATTTCCTCAAGAACTCGTCGGGGCTTCAGGTTTCTTTCCAATCCAAACTGGTGTAATATGATGGCTAACAAGATGCTGCGGCCGGGTTCCACGGCTCAGCATTGATCCAGACACCCTTGATCGGAGCGGTCTATGAAAATGGCCGAAGAAATCCCTGCCAGCATGTTGGCACCCTGCGGAGTCAATTGCGGGGTTTGCTACGTGCATTTGCGGCACAAAAAACCCTGCCCGGGGTGTTGGGGAGCGGATGGTTCCAAACCAGGACACTGCCGGCAATGTAAAATCAAAGATTGCGCCGCTCAAAATGGGGTTGATTTTTGTGTGAATTGTTCCTCCTTCCCCTGCGTGATGATCAAACGCCTCGATAAAAGCTACCGCCAGCGGTATCAGGTCAGCTTAATCGACAACGCCGTCCGGCTGAAAACAGCCGGCGCAGCGCAGTTTTTACGCGAGGAAAAAGAAAGGTGGACCTGTGTTGATTGCGGGGGGGTGATCTCTTTGCATGATCGCGTTTGTTCAGAATGTGGAAAGGCAAGATAAGGGTTTGAAAAGCCGTGTCCGGTGCTATATCGCGACCGGCTCTGCCTGGCAGGACCCATCATCGCTGTAATGCTTGGACTGCCCTCCGCGGGTGTGGCCCTGGCTTTATTGGTGCCGTACTGCCTGAAGTGGATTGTGAACACGGACCCTTCCCCGCAGCCTTTACCGGCTTCGCCAGACCCGCAATATGGGTAAACCAAATCCGGCAATCTTGGGCAGTATTTAATATGGCTTCTGGATATAATGGATACTATAGCAGCCTGGAGAAAGTAGATTCCCAAACATGACTCTCGATGAATATTTTGAAGGCAGGGAAGACTCACGGAACCTTTTTGAAACCTTGCGAGAAACCCTTGACGCGCTGGGAGAGACCCGGCTGCGGATCACCAAAAGCCAGGTCGCCTTTTACCGGAAGAAAGCCTTCGCCTGGGCCTGGATTCCCGGCAAATATCTGCGGAACAGGCCCACCGCCCCGCTGGTGCTGACCGTGGGCCTCCGCCGGCGAGACCCCTCGCCGCGCTGGAAGGAGATCGTCGAACCTTATCCGGGACGTTTCACTCACCACCTGGAGCTGTACACCCCGGCAGAGATTGACGCCGAGGCGCGCGCCTGGCTGCAGGAAGCCTGGGCGCAAGCCGGTTAAAACAATGGAGGTAACTCATGGGATATTATATTGACCTGAAAGCGATCTCGATCGATGACTATAAAGCCATTCTGAAAACGGCCGACCTGCTCCCCAGCCGGATGGTCCTCAAAGAAAACATCGATCCGATTTTCAATATCCTAAAAACCCACAAGCTGGAGACCGTGGAGGATCTTCAAAACGCGTTGAAAAACAACAAGAAAGTTCAGGATTTCTCAAACAGCACAGGAATCCCAGAAGATTATCTTAAGATACTGGTCCGCGAGATTAACAGCTCCCACCCGAAACCGAACCTGATCAAAGACTTCCCCGGCGTTGCACCGGATGTGGCGCAAAAACTGGAAACAGCGGGGATCAAAAACACCCTGCAGCTGTTCAACCGGGTGCTGACCCCGCAAAGCCGGGCGGACCTTTCCAGGCAAACCGGGATTGAGATGGACCAGCTCATGAAGCTCACCCGGCTGACCGACCTCTCGCGCATCCGCTGGGTAAACCACACCTTCGCGGTGATGCTGCTCGAGGCGGGTTACGACAGCGCCGAAAAGGTCGCTGGAGCGGATTACAATGCGCTGCATCAAAGCGTGAAAGCGTTTAATGAACAAAGGCATTTCTACCAGGGAAATGTTGGGCTGCACGATATCAAGCTCTGTGTGGAAGCGGCCCGGGATGTGTCCCTGGATATAGAATATAGGTAGTGTAAGGTGGCCCACTGGTGCAGCTGCTCAGGTGGATGAATGATGAACGATTGGCGTACTTCTCTAAAATATGATCCGCTGCCAGCGCTTCTATCCTCCGGGAATGAAGCCATTCAATACTTTGCGCGGCGCGACCTTGCAGAGGAACCGGTTGATTCGATCCACTGCCTGTGGCGGCTGCCACAGGCGCAGCGGTTTCTCAAAAAACAGCAGTCCAATGGTTCCTGGCCGCGCCCGGGCGAACAAAAACATGCCGCCATCAATTACGGCTTGATTGAAACATGGCGACAATTCCGGTTCCTGGTTGAGCAGTACGAGTTCACCAGAGAAGACCCGCAGGCTGAAAAAGCAGCCGAGTACCTGTTTTCGTGCCAGACAGAGGATGGCGACATCCGGGGAATATTAGCCAACCAATATGCTACATACTATAGCGGAGCGATCATGGCGCTGCTCATCAAAGCAGGTTACGCTGATGATCCGCGCATCGAGAAGGGGTTCAAGTGGCTGCTGGCGATGCGCCAGGCGGATCAGGGTTGGACCATCCCGCTGCTAACCCACCGGCTCGACCGGGACACCCAATACCGCCTGACCAGTGAGCAGGCAGAACCGCTTGAACGCAACCGCGCCAAACCATTTTCGCATAACTGGACCGGGATGGTGTTGCGTGCCTTCGCGGTTCATCCTGAATATCGCAAGTCTGAAGCAGCCAGGGTGGCTGCTAATTTGTTGAAAACCAGGTTCTTCCAACCCGATTACTACACCTCCTACCAGGCCGCGAGTTACTGGCTGCGGTTTGAATTCCCATTCTGGTGGAACAACCTGGTGTCCGCGCTCGATTCAATTTCCTTGATCGGGTTATCAAAAGATGATGAACAAATTCAACAAGCCGTGCAGTGGCTGGTTGATCACCAACAGGAAAATGGCTTGTGGAAAACCACTTATGCCAAAGCAATAGAAAAAGAGACCGCAAAAATTAAAGAAATGCAGTTGTGGGTAACACTTGCAATCTGCCGAATAATTAAAAGGTTATCTGTCTGAATATCCCAGACAATGAGCCGAATTACAAACTGAAAACATGAAGACACCCGGAGAGCAGCATGAGCAGATCACCTGTCATTGAAGAATCCAAGATCGCCCCCTGTGGATTGAATTGCGCCCTGTGCCGGATCAGTTTCCGGGAAAACAAAATCTGTGATGGATGCAACGGCAGCGATTTGAACAAACCCCAATATTGCATCGTCTGCCAGATCAGAAACTGTGAGCTGCGGGAGGGAACCAAACCCCAGTTCTGTTACACCTGCGAAAAGTTCCCCTGCGCCCGACTAAAGCGGCTGGATAAAAGATACCGCACAAAGTATAGGGTGAGCATCATCGAAAACCTGGTAAATATCAGAGATAAAGGCATCCAAGAATTCATCCGGGAAGAAAAAATGAAGTGGAAATGCCCCCGGTGCGGTGAAACGCTCAGCATGCACAAAGGCGCCTGTTTATTTTGCGGGACGCCCAGATAACAATCTCTCGCTCATGAACCTGCCTCTCCCCTGCGGGCAGCTAGCCGCGCCACAGGAGAACATTCAAGGGTTCGCACCCCGCGACAGCCGCCTCTTTTGAAGGCGACAGGGAGCCGCGCGTTAATTCTTCAAAACAAACCATATTGTATTTGCTGGTGGGGATATCTATAATAAAAACAGTTATTGGTTGAGTGGGGAAGGTTTATAAAGGCAAACATCAACACCACTTATACACAGCTTCAATCATTATCTCACCCACAGGAGGGGTCATTCCATGCAAAATGAGATCATGAACTCCCTGCCCCGGCTACTCGGCCTGCTGGGCCTGACTTTGTTTTGCGGTATTCTGCCGCTGGTATTTGCCGCGATCGCGTTTTTCTCTGCCAGGAAACGTGGCGGACTGGGAAACGCTTTAAAAAAGGTTATTCCGGTTCCCATTGCCAGCCTCAAAGCTGGCAGCGCGCTGACCTGTGTCAGCGGGCAGATCAAGCGGCTCGCGCCATCCGCGAGCCACGCCCTGCTGCGCCTGAAAGTGGAAATCTGGGACACCGGCGGTGAGGATGAACGTCCAGGCTGGAAAGGATTCACCGAGAAGATGATCACCTCGCCTTTCCTGCTGGAGGACAGCAGCGGCCAGGTATGGGTCAACCCCCAGCACATCGATAAAAATTTATTGGGCGACGGCGCGCAGCCAAGCCAGGACGAGCTCAATGAGGCCATCGAAACCCTGGGGATTGACCCGGCCATGTTCCAGCACGGTCAGTTCCGCTACATGCTGTGGAAACTGACACCCGGACAAACCGTCACCGTTTTGGGCGTCCCGCAGCAGCAGGAAGACGCGCTGTGGTTTTCCAGGGAAAAAGACCAGCCAATGATCGTGAGCAGCCTTTCCTACCCGCAGATCACCGCAGAAGTATCGCAGCAATCCTCCAAAGCCAGTGTGTTAACCTTGGCGCTGGGCATTCCAGGTGTTCTGTTCCTCATCACCGGCTGCGTGCTGCTTGCCACCACCCTGCTAAAGCTGCTGGCATAATAAAGCAGAGCCCGGGTTAACCCCGACATCATTGACCAGATGTATCCTTACCCTCCCTTGACCCTTGCCGGTTAATTCCTCTCAATCTCCGGTCTGGCCAGATGGATTGTATGTATTGTTCCCACCGCAATCAGTGGCGGCTGATCTACGCCGGTAAGCCAGAATATACAATTAATTCCCCCGCTAATCCAGTTTCGTCTATAATAGATCAATCCTGCAAGGGTTTGCTCGCGCACCCTGTGTCGGGCACAGGAGTAGAACGATACTGGCAGCGGCTTTTCCCATGATCATCTGTCGCACAGGTCTTGTTTGATAGAAAGGTGGCTTTTAATGGTGGTGCAGATCAAAGAAGTTAAAACCCTGAGAGATTTAAGAACATTTATCCGATTTCCTCACACGCTTTACCGTGGAAACCCCTATTGGGTTCCAGCCCTCTTTTTCGACGAATACAACACCTTACGGCGCGATAAAAATCCTGCCTTTGAACACTGTGAGGTAAAATACTGGCTGGCTGCCCGTGATGGACAGATTGCAGGCCGGGTGGCCGCCATACTTAACCATAAACACATTGAAAAATGGAAACAGCGCTATATGCGTTTTGGTTGGATTGACTTTGTGGACGACCCCGCGGTCTCTGCAGCATTGTTAAATGCGGTCGAGTCCTGGGCCCTGGAAAAAAATTTGACAGCCGTGCACGGGCCTCTGGGGTTTACCGACCTGGATCCGGAAGGCATGCTGGTCGAAGGTTTCGATGAACTCAGCACACTGGCCACCATCTACAACCACCCATACTACCCGGAACACATGCGGCGAATGGGATACACCAAAGATATTGACTGGGTGGAGTACGAGATCACTGTACCCGATAAACCCGTTGAAAAAATCGCCCGAGCTTCCGAAGTTGTCCAGCGCCGGAATAAATTAAGGTTGTTGGAGGCACGCAATAAAAGAGAACTTTTGACTTATGCGGATGAACTCTTTAATCTGTTGGATGCTGAGTATCAATTACTTTATGGGGTTGTGCCACTGACGAAAAAGCAGATGGAAGCGTACATCCGGCAGTATCTTGGATTTGTGACGCCCGAGTTCGTACCCATTGTGCTGGATGAAAACAATAAAATGGTTGCTTTCGGTATTGTCATGCCATCGTTATCCCGCGCGCTGCAAAAATCAAAAGGCCGGCTGTTTCCCTTCGGTTTTATTCATTTTCTGAGAGCACTCAAAAAGAACGACCGGGCCGACCTGTACCTGATTGCTGTCAAGTCGGAATATCAGGGCAAGGGTGTCAATGCCATTTTAATGAACCACATCCTGAATGTGTTTCAAAAGCATGGGTTTACCAAAGCCGAATCAAACCCCGAGCTTGAAACCAACCTGAATGTCCGCGGGCAATGGAAACTGTTTGAAACCCGCCAGCACAAGCGCAGAAGGATCTTCATCAAGCATTTGAACGCGTAACGAGTAACGCATTCATTTTGTGCGCATCAATGCCCCCAACCAGATGCTCATACCTTGAATGCTTCCTGAATCTGATACCCGTTTCCGGTTAGCCTATCTTCAACCTCTTACACCTTCTACTGAATGTTACGCCGCATCTCAGTTTCCCCTATAATCATTTTATGTCAAACCATCCTGGTAACCTGGGTCTGCGCTTCTTATTGGAGCTTTTCAGCCTGTTCGCCATGGGGTATTGGGGCTGGACACAGCATACCGCGCTGCTTCGCGTTCTGTTCGCGTTCGGGCTGCCGGTGCTGGCTGCCGCGCTGTGGGGCACTTTCAGGGTACCAGACGATCCCGGCAAAGCCCCTGTTGCCATTCCGGGCTACATACGGCTGCTTCTGGAAGCGGTCTACTTCAGCGGAGCGGTGTGGGCTTTATACGCTGCCGGGCGCGCGAACTGGGGCCTGATTTTCGCGATCATCGTTCTGCTCCATTACCTTGTATCCTACGACCGGGTTGCGTGGCTGCTCAGGCAGTAAAGCCGCGTGCTCATCTCCGTTGAAAACCCTTTGACTAGTAAACATAACTATTACATGGTGCCGTGGGTGATTGATAAAGCATAAGAGAAATCTGGGGGCTATGTTTCCTGTCACCACCCGAAATCCAATGATCGATTCCCCTAGACATCCCATAGACAGAATTGATTTGCTATAATCTCTCAAAAAGGGGATAATAACCAGGTCGCCAGGTAAATTATCCGATTCTGCTTTTTCATTCACTCATCCTTGTTGCGACAGGTAATGGAAAATGTCCAAGCGTAGTAAATGTCTATTCGCTGTATCGCTGCTAATCGTTTCCATTGTTTACCTGACCACGATCCGCCCAGGTCATAATTGGGGAGATGACTTCAGCATGTATATCCATCATGCCAAGAATATCGTCGAAGGCATTCCCTATCATGAAACAGGCTACATTTATAACGAAAACTACCCTGCTCTTTCTCCACGGTATTATCCGCCTGTTTTCCCCCTTCTATTGGCACCGGTTTACGCTCATTCCGGTCTCAATATGACCCCCATGAAAGTAGAAATCATTTTCATCTTCATCCTTTTCCTGATCGTGTTTGGATTGAGCTTCCAGGACCACACACCATATTTCTACCGCAGTATGGCGATTCTATTAATTGGCCTCAATCCGATATTTTGGGATTTCAAAGAAAATATTTTATCGGATTTTCCTTTTTTGTTTTTTACCTATCTGGCACTCTATGCCATCCAACGCGCTTACAACCAGAAGACAACTACAGGCCACAACTTTCCCAATGCTATCCTGATCGGATTCCTGATATACCTGTCCTACGGAACCCGAACTGCGGGAGGTGTTTTGATTGCCGCTTTTCTTCTTTATGATCTGATTCGCACCAAACGAATCAATCCCTTTTCGATCGCTGTTGTCCTTTCATTTGGCATCTTCGCCCTGATCCAGGCAGCGGCCATCCCCGAGGCAAACGGCTATGAAGATCAGCTCATTTTCTCACCAATCAGCTTTTTGACCAGTCTGGTGATAAACATTTATTATCTTCTCTATTTTCTTCCTAATTTTGGAACACAAGGTTTCAGTTTAATCATCACAGTGATCCTGTTCACCCTGATCCTGAGCGCAATGGCGTTCAGTTACATCAAGCGGGTGAGGCAAGGCATTACCATTTATGAAGTATTCACCCCGGTATACTTTCTCCTGATCGTCCTGTGGAATGCGTTGGATCAGGGAACCCGCTTTTTATTGCCAATCTATCCTGTTCTCATTTTTTATCTCATTGAGTTTATTGAAGATCTCAGCCAAAAAACATTAAACAGACAAAAATGGGTTAGCGTTGCGCCTGCCGCGATCACCACACTGGTCTTTTTCTCGCATTATCTAAGATACTATCAGAGCGCAAACTTTGACGAGATCAATGATGGAATCCAGACGCCACAGGCCACTGAGTTCTTTGAGTATATACACCATAACACACCACAAAATGCGGTGTTCATTTTCTTCAAACCCAGGGCGCTCGCTTTGTACACTGAACGCAGCGCAGCTGCCTGCGGGATTTGGGAGCATCCCTCGGCGTTGGAAGCCTGTTTTGATAAAATTGGCCCAGACTATATTGCGACATGGCCAGACGACATCCCTTTACTGGAATACATTTACGATAACCCGGATCAGTTTGACCAGGTTTTCCATAATGCCGGGTTCAGCGTGTATCGCTACCTGACTTCAGACATGTAAATATTGCGTGCGGCCAGTTGAAGGCAGAATATTCATCGAAATTCACAAAAAATGTTCAACCCGCTGAGCTTTACCGCGTCCTTATTAAGCAACAAAATTGGCTACTTTGATAATGCCTAGTTTTGCATTTTCCAGGCGCGTTTCTAAAAAACAGGCTTCTCATTTATAATTGGAAAAATATGCGTTACTGAATAAACTCAGAATCACACCAGACAGCAAGCTCATTGCGACTCACCTGACGGCAAGGGCTAAATTTTCAGGCTGAACCAGAAGCTTTGCAATGCCTTTTTCTTTGAGGTCCAGAACAATGAAAGTATCTTCATTCAGACAGCTTATTGTGATATGCGTTGTATTAAGCCTGATCCTCACATCCTGTCAGAGCCTGCAACAAGCGCCATCGTATCAAGGAACAATCCAGCAGGTGGGCGCGCTGCCAATCAATTCTTCGGCCCAGCCGGTTCGCTGGGAAGTTCAGCATCTCGACGCGCCCGCGTTTTTCAAAACCCTGGGGCGTGGCTATCTCGATCTGAAAGAAGCCGGGAAACCCTGTGTCGCATTCGGGAATGACCATCTCTATTTCTCTTGCTTTGACGGCAAAACCTGGCGTCAGGAAACGGTAGATAAAGATTATGGCGTGGGGATGTATGCCACTCTGGCCATCGATGACGGCGGATTTGCTCATATTGCCTATTACGATGAGGTCAACGGCCGTCTGAAATATGCCCGGTCCACCCCGGAGGGCTGGAAAATTGAAGTGATTGACACCCACGGACCTGATACGGATCGATCACAGTCCAGGTTTGGCAAAGGCGGCAACCCACTGATCCAGGTCGACCTGAACGGCAACCCGCATTTATCCTATTACGATTATGATCTCCAGGCTTTGAAGTATGCCTATCACCTGGAAGAGGTGGGCTGGCAGATTGAAATCATTGATGATTCAGAGAAAGTGAGCAGCACCTCCTGGCTGGCTCTGGACCAACATGGACAGCCCCATGTGGCGTATTACCATAAAGGCAAGAGCGCGTTAATCTATTCCCAGAAAACGGCATCCGGTTGGCCGCGGCAAACCGTTGACGATACCGCGGGGCATTATCCCTCGCTGGCAATCGATCTTCAGGGGCTGGCCCACATCGCCTATTATGATCAGGGTAATAAACGCCTCAAATACGCCCGGCAGAACGACTCAACCGGAACTTTCGCAACCGAGACCCTGACAGAAGTGGACAACACCGGAGAATATGCCACCCTCGCACTCGACAGCCAGGGTCAGGCCCACATCACCTATTTTCACCGCGTGGACAATTCGCAGGTTTTTTATATCCACCAATCAGGAAAAGACTGGGTAAATGAAAAGGTGTCCGTAGGCGACAAGGACCTGGTTGGTTTATACACAACCCTCGCGATGGATGAAAATGACCGCCCTTATTTCGCTTACCGCCATTCCTCGAACCGACAGCTTAAAGTGATCTTTCACCAAACTGAAACCTTCGACGCGGAAATCGTCTTTTCCTCTACCCGGATTGGAGAGATCACTTCACTGGCAATCGATTCCCAGGACAGGATCCACATCCTGTATAACAACGATTCCCAGGATGAACTGCGCCACGCTTATTGGAATGGCACGAAATGGCGTTTTGAAGTGGCGCAACAGGCCATTGACACCGGCACAGATTCCTCCATGGTCATCAACGCTTCCGATCTCCCGGAAGCGGTCTTCTGGGGGCTTCCTTCCACCAAGTATGGGGTTCTCAAAGATGGTGTCTGGCAAATTGAGTTTATCGAAGAACATGATTACGGGGATTGGACCGGGTGGTATCCATCCATTGCCTTGGACAGCCGGGGCAGGCCCTCTGTCAGCTTTTACGACACGCCGGCCAACGATCTGAAATTTGGTACGCGGAAAAACAATCTGTGGCTCACTGAGATTGTAGACAGCGACGACGATGTAGGCGCCTTTACTTCGCTGGTTTACGACCAATACCGAAGACCTGTGATTGCCTATGTTGATAACACTCATCAGGATTTGAAGCTGGCCTGGAAAGATAACAACCGCTGGCGCACGATGGTGCTTGACCATGTGGGTGAAGGCGAGATTTATCCCTCTCTGCGCTGCACACCGGACAACCAGCTCTATATCAGCTATGTCTCCGACTCCAGCAGCAGTTTGAAAATTGCCCACTGGAACGGCGTTCAATGGTCCCTGGGTATGCTTGAGCAGGGTGGGCAATATTCCATGAAAACTTCTCTGGCTCTCGACGCAGATGGAAACCCGCACCTCAGCTTCTACGATGGGGCCCAAAAAGCCCTCAAATATGCCTGTCTGGTAGAAGGTGAATGGGTTGTGAGCAAGGTCAATGAGAACGGCAACATGGGCATGGGTTCTTCTATAAGCATCGATTCCCACGGGCGGATCCATATCAGCTTTCAAGACGTGATCAACCAGGACCTGATGTACGCTGTTTCTCAATAAGCGGATTTAGATCGCCTGCCAAAGACAATGCTCCTTTTTGATAATGCGTTGGTCCTGCTTTCCATGCACCTCGTGTACACCACTGACACCTGATCGTTAATAGAATTCGGTTGTATAATCACTCTGAGATTAATTCAGAGGAACGGGCAACCTATGACTGTAGAAATTCGTAGTGCGCTCCGGCGGAAGCTTGGAGCGCAATCTTTTGAAATAACCAATTTGTTGTCTTACTATGCAGCATTTATCGGCATGGGAATTGCGATCGGCATTGTCGGTCCCACACTTCCCGCGCTGTCCTCCTACAGCGGCACTCCGGTTGGACTTCTGGGGATTCTGTTCACCGTGCGTTCATTGGGTTATCTAATCAGCTCATTGACATTGGGCCGCCTTTTTGACCGGATGAAGGCGCATCCTCTGCTGGGTTTCGCGCAGATCGGGATTGGACTGTGTCTGGCAGGTGTGGCCTGGTTCTACAGCCTGCCAATGCTGATTGTGATCTTCTCTCTGATGGGCGCGCTGGAAAGCCTGGTCAGTGTGGGAAGCAACACCGCACTTGTGTGGACCTTCCGCGAACGCTCCAGTCCATTGATCAACGGGCTGCACTTCTCTTTTGGCATCGGGGCATTCCTCAGCCCGCTCCTTGTAGCGCAATTGCTATCGGTAAACAATGGCTTTCAAATCGCTTATTGGATTTCCGGAGGGTTTTTCATTCTATTGGGCTTATGGACATCCCGGCTCGGCAACAGCCCCGCCCAGCCCAAAACCGATAACGCAGAACTGAACACCGCCGGCACGACCCGTGCGGATTATATCCTACTGGGACTGACAGGGTTGTTCCTTTTCTTTTACGTTGGCAGTGAAGTTTCGTTCGGCGGCTGGTACTTCACATACGTCTTCAGCCAGGGTTTCATCTCTGAAACCACCGCGGCTTACATGAATTCCGCTTTCTGGCTCTCTTTTACCATCGGGAGGCTGCTTTCCATCTGGGTCGCGTTGAAAGTGCCGCAGAAGAAAGTGCTGCCCATCGCGGTAGTAGGCAGCCTGCTATCGATCTCCATTCTGTTTGTCCAGCCGCTCAACACCGCTTTGCTCTGGATAAGCCCAATCGCGTTGGGCTTCTTCATGGCGCCAATCTTTCCAACCGCATTTTCCTGGGTCAGCCAGTCCCTCCAACTGAATGGCCGGTTGACCGGGATCCTGTTCCTGGGAGACAGCATGGGTGCTATGATCCTGCCGTGGCTTGCCGGACGGGTGATTGACTCAGCTGGCGCTTCCGCGATGGTGCCATTAATCGCCGGCGCCATGCTGTTAAACCTGATCGCTTATTTTGGACTGCTGGCGGTACACCGGTCAAGATCAGCATCCTGATCAGCGCACACAACCCGAAATACAGCAAGCCCCTCAACTCCGCGCGGAGTTGAGGGGCTGTTTTGTGCCTGGTTGGGCTTGTTCGCTATCCCAACCAAATGATTTTAGATAAACAGGGTCGCGTTGGATTCATCGGAGGAACCAATGAAAGTCGCCACGCCAGCAATTTCAACACCATCCAGCAGTTCTTCTTTTTTGATCCCCATCAGATCCATTGACATCTGGCAGGCCAGCAAACGCACGCCATTCTGACGCGCCATCTCAATCATGACAGGCAGAGAATCCACATTCTTTTTCTTCATAATGGCTTTGATCATCTCGGTGCCCATTCCCGCCATATGCATTTGGGAAAGAGTCAGTTTGTTCGCGCCGCGGGGCATCATGAAGCCAAACATTTTCTCAACAAGATTCTTTTTCACTTCAGGCGGATTGTCCTTGCGCAGGATGTTAAGACCCCAGAAGGTGAAGAACATGGTCACTTTATGACCCATTGAAGCAGCGCCATTGGCGATGATGAAGCCTGCCAACGCCTTATCCAAATCACCAGAAAAGATGACCATCGTCTTGTCCATGGTGGTCGCTGTGACAGCCTGCGCCGCCTCTTTTTGCCCAAGACCTTTCTGGATCTTCGCGGTGATGATTGAACCTTCCTGCTCTACCGAGATCAATTTATTGCCTGTGCGGTCAGACCAGGCCTTGACATCGTTGGCAAACCCAAAGTCCGTCGCTTTCACGGTGATGATATCGCCCGCGTTAACTTCTTTGGACTTGTTGTAGAGTTTCATAATAGGGCCGGGGCATTGCAAGCCGCAGGCATCCACCATGATTTCCGCTCCCCTCGTAAGTTGAACAGGCGCGATTTCATGGATCTCTTCACGGGGAGTGATCGTGACATTCTCGAAAATATCAAAATTCGATTGGCGGCCAACAGCATGGGAATAGGTCTTATACCCGCCAACCAGATTATAAACATCATAACCCAATTGCTTCAAAACACGGTTGGCAAAGTAGGATCGCTGCCCGGTCTGGCAATATACCACAACCCGCTTGTTCTTTGGAATTTCATTAACATGCTGGCGAAGTACCTGAAGGGGAATATTCTTGGCACCATCGATCAAACCCAACATTAATTCTTGAGGTTGCCGGACATCCAGGAAAAAGACCTCATCCCTGTTGAATTTATCCACTTCAGTCCAGGCCACTGTTTTCATATCGTCGCGAAGCTCATTGGCAGCCACAAACCCGATCAAATTAACCGGATCGCGGGAAGAACCAAAGGGGGGCGCGTAAGCCAGTTCCAGTTCTTCCAGATCAAAGACAGTCATCCCGGCATGAATGGCAGTAGCAATGACATCTACCCGCTTATCAACCCCTTCCAGGCCAACCAACTGCGCGCCATAAATTTTTCCATCCGGCGCGAAAAGCAGTTTGAAAGCCATGGGTGCCGCGCCAGGGTAATACCCCGCGTGGTTCGAGGCGTGGATGATAGCTGTCCTGTAATCCATTCCTTCCTGCTGCAACTGTTTTTCATTCAACCCGGTCGAACCCACCGTCAGGTCAAACACCTTGACAATGGAAGTACCCATAACGCCTTTGAACTCGACTTCGCGGCCGGCGATATGATCTGCGGCGATCCTGCCCTGCTTGCTGGCAGGACCCGCCAGCGGCAGGCTGGTCGCCTTTCCCGTCAGCAAGTGGGTAACCTGGGCCGCGTCACCCAGCGCGTAAATATCGGGGTCGGAGGTCTGCATATGCTCATTCGTAACAATTGTGCCGCGAACACCCAATTCCAGACCGGCGTCTTTGGCTAATTGATTTTCGGGGCGAACGCCAATAGACAGGATCACCAGCTCGGTATCCACACGGCGGTCGCTTTGCAGCACC
>Ga0068713_1002241_pt1 | contig 20521 bp, 18 predicted proteins | sample MTBAKSrepl2MetaG_FD_62223 | JGI IMG/M metagenome (GOLD analysis project Ga0068713, IMG submission 62223) | Enrichment culture microbial communities om Arthur Kill intertidal strait, New Jersey, USA, that are MTBE-degrading - MTBE-AKS2 (Arthur... | ecosystem: Environmental > Aquatic > Marine >...
CTGAGGGAGAAACGACGGGCGGGGTTGTTCCCTGCACAGCAAGCACAGCAGGAAAGAGTCTAGAGGGGTGGGTCAATTCTGACCGGCGATAGTGGGTCAATAACAAACCGGCGTTGACACCCGCGCAGCCGATCCAAGAAGAGCAGACCCAAGCCCAACTCGCAGGATCGCATCTATTTCGCCCCCCGAAGGAGGGCAAACGGAGGGCAATCCACCAATATCCTCCAAGTGACGACAAAAAGCTCCGAGGCAAACCGCCTCGGAGCTGGTCTTATCTGGTGGAGCCGAAGGGGATCGAACCCTTGACCTCTTGAATGCCATTTCATCGATGGACATGCGTCAGAGTGTGCCATAGTGCCTTCTAGCTGCGCAGATTACATGCTCGAGCGGGTATAGATGCGCCATAGTGGGCCACAATGTCGTAGCGTGAAGCAGCGTTGGAGGGCGAAACGGAGGGCGACCCCCTCACTGCGGTAGGCAGCAACATAAGGATAGCTCATCAAGTGACCTGGCTGGCCTCTCTAAGAATGCTAGGAGTCGCGTCAGGTGCTATTGTCCTGGTTCAATGGAGATCCCGCACGACTCCAAATCTGTACTGCCAACCCCGATTGTGCTGATGTCTATCACATTCGCGCAAGAGGACATCGACACATTACTTGTTGAATAGACACAGAAAATACGACATACCTGGGAGAGAAGATGGGACTCAGACAGCTGAGCATCAAGGCGGCGTACTCCTCTGACTCAGATGACGTCCTCAACGAATTCTACCTTCCGGCGCTCGCTGAAGCCACAGAGTACCGTCGTCTGGCAGGTTTTTTTTCCTCTTCCTCGCTAGCTATTGCTGCCCGCGGAATCAGTGAGATGATAACCCGCGGAGGGAGGATACTACTGATATGCTCGCCACTCCTATCCAAGGAGGACCTCGAAGCGGTTCAGAGTGCCTCAACGGATTCTAAGACTCTCGTGACCGATGTTCTTCTGCGCGAGCTCGATCCCTCGCGACTGTCTGAGGCGTTTGAGAGGGACCATGTCTTTGCTCTCGCCTGGCTCTTGGCTAATAAGAGGCTGGAGATGAGGATCGCCGTCCCGGCTGACGATAGAGGCAATTTACTAACGGCGAGCGCCGTTCGCGCAAGCGGCATGTTTCATCAGAAGGTAGGCGTCCTGTTGGACGGTGCCGATGCGATCAGCTTCAGCGGGTCGATAAACGAGACCGCAAGCGGCTGGACCACCAACGTCGAGGAATTCAAGGTATTCCGAAGCTGGGACCCTAGGGAGGCTGAGTATCAATCTACTGACCTCGAGACCTTCGATCGGCTGTGGAATAACGAGTCGCCGAGATGCATTGTAACTGACCTTCCAAAAGCAGTCGCTGACCACATGGTCAAGATCGCGCCGGCACACCCCCCCATCGAGCATCTTCGATCTCAATCCAAGCGGAAATCCAAACCACGAATAGCTCTTTATCAACATCAGTGGGACGCGGTGTCAGCGTGGGAGGCCGCCGGAAGACGCGGCGTATTAGAAATGGCCACCGGTACGGGCAAGACATTCACTGCGCTCGGTTGTGTCGCAGGCGCCCAAGAGTCACTCAAAAAGCTGATCACAGTCGTGTCATGTCCGTATGGCCACCTCGTCGAGCAATGGAGGCGCGAGATCGAGCAGTATGGACTTACTGCTGACATGGTAATGGTTGCGGACTCTACCAATCCCAACTGGAAGAACGATCTAGCCAACTGCACTATGGACGTACGGTTGGGATACAAGAGGTACCCGATCATACTGACGACGCACACCACGCTGTCTAGCGAGGACTTCGGTAGTATCTTCGGCTCGGCGACGGACGCAAGTAGTACGCTGCTAGTCGGCGATGAGGTCCACGGACTCGGAGCTCCCAAGATGCGCAGAGGACTTGGCGATTGGTTCAGCTTCCGGCTCGGCTTGAGCGCTACTCCGAGACGATGGTTTGATGATGATGGCACACAGACGGTGTTCGACTTCTTCGGCGGGGTTGTTTACGAGTTCGGGCTTGAGCGAGCACTGTATGAAACGAACCCCGCCACCGGACAATCCTACCTTACTCCCTTCGTCTATGTACCGGAGCTGGTCAATCTCTCAGTAGATGAGGCTCGGCAGTATGCGGATCTCAGCATTAGGATCGCTCGAACTTGGGCATCCACGAAGTCGAAGAACATGGAGGAATCAGACGGGCTTCGTATGTTGCTGTTTAAACGAGCCAACATAATCAAGAACGCTGGGGACAAAGAACGTGCATTGAGAGCCACTCTGTCGGAACTAGGCCCCCGCACTCAACATCTCATAGTCTACTGTAGCCCACAGCAGATAGATCATGTAATGCAGATAGTGAACGAACAGCAACTGACTGCACATCGGTTCACGATGAAAGAGGGAACAAAACCCGACCCGCGTTATGGCAATCGATCGCAGCGGGGGGAGATCCTTCACCGATTCGGGGAAGGTACTTTCCAGGTGCTGGTAGCCATGAAGTGCCTCGATGAGGGCGTAGATGTACCGCCTGCCCACAGAGCAATCCTTATGGCCAGTAGCGGCAATCCTCGTGAGCATATTCAGCGCATAGGTCGCATTGTGCGGCGCTATGCTGGCAAGTCCATTGCGCATGTCCACGACTTCATAGTTGCTCCCCTGCTAGATGACCTGCCTCCAGACGTTCGCAACTTCACAGCCAAGGCTGTAGCTCGCGAGATAGATCGATTTGCGGAGATCGCAAAACTAGCCATCAATAACGTTGATGCTCTGGAAATGCTAAGTGACGTTAAGGAGCGCTACCTGGAGGTGCAGCATTGAGCAGTCAACCTGCAGAGATCGGTCGTCTTCTGAGGGCTGTGAAGGATTACGCCAAAGATGACCAAAGCGTATGTTCGTTTCTCGAAGCTATCCTAACGCTTGAGAATGAATATCTACCTCACTACACAAAAGTCTACAGGCAACTGCTTGAGCAGCATGCGCAGGCTGAGGACCAGCGATGAGGATCGAGCGTCTCATCACCCACAACTACCGCCAGTGGAAGGACCTCGACCTGTCACTCGACAAGCGCGGGGACCGGGATCTGCACGTCTTTGTCGGTGAGAACACCTACGGAAAGACCAACCTGCTTAACGCCATTACGTACTGTCTCTATGGTACCGAGTTCCATCTCTCCATTGATAACGGAGGGAAGGGCGAGCCACCGCTCAACAGGGGCTCGCGCCAGGCACTCTCTGATGGGGAAGAGACTAGTCTCTGGGTTGAGATTCTGGTTCGTGGCAACGGACCGGCACTGAGGTTCCGCAGGGAGACATGGTTCCGAAAACACGGCGAGGCTGTGCACAAACAGCGCAGCCGCTTCATAGTGACCAGACACACTGCATCAGGTAACGCAGTGCTCGACGAGGGACCAGGGGCTGAAGCGATCGCAGAGCGGTTTGTGCCCAAAGCGCTCAAGGACTTCTTTGTGTTTGATGGTGAGAGGTTAACAACCTACTTCGATCAGGCTCACCGTGAACGTATCAAGGCTGAGGTCCAACAGATGGCAAGAATCGATCTTCTAAGCCTGGCATCAGACCATCTATCTACTGTCACGAAAACCATTGAACGCGAACTCGGCAAAGCCAACCCTGACATAGAACTGGCTCGCGCAGAAAAAGACAAGGCAGATGAGCTGCTCGCCAACTGCGTAGCGGAGATCGAGACGATCCAGAGCCAAATTGTGTCGGCCGAAAGCGAACTCCACGAACTGCGGGAGCAGCTGAAGGGAATACCTAACGTCGCAGACCTCGAAAGGCAGCGCGAAGATCTCAAGAAGAAGATCGAGTCAGGAAGAGCAGAACTCGAGGTCCGACTGACGGAGAAGTTCGGATTGCTGGTGGAGCAACGCGTTCTTGTTGGCCTTGGCGTGCCCAGGGCACGCACTGAGAAGCTTATCAAGGAAAAAGAGGATATCGGCGAAATCCCACCCAGTGTAAACGTGGAGGTTCTTGACCGTGCGCTGGCAGCTGGAGTCTGTGAGATCTGCGGTCAACACCTGAGTTCTGAATCGATTCAGCGCATTAAGAAGCTCATTGGTCGCAACTCTGTCATTTCGGTCGTCGGAGCGCAGTTGCACAGGATCAAGCCCAGTCTCGCAGTGCACAATGAGCGTCTCGGCCAGATTCAACTCCGTCTCTTCGAGCTCAGAGAGGGCATTGCGCAATACTCACGCGACATCGCCGATGCAGAGAAGACGATTAGCGATATTGATGCTAGGGTCTCCGCGCTTGAGGGGATGAGAGTGAGAGTCGAGAGACGCGATGGTCTTGAGACCGCCCTGAAGGACAACCAGCTCAGGTTGGGTATGGCTCTTGAGCGGAAGGTAGGGTGCGAGGCCAGGGCAAAGCGAGCGGCCGAGGCGTTTGGACAAGTGCTGTCCACATTGGACGATGCCGTCAAGCTCCGAGCTCTTGTGAGCTTCGCCGCCAGGGCGCAGAAGATCCTAGACCGTATTAAAGAGGGGATCATGCTTGAGGTCAGAGGGAAGATAGAGAAATCCATAAACTATTGGTTCTTCAAGTTGATCAGCAGAAGGCAATCGTATCGGGAAGTGACCATCGGTGACGACTATTCACTTCGCTTGATCGGACTGGATGGCTCTGACTGTCTGAACACCGTGGCCGCATCCGAGAAGAAACTACTTGCCCTCGCCTTCACGTTGGCCTTACACAGCGTTTCGGGCTTTAATGCTCCGCTGATCATTGATACCCCTGTGGCCGAAACCTCCGGTGACCAGAGGAGAAATTTCGCGAAAGCGCTGGTCGAAGTGTCGCAAGACAAGCAAGTAGTGCTGTTGTTTACCCCGGTTGAGTACTCGACAGAAGTGAGCTCAGAGATGGACGGTATGGGCACAAAACGCAGCATTGAGCTAAACGCGGACGAAATAGCCAGTGGAGTGGAGGTGCTGAGCAATGGCTGATCGCCCAGTCGTACTATACATTGACCAAGCCGACCTGGATGCGTATGAAGCGTTGAAGAAAGAGGACATGTTCTCGGAACAGAGCAACGCCCGGATGTTCTTACTTGCGTTGTCAGTCGGGTACAGCAACGGATTGCGCGTTCCGTTGTCGTCAAGAACTTCCTTCGTGCGCACGGAGTATCTGAAAGATGGAGAGGTCGCTCTGCTGGACTGCCTGGCTATATCAGTAGCCGGTGGCGCAGAGGTACTAATGGATGCCCACCAAACCCACAAGATCGCAGAGGAGTATGCGCATGGTGGTGTCCAAGAACTCCTGCGTTCGGTGCGATCCACCGAGTATGGATCCTACGACCTCGTGTTTGAGACTCAAACGCAGACTCTGCAACGGCAGAATTCCGGCACGGTTCTGCGGTGAGGTACCTCCTGGTCGAACCAGCATTCCCCGTTCCCAACAAGTCCCGCAATCACCACAATTTCCTGCCCATCGGTCTCTTGAAGCTGGGGGCTTACCTCGAGAACGCAGGGCATCAGGTGAAGCTGATAAGGGGTGTACCCGAGCTCTTCGAAGCTCGGAACATCATTGCGTACTCACCAGACGAGGTTTGGATCACATCCTTGTTCACCTACTGGGTTGAGCATGTTCGGCGTACCGTTACGTACTACCGCGAGCTACTCCCCGGCGCGCCCATCACTGTAGGGGGTATCCTTGCCTCACTCATGGATTCGTCCGCGGTTCGCAAACTCACCGGCTGCGACAACGTTCATCAGGGGGTTGTTGAAGAAGCCGAGGGTGTTCAACCAGCCTATCATCTGCTGGGCAACGATAGCGTCGACTACCATATCCTGCATTCGTCAAGAGGCTGCAGCAGGCGGTGTCAGTTCTGCGGAACGTGGCGCATTGAGCCTGAGTTCACATACAAGCGCACGCTGGGTGATATCAGCGCATACCGCCGCCTCGTTTTCTACGATAACAACTTCCTCGCAAACCCATGCGTGGAGGACATATTGGCGGAGTTAATCGAAGCTAGATCTAAACGCCAGCTCTTCTGGTGCGAGAGCCAATCTGGGTTTGACGGCCGCATACTCATCAGGAAGAATCACCTTGCCGGAATGCTAAGGAAGGCTGGTTTTCGATACCCTAGAATCGCTTGGGATGGAAAGTACAAAGAGCAAGAGGAGATCAGAGACCAGCTAAGCCTCCTGCAAGAGGCTGGCTATGATATCGGTCGCGATATATATGTCTTCATGCTTTACAACTGGAATATTGGCTTCGAAGAACTGGAGTCCAAGAGAGTGCAATGTTGGAACTGGGGAGTACAGATCGCCGATTGCCGTTTTCGTCCTCTAGACCAGTTGTATGACCATTTCTCTGCGCGCCTACCCCAGAGTGCTGAAGACTACTACATTCATGGCTCAGGCGGCTGGACGGATAACCTCGTAAAACAGTTCAGGCGGAACATACGAGAACAGAACATCTGCATTCGACACGGACTTGCTTACTACTCACGCGCACTGGAGCGCACTCGTCGTTCTTCTGACCCGGGAACTCGCCCAAGACGCATGGATCCACAAACAGCTAGGAGTCAGGGGCTAGATGTCTGGCTGCCAAACGACAGAAGGCCGGAATGACTCTCCGCAAAGTAGCCTCTTGGTGATGACCGAGTTGCGCCAAGGGCGCTTGTGTGTACCACGATCCATAAGAGTTCCACCCTGATCACGCCGACTCGTTACGGACCATCCGTTCCAGCTCAGCCACAACGAATCTCGACGGTGCATAATCTCCGGTACGAAACGAGGAGTGCCACCAGCGGCAGAGCACAGAGCTTGCCGCTTCTGTCGCTTCCGCCCTCCACTCAAGTAGTTCGGTGCACTCGTTCCGAAAGAGCAAAGTGCTGCCAAGGTTGAGAAAATGGAGCACGGAGAGCCCGAGAGAAGTAATGTCCACGACATCATCGGTTGACGCGGTCAGCATACCGCACTTCTCCATTCGATAGATTGCGGAGTTGCAGTAGTGCTTCAATCGAGGCTGAGGATCATTTTCGCGGACCGCATTCCTAGCCTCACGTGCCACGCGCCGCTTTGGCAGCGCGCCGGCACCGGACAGAATCAGTAGAACCTGATACGCTAGGACCGATCGTATCTCGCCCTCCATGGGTCCACCCCTTGTATGCAAAAGGTTTCCCTCACTGAGTTCGGTGGCAAGAAAGATATGCCCTTCTGCCGTAAGTGAGGGCACATGTGAACGCCGGTGTAAAGTGACCCAGGGAGGTGCGGACGTTTTCTTGGACTTCAGGCGTAGCCTAAGGCTTGGCGGTATTCCAGCGGGCTCTTCTCACCCAGCGCCGCGACGGTTTGATCAGACGTAGGGAAGAACGTCCCTTGGGAGAGGTCCACGACTTAGCGAAATAGTAAACCGGAGCTACGCCCTCCAACGGCGGTGAGGCCGTGGGTGTGTGCCGTTCATCGCAGCACAACAGCCACAGGAAGGGGCCGTAACGCCCCTTCCCTGTGGCTGGCGCCATATCCCTCACTTCTTCTGGGCAAACACGTGGAAAGGCGGTTTCATGTCGGCAGGTATCGCACAGTGGTACGTTGTACCTTCCCGTTGCTCGTCAAAGTCGGCTCTCGCCCGCGCGAGCAGCGAGGGATCCGTCAGCAGTTCCAGCGCTGCCTCTGCCATCACTTTGCCTGCCGCGATCATGGCGCCGTGTCCGATGCCCATCCCGGCTTGGGCCACCAGCTGCCACGAATGCCCTGGAGTGCCGATGATGCCGCTCGCCGCCCTGAGCCGAGCAGTTGGGCAACACCAACTCACATCGCCTACATCGGTCGAACCTCCCGGCTCGTCGTCACTCTGCGGCATCGGCAAAACGAAGTCACAATAGATCTTATCCCAGTATTTCCTGGGTATCTGGTTTTTCCGTAGTGCCGCCTGCCTCACGGAAGGCGAAATGGACTTCGCGAGTTCCTGCGCAAATTCCATCTCCGCAGGACCAAGCGCCGGAGGGCCGACACGCTCAAAACAGGCAAATAGCAGTTCAGTTAGTGGAACGTTCGGGAGAACGTTCCAGGGTGCTCTGATCCATTCCATCTCATAGTGGGTTCCGCTCATCAGAGTCGCCCCTTCGGCGCACTTGACGACCCTTTCCCACAGCTCCTCAACGTCCTGGCGTCGCTCGGCTCGGACCATGTACCAGACGGTGGCAATTGGCGGCACGACGTTGGGCTGGCCGCCACCTTCGGTGATCACGTAGTGAATTCGTGAGCGCAGTGGCATGTGCTCGCGCATGAACTCGACACCGATATTCATGAGCTGCACTGCGTCCAGAGCGCTACGCCCATTCCAAGGATCACCACCGGCATGAGCCGAACGTCCGTAGAATGTGAATTTGGCTGCATTGTTGGCAAGGGTGGTGCCGACCGGAGGCCTGTTAATCTCACCGGGGTGCCATTCGAAACACGTGTCGCACCTGTCAAAGAGCCCGTCCCGAGCCAAGTACATCTTGCCGCTCAAGTTCTCCTCGGCTGGACAGCCAAAGTACTTGATGGTACCTGGCAAGTTTCTGGCTTCCATCTCCTTCTTCAGACCGATGGCCGCCGCAAATGCTCCTACTCCATGCAGATTGTGCCCACATCCGTGGCCCGGCGCGCCGGGCACCAGTTCTTCTTTTGTCGGAACAGCCTTCTGCGACAAGCCCGACAGCGCATCGAATTCGCCAAGAAAGCCGATCACGGGAGTGCCGGATCCCCAGGTTCCGACGAAGGCAGTCGGCATGCCGCTGACTCCGGTTTGTACTGAGAAACCATCTGCCTCGAGTTCTTTGACAAGTAGCGCTGACGACTTCACCTCGTGAAGCGGTAGTTCGGCGTAACTCCAGATTGCATCGGACATTTTGGTAAGGCGCTCACGATTCTGCTCGATGTACTCAATGGCAGTTTTGGCTTTCACGCCCACTCTAGATCTCCCCTCTCCAACCATGGCTTACGTGATCGGCCACTAGGGTTCCCTACCTAATGATCAAAGTTGACCGCATCAACCGGTAGTAAACCTCCGCAGCTTTGGCCAGGTCCTTCACTACAACCCTCTCATTGGCTGCGTGGGCATGTGCTATCGAGCCCGGCCCGAAGATCACCGCGGGGATGTTGGCTTCGTTGATAATCCACTCAGCATCCGTATGAAAATCGACGTACGTCTTTCTGACCTCAAGACCGCTCGCACGGATGGCCTGCTCCATCAAGGCAACGATCGGGCTGGCTTCGGGAATGACCGACGGGTAAAACGGACTCCGCAGACTGACCTCGGCTCGCAGACTGGGAACCCGTTGCTTAACTCGGGAGATCGCCGCATCCAGACTCGCATGGACCGATTGAGTAGTCTCTCCGCCCACGAGCCTTCGATCCAGCTGTGCAAAACACGCCTCCGCAACTATGTTAGGTCGCACACCACCCTTGATTACTCCGACGCTCTGGGTACCCTTGCCCAAGGGCGGAATCTGCGGCAAATCCATCTGCTCAAGCTCCAACAGCACGGCAGCCATATGGTTGATGGCGTTTATTCCCTCGTGGGGCACGCCACTGTGGGCGGACTTGCCATGCGTAAGCACCTCTATTACGACGCGCCCCTTCTGGCCCAGCACCAGATGAAGCTCGGTGGGTTCGAGGCATATGCAGAAGTCGGCCCGAATTCCCTCCCGCAACGGCAACATGACGCCTCGGGCGGATACATCCGACGTTTCCTCTCGAGTGGACATGAACAGAATGTCGCCAGCCAAGTCGGCAGGGTTCTCCGAACACAATCGCTCAATTGCTGCCAAGGCGGCGCCAATCCCGCCTTTCTCGTCGCATGCTCCCCTGCCCCAGATTGCCTCATCCGCAATGGTCCCCGCAAACGGGGGATAGGTCCAAAGAGACCCGTCTCCCTCCTCAACGGTGTCGTGATGGCCAAGGAAAAGCAGACGCGGACCATTCCCCTTTCCTTTCAACTCCCCGATTGCGTTGTTGGCCTCATCAACGCCGGCGCGGAAGCCGAGCTTGGCAAGGAAATCCGCGATGTATTCGGCCGCCTGCCGCTCGCAGTAGGTGATGCTCTTGATTCTCACCAAGTCGGCTGTCAACTCGGTGGCTCGGCTGGCCATGCTCATCCGGCAGGACCTCCCAGTTGGCTATGTGACTACATTCACTCTCAAGCCCAGACAAGCCGGGGGCCCAGGGCTAGCCTGGTTCCCCCGGCTTGTGTTCGAACTCAACCAGGTAGCATTCCGTGGCTGCCTCAAGCAGTTGGGCCCCTAAAGTGGCAGGGCTCGAACCACCTCACCCAGGGAGTCAAGTGCCTCCGCAACATCGCTTTGACCAATGCCCCAATGTGTTACCATCCGACAAGCCGTCTGCGAGACCTGTTTGACCAGCACTCCTCTCTCGGCTAGTCCCTCAACCACAGCTCTGACCGGCCATCCGGTGTGGGCAAAATCCACCCGTACGATATTCGTGTGCGGGCAGCCATCCTCAACCAGGTCTTCTCGAAGCGATCTGATACCTGAAGCCAGCTGTTGGGCATTGGCGTGATCCCTTGTCAATTGCTCCTGCATCGTGTCAAGGGCAACCAAACCAGCAGCTGCCATATGCCCGGCTTGGCGCATTCCGCCTCCGATCATCTGTCGCATCCAGCGAGCCTTATCAATGAAGTCGCGGCTGCCAAGCAGCATAGATCCAACGGGTGCTGCCAGTCCCTTTGAGAGGCAGAACATCATCGCGTCCGCCCCTCTGGCAAGCTGCCTTGGAGCGACCCCACAGGCAACAGCAGCATTAAACACCCGAGCACCGTCCAAGTAGACGCCAAGCCCGTACCCAGCGGCCAAGCCGCTAGCCTCCGCCATGTACTCAGGAGTGAGCGCAATGCCGCGATTCAGGTCGTTGGTGTTCTCCAGGCATAACACTCTGGTTCGGGGTGATTGGATACCCGCCGACCGAATCGCGGCCCGCACTTCATCGAGATCGAACATGCCGCCCCGAGTTCTCAGCGGTCTGGCCTGAACACCTGCCAGGGCAGCGAGTCCCGCTACCTCTAGGTTATAGATGTGGCTTGCCTCGCCAACCAGGACCTCATCGCCCTTCTCTGTCAGACTCATCATGGCGACCTGATTCGACATCGTACCCGAAATGAGAAACAGCCCAGCTTGCATGCCAAAGATCTCGGCCGCCTTCACCTCGAGGGCGTCCACCGTTGGGTCATCGCCTAAGATGTCGTCACCAACTTCGGCGGCGGCCATAGCCTCCCGCATCGCCGCTGTCGGCTGCGTCACAGTATCACTGCGGAAGTCCAGCACCTTCGTCATTATCCTCTCCTCAACAATACGTAGTCGATCGGCTACTGCTGGTCCTCACTGAGCCGATAAAGCGCATTGAAGAGCAACTTGAATGTGCCGTCTGTCTGCCCGCGGTTCTGAGGTTTGAATCCGATGAGGATGACGTCCCCCTCACCGGCGTCAATCGAAACCATCGCTGCCTTGCCTGCGATGTGTTGCTGTCCAATCAGCCAGCCACTGCCTAGAATATCGCCTCGTTCGTAGCCGACGATTGTCCGCCTCCCAATGCCGGGCTCAGTCATCTCATATGCTGGGCTATCCCAGCTGTATACGTATGCCTCCGAAGGCATGCCGTAGGCGAGAGGGTGCGAGTTATCTATACGCACCTTGATCGTAGAGCCGTGCGTGGAGTACTGGATAGTCGACAACCCTGAGGTAACATCACGCAGTTTGAGCCCGAGGGCGTCTATCGCCAGCTCGCCTGACTCACCGAATGTGACCAACCTGCCGCCGAGCTTGACAAACTCCGCTATTGCGCGCGCTCCTTCTTCTCCGAAGCCACTTCTGTATTCCGGCGGGCACCCATCGACCTTGCTAAGCTGGGCAAACAAATCGGGGCCCAGTAGCGTCGACGGCTGATCATCGGGAAGAATGAGAACGTCGATGCTTGCCCCCAGCGTCCCGCTAAGGATATCCGCATCGCGAATGGTCACGTAGTCAAAGCCAAACTGCTCCAGGACCAGCCTGGTCCAGCCCTCATCCGGGTTGCCTCCCCAATAGCGCTGAAACAGGCCGATTCGAAGGGGAATTAGCCGACTTCTGGCACTCCCGCCATCCCCATTTAGAGGGTGCATCGGAGCACTGCACTTATGCGTCGTGGGTCGAGCAGGGATTTCCACAACGAATGAACCAGGCGGCACCTGCTGCCCTGGAATCGCAAGCTGGTCGGTCAGCCTCCACGCTCGCCCGCCAGATTTCAGCAGTTGGTTAACATAGCGGTAGCTTTCATTATGCTTGCCATCTAGAATCCACTTGGTGCCGGGACTGCTGATCGGCATGGAGTTATCGCCCGATGCTTGGTAGGGCTTCAGTGCGACTCCTTCGGCTATCTGAACCCGTGCGACTTCCACTCCCATGAATTCCGGCATGCAGTCAGTGCAGCTGTCGCTGATGTAGGGACGTCCATCGCGTAGCCTGGTCCAATGATTGTCGGGATATCTTCCGCTGCCCAAGAGAGTCTCGATCACACCCATCTTCGGCTGGCCGAGCTTGACTACTGGGGTTCCCGCAGCGAACAGCCGGCCGCCTATCTCCTGGCCTTCTGAGAGCGCTTGAACCTCAACGCCCTGATCAAGGATCAACGAAACGAGCTTGCGAGCTGTCGTCGGGTCATGCTGAGTGTCCAGCGGGATGACGAAGGAGTTCGGAACCGCCTTTTGCCCCATCTCAGTCTGCCTTCGCGCTTTCATGCAGCAGCTGCGCAGGACATCTGCCTTGTAGCGCGCCGCCAGATCGAGCACGGCCCAGGCGCAGATCTTCTGTTGCTCGACAATCTCCCGGAGATGCCAATACCCACCTTGCCAAGGATGGGGGAAGTTGGGCTGCTGATCATATGTAGGCATGTTGTGCGGATTAGTACCACGTAGGTCGCGAGGCGCAAGGTATCTCGGTGTTGCCAACAAGGCACTTGCCGACTCGGTGTGCATGCCTGCTGCGTTGTGATAGACGGCAAGCCGGTAGTGGGCAGAAGTGTTCGCCCACGCGGGATAGGTAGCGCTAGCAATAATCCCTGCCTTGCCCGCAGCCTCGAGCATGTTGATCATATGTCCGCCGTACCAGGACATCTCTGTCCAGACCAGTGGGTCGGCATGTGGGTGCACCGGGTTCGAGTACGGTGGCACGAACAGCCGGGCGCCCTCAGACCCCTGATGGTGGTGGTCAAGAAATGCTTGCGGTTGCCAGTCGCGAAATGCGATCGCGGCGACGTACTTCGACTCCACCAGATTCAGCTGATAAGCATCACGGTTGTTGTCGTGCCCGGAGTACTTGGCGTACAACCACGGCAGGCCACAACCCTCAAAAGGGGTGCCTAGCCATTGACGGTACCAATCAGTGATCATAATCTGCCCATCAGGGTTAAAGCATGGCACCATGATAAAGAGCACATTATCCAGGACGGCGCGGCACTCAGGCGTCGAACCAGTGACAAGCTCATACGCAAGTTCCGGGGCCATCTGAGTTCCGCCGACCTCGTTTGAATGCATACTCATCGTCTGCAGGACAACGGCCTTTCCTTCCCCCACTAGGCCATCGACTTCGTCCTGGGATAAGCCTCTCGGATCGTTCAACTTGCGATTGAGGTCTCGAAGATGCTCCAGATTGGCCAGATTGGCCGGCGAGGATATGATCGCCATCAACATCCGATTGCCCTCTGTGGTTGGGCCAAGATCACGAACAGCGATACGATCTGAGTTGGCTGCAAGCATATCAAAGTACTCCGCGATCTTGTCCCACCGCGCTAGTCGGCGATCTTCTCCAAGCTTGAAACCAAAGAATACCTCAGGAGAAATGATCCTCCCAAATTGATGCTGTGCAACATCGCCTGCCAAGCGAAACACCTCCCGGACGTATCTCCTTCAATGGCAGATCGGGTCCAACCAGTGACTGGGGTAACCTCATTGGAACAACCCAACCGACTCGGCGTATCTCCAAGAGACCTCCAAAGTGACCGATGCAGGTGCTTGTCGCTCAACTGAACCAGTGGATAAGTGACCAGATATCGCTGCAACCTCTCTTTTCCGCTCAAAGAGGGCTCGAGCATTAGTCACCACCTCCAGCGACGACACGCGACGAACCGGTCCATGGTACGACGTCGCCCAGACGACCTCGTTAGAATGCATGTGCGTGGTCTGTAGAACCATAGCTTGGACATCCCTGATCAGCATCTCAATCTCGGAAGACAGTAGCAGCTTGGATCGTGCCGTTTCGCACGAAGAGCACCTCCGGAGACAGCTTCGCCGGCTTGTGGACTGCGCCAGCACCAGAGGCCCTTATGTCGTGACATCACCTCTATGCCAGCTCTTTACATCAGCCCCAACCAGTCGCCCAAGAGGAACTGGAGCCGTCCGAGCAAGAGGGATATCCGTGCCATTACCGTGTTGCCAAACGATGCACCAAAAGCAACCAGCATCACAAGCCGACCGACCCACGCAACTCCGCCAGCCACGCCCTTGTGTTGCACGGTGAACACAAAATAGAAGAGTGTGGTCAGCACCCCAATCACCAAGATCACGTTGTTCAGTGCCGCAGGGCCTTCAAATACGCGCATGGTGTCAACCAGTTGTGTCAGCACCAAAGCCTTGAAGTCCTTGGTCAGTACCACAGCGGACCCAATGCCGACCATGAAAGCAACCGTGTTGCGTGACAGGTAGACAAGTGGCTTATAGAATCTCAGATAAATGCACAGCGCCAGCATCACAGGAATCACCAGGCGCCATTCTCCGTCTTTGAGTATGCGCGTGGCAATCACCGGTTTTATCATGCTGTCATACTGAACGCCGAAACCATATGCTGCAGCTATCCCAAGATAGGCATGCTGGCAGATCTGAAAGACCGGGTTGTCCTTGTACAGCGCTAGGCTGAACATCGCCAGCGTGAATATGGCGCCGACCCAGACGCCAACTTGGGCCATTGTCATCGCCTGTCGCCTCCCGTCTGTCGTTGCCGCTTCTCCACGATGTATCCGATGTTGCCAAGGACGATGAAGAACACGATCAGCACGTGAGCAAGTGATTGAGCATCCATGCCCGCCACTGCACTACCAGGGCTCTTGACCAGGATCTCAAGTTCTGCTGCACCCCGCATCCCATTCAACAGGCCAGAGAGCTGACCGGATGATACATACGGCATGACTCGAGGTGCGCCGACAGCTGTGGTGGAAAGGTAGATCGGGATGTTCAATGGGTCACCCATGATTTTGATGTAATTTGGGGGCTCAAGCCCGCCGGTAAACAGGAACAAGGCGGATACATCAGTCATCGCCAAGACATCCTGCATCATTGGCAAGTCAGTAAGAGCTGTCCCGTACTGGTCGATGCCAGCGCATGCACTCCATATATCGCTCACCAGCGCCTGCATGGCGACTTCGATGCCAGGACGGTATCCGAGATGCACGTAGTCCACCCCGTAGGTCTTACCAAAGCTGTCCGCTATCGCGTGTACCTTGGGTCCACTTGTCGCGGCACCCTCTATGGCAGTGGCCCATGTCAGTATGCGGACCCCTCTACTAAAGGCGAGCTTGAGAACCGCTTCCAGAGCAGGCACTAACTCAGGAATGGTGGCCGGAGTGATCTCAACAGCTAGTCCAAGGACTTCTCCGGCTTCAAGACGTCCGATCCCAGCGAAGCAATTATCGGCGTCCTCACCAATGGATATGGGCAATCCCATTGGATTAAGCAAAGCGTATATGCACAAGGCTAGCAGCAAGTAGTAGATGACTCGACGGTCGACATTCTGCATTCTTTGCAGCATCGTGACAGCCCCCTATTGTCCGGATCCGCCAAGATGGCCACGCTCAATGCCCAGCACAATGCGTAAAGCTGTAGCGATACCGCCCATGGTCGCCGCAATAGTCACACCGCGCATTCCGGCGCTATTTGGTATGGTCATGATCCAGGTGGATATCGTGCCGAATTTTGTTGACACAATCTCAGTAATAGGTGCTTTGCCAAGCATGAGCAGTACTCCCGCGGTCAAGAGCACACCCGCATCGAAGCTCTTGATTCGAAATGCTCGATAGGCTGCAGACGCGATATAGAATGCCAGAACGGAGAATAGAGTTGCAGCGGGTTGTACTAGCATCCACTGGTATAGCCACGTGACATAGGGGCCACCTGTCTTGGTGAAGATTGAGAGTACGAGGGTTAGGGTCATGAAGAACAGCAAGACCAGGCTGTACACCCAAGTCGCCCGCCGTTGCGTGACGCGACGCAGGTGAATGTTGTAGAGGTTCACTATCCCCACGCCAAAAGCGAAGGCGAAAACGATCAGGTACCACAGGTTGAGTTCATCCGCGATCGTCTTAAGCACTGGATAACTGGCCTTGTTGCCAAATCCAGCCACAACATATAGTATGCCGGAAACACCACAGACGATGAGAGGCAAATTCCTTCGCATGACTCAACCTCCCTTACTTACTCAGTATTGTCTTGACCCAAGTACTGCCGAGATTGACGCTCACAATGCCCACCAGACCCAGGACGATAAGCGCGAGCTTTCCATAGTCTTGTGCGACGAGGTTTCCAATAAGCATCGGATCCCTCGACAGGTACGCGCCGGCAGCGAACAACTCATCACCAATCAATGCATAGTCGCAGGCCGCGATGAAGAACGGAATGTGGCTGACGTTGGCAGTTCCTGCGATCTGGACCGCTCCTGCGATGAACGCGCCCTCGGCAAAGAACAACGACTCAGCCATGAAGTAGCCCATCATGATGTTTGTGGCAACCTTCTCCTGCTCCATGATGCTTAGAACGCCGGATGCGTAAGCGAACTGATTGTTGGATAGGAAGCGTGTGTCCGCGGGGTCGTAGGCGTCAGCCTTGCCCTCGGCGGCATACTGCTGTTGCACTATCGCGTCCGCAGCCGAGTAAATGATTGGATCCCAACTAGTGACGATAATCCGCGTGTCCGATGCTGCACACCGCCGCGCCACATGGCCCAGGATGGAGAACGCTGCGAGCGTCTGAGCCTGCTTCACGTCTCCCAGGCCAGAGGTGTAGTGCACAGGCCTGCCCATCTCTGTAGCCCGTCCGATAGCCTCGTCCATCGCGTCAAGAGCAGGCATTCTGCGGATATCTGGTAATCTGCCTCCAGCTTTGGCTCTGTTGGCAACCGCAATCAGAACCACCCAGAAGAGAAACTGCAGCAAGAAAGCCGCAACCATACCCTTTTCAAGCATCTGATCTCCTCCCAAATACGAATCCGCGCGGAACCGATTGACACAAGGCTCGCCACATCTGTCCCAAATCGCGCCGCACCTTCACCTCCTTGATTGCTCAATCATCACGCCTGCTCTGGCCGCAGCCGGGTCGCAGGTAATCGGGGACATCTAGTCCTCTATCCATTACTCTGGCGATCATCTTGCGTTCTCCAGACAATGTGATTTCGGTAGCATCGATGGGTCTGCTAGGAGCTAAGAGATCGACCACAACAGGTGGCCCAGAACTGAAGAGGGAGAATTGGCGGGAGTCGGCTGCGTCAGCTGCTGCGCAGTTCAGGCACGCTCTAGGTACAACTCGGTCTGCTGATGACCACCATCCTCTCCGGCCAGTCGGCTCAAGACCAGGCCTCGCCGTTCGAATTGGATGTCCATTTGCATAGTCCTCCTAATAAGACATATATCTTTATGTGTTCGACGAAATGTTCAGATATTCGGGAGCATCATGCATGATATCTAGTCGCTCAACCTAATCCGAAAGGCAAAGATGGCTGCCTGGCTCAGTAGTGAGTCTCGCTCATGAATTGATCGACGCGGGCAACTAAGCAAGAAGTTCGGTGAACGAATAGGTGAAGATGGGAGATGGGGACGAAAACACGGGATCTACACTGCAGGTAGGTAGATGGACCTCACGCCAAGAAGCCGAACGAAATCGCCCCGGTGCCCGGATGAGATCCCATGGAAACATCCCGCACCGCATCGAACTGGTACTCATACTTGTCGGCTCGATAGTACACTGTCATGTACTCCACGGCGTACCCATCTGCAGAGTAGGTAACCCTTCTCGCTTCGAGAACCGGCTCGCCTTCTCTCAGATGCAGCAGACGGGCGACCACTCTGTCAGCGGCAATCGATCGAATCCTCTGCGTGGCTTTCTGAATCTTGGTGTTCGTGTCCGCCTCAAGGATCTGGTACACGGATTCCGTCTGCAACCGTGCCGCGGTCATCGTCCGGCCATAACTCTCCGGCAACATGATAATGGCATAGGCTATTGGAGCAGAACCGATAGTGTGTCGCCGTCTTATCTCCAGCACTCTATCTTCGGCACTAACGCCCAGTGCCTGGCAGGCGTCCGCGTCTGGTTTGCTTAACTTGAGCATCACGATCTCGACTTCAGATGGCACACCGCGGGCTTCCAGAACCTCGTTCACGGTCAGAAGCCCTGCGAGCCGTTCCTGCACAACAGTGCTTGAGACCACGAAGGTCCCTTTTCCCTGCTTGGTAGCTAGCCACCCGGACTCTGACAGGTATTTGATCGCGCGGCGTACCGTGATAGCACTGACTTCGAAGCGCCTCGCCAACTCATGATGGTTGTCCAGCCGTGTGCCGACCGGGTAGTCACCAGCAATAATGCGCTTCTGCAGATGCTTGGCCAGCTGTTCATACAGAGGAACCGGGCTCTCACGATCAAGAGCGTCAATGATCTCCTCTGTGCTGGCCACCAAGTATCACCTCAATTCAGTATTCTCCGTGACAGTCCGAACGAAAGCAACTGGCAACTGCAACGACGCGCGCTCCCTAGATTACTAGCACGAACAAGCGTGTCCTGCAACAAGACGACTAAACATCTGCCTGAATTGGCAGTATCTGAGCTTACGAACTGGTCAAGGAGAACATTCTTCAGCTCCAGAGCCCGTCGACCGGGCATGCGTACGTCAGCCTCTTTCATAGTTCGCAATTTCCCTCCAACAGCTCCGTGAAGTGACTATGTGCCATTCGCCGGCATCGCCGCTCGTCTGTTGCCTTCATGGCCGACACCGCTCCCCTCAGGCCAATGCCTACCACGGGCTGTTTGCTCTCGCTAAACGGCCGCCAAATCTCTGAGTGCCGCCAGACCCTCCTATGGGCATCATCAAGACCAAGAGTCTTGGGATGAGCCCACCCCCTACCCTGCTCCAATTTCGCAACCAAAGGAGATCAGATCGCGCCGGGGTGAGGTGGGGGAATTACTTGATCGCCGACACCTCGATGCGTGTTGGCTTACCGAGACAAGAGTGACGGGGCCCACGTATTCAAGACCGGGACTCCATAGCACTGCCGGTTCCCCGCCCCACCTGACCCAGCGCCCGCTCGCTCAAGTAAGCAGACTCAGCCAGCTTCCCTTAAGACGGATCCGTACGGCTCAAGGCTGCTGCGTGCGGCTGGGCGTGTGCGCAGGACGCTGTCACAGAGATTGGGGAGGAGGAAGCAAATTGGATGGACTAAGTGCTCAGGAGTTGCTCATGAAGGAGTACCGGTGCAAGGAGCGCGAGATGGTTCGGCCTAGCCTGCGGCCGATGCCGGTCGGGCAGATGATGTGCGTGGCGAGGTGTTGGCACTACACGTACCGGTGCCTGAAGCATGAGGAGAATGTGTATGCGTTCAGAAAGAGGCTTTTGGAGGAGGCTGAAGCGGGAGGTACACCTGTGCCGTGGGAGTAGGATGCCGGGGCTGAGAGTAGAGAGAAGGTCCCTCTCTCGAGTTCCGTAGTACGCATCGCCGGCGCCGACGAGCCGTTGATGACGAGTCAAGGAGGTCTCAGGATGGAGTCCCTGGTCAAACTGCCGGATGTTACGCTCACCAAGAAGCAGGCTGAGCACCTCGACACAGTACTGAACGCATGCACAGAGTACGGCAAAGAGATGTTCATGCAAATCATCGAGCTCTGGGCCGCCGCCGGATTCAGCATCCTGCCGAAGCCAGCCAACATCAGCCTATGCGCAACCAACGGCGGCAGACGCTTCACCGTCGCCGGACTGATCCCGGTAGGCGGTGACCGTCAGCAGCTGATTGTGACCGGATGGAACAGCCTACACCGCAACGGTCTCTATCCAGCCGAGGCCATCGGTGAGTTTCAAGCGGCGATGCGGACGGCGGCTGAATTGCACCTGACCGAGAGATCAGCTCACATCTGGGTGTTGCCCGGGTTCGACCGCCCCGCTGCTAAAGCTGTCCTCCAGGCGCTCGCCAAACTCGCACGTTCGCGTCTGACGAACCCTGAACCCCAACCAGAGTTCGTCTGGACCACACCACCCTTGGCGGCTGTGATCAACGCGCTCAGGCGATCTTCGGCCAGCTCCTTGAGGGCTGGGGAGCCGCTGGCGGCACCATTCATTGCCACCGCGCGGGCCGGATCTACTTGCGCTTTCGGACAAGGGATGCTGATGAAGGCCCTTATGGCCTCTACTCCCATCAGTTCAACCTCGCTGTGCTCGCCGCCCCCAGGGGTAAGCACGGCGCACGGATCGAGGTCGCCTGGAACACCGGTTCCCA